>Ga0310690_10008231_pt1 | contig 13267 bp, 6 predicted proteins | sample AusTroGonzalo_MG_2_FD_207661 | JGI IMG/M metagenome (GOLD analysis project Ga0310690, IMG submission 207661) | Bovine rumen microbial communities from tropical cattle in Woodstock, Queensland, Australia - Gonzalo_04 (v2) (version 2) | ecosystem: Host-associated > Mammals > Digestive system >... | reverse complement strand
TGCCTAACGAGAAGACCACGGGTCTGACTGAAACAGGCTACGACGTCAACGGGCTCACAGTGCCCATCATCGACGAGAATACCAAATGCACCGACGGAGCCTACTATGCGCCACGTGCCACCAAGCAGCAGGTGGCCGACTTCATCACCAACGACCTTTATCGAGCCGACGCCCTCGTGAGCAACATCACCACCGACTCGCACGAGGTGCCCTTCGCCGACGTTATATGCGGACTGCATGCCCGCAAGGCCATGTGGACTGGTGATTACATCTCAGCCTACCTCTATGCCAGGTCAGCCCTCAATCTCACCACAGCCCGTCCCATGACAGTCGACGAAATGCTCTCGCCCACAAAGGGTTTCAACGACATCAGCTGTTGGATGTGGGGCGTTCAGCAAACCAGCGAGAAGAACTGTCCTGACAGCTATACCAACTTCGTATCGTGGATGTCGCCCGAGTACGAGGGCTATGCCGAACTGGTACCGCCTATGATTAGCCGCAGCCTCTACGACCGCATCAGCAATAGCGACCCGCGCAAACTACTGTTCATAGCCCCCTATGACTCGCCCCTGAGTGGAAAGACGCCGCTCAACAACAAGAACAGTACCTACAGCCCCTACACCAGCGTCAAGTTCCGTCCGGCCGATGGCCAGTACCTATGGACCAATGGTGGCGCCTTTACCGCCTATCCACTGATGCGAGTCGAGGAGATGTGTTTCATCCAGGCCGAGGCCTTAGCCTATAGCGAGCCCGCCGCCGCGCTGCAGCTGCTCAACGAATTCATGCGCCAGTATCGCGACTCCACCTATCACTTCAGCTCTACCGACCCCAGCGAACTCATCAACGAGATTATTCTTCAGAAGCGCATCGAGCTGTGGGGCGAGGGTCAGACCTTCTTCGACATCAAGCGCCTCAACATGAGCGTCACCCGCGATTACGACGGCACCAACTTCCACTGGGCCAGTGCCATCAACACCATAGGTCGCCCCTGGTGGATGAACGTCACCATCCCCGATGGAGCTTCCAGTTCAAACCTGGCACTCTACGGCTGCGGCAACCCACAGAACAATGTGGACTCGCGTGTGTGGGAGACGCTGCGCTTTCAGCAGCCCGCCTTCCTCAACGACTTCGCAGCTCTGCCCGTCGATTCTGCCCACTACATGCTGCTGCATCTCTCGGTGCCCGACGAGCTGCGCAACAGTAGCGGTCTGCTGGAGGTGTCGCTGTCAGCCAACTTCCCCATGGGTATGACCGCTAAGCTGATCAACTTCAGCACCGACGACGATAACAACGCCGACCTGATGGTTCCCACCCGCAACCTGTTCAACAACGTCAAGGCCATTGCCGCGGTCAACGACATGCCTGGCACAGGTTACGTCAGAACCTATATACGTGCGCGTGTCGGCGATGTCGTCTCGTCCATCATCGAAATCCCCGTCCAGATGCCCAAGACCCACAGTCTCGGCGTCGAAAATTTCTCGTACCTACCCAAGGTAAAAGCCACCACCGTAGGCCTCATTGACTGCGAGGCCGTGGCTGGCGACAGCATAGTCAAGGTGGTCAACCTCAGTCTGCAGGGTGAAGGCGATTTCTTCCACACCTCCAGCACCACCATCGGCACCATCTATTACTGCGACCAGCGCACCAACTTCGCCATCAACAGCGACGGCACCACCAGTAACATTTACGACGAATTCAACGACCGCGCCTTCGACGTTTATGACTACATACTCAAGCGCACGGAACTCAGCAAGACCTACACCGACGGCATGGCCTCCGTCTATGTGCAGCACAATGACCTCGTGGGCAATGTGCTCAGCAACAACTTCGACGTGAGCCTGCTGTTCAACCGTCAAAGAATAGCCGAGGAGCAGTACACATGGAACCTCCACGCGAGCGACATGTTCTTCTCGGAATTCAAGCTCGAACAGAACGCCACCAAGGTCACCATCGAGAAAGCCAAAACCGACAACGTCCAGCTGTACCGCATACTTGAGCCCTATCAGCGCAACCACAACATCATGTTCACCGTCAACGATAGCGCCAACATCAATGTGCAGCGCCAGATGGCCCTACACGACAGCACCAGCGGCAGCGTCTATGTCAGCGGACAAGGTCAGGTCACACCCGATGGCATCTATAAGTTCACGCTCAGCTTCACCGACTCCATTGGCAACATCATCGCCACCTGCAACGAACAAATCGGCGAAGTCAGCCAGTGGAAGACCCTGGGCACAGGTCTTATCCAGGAGAACTTCTGGTACGAAACCAGCGTCGAAGTAGAGATACAGGTCAGCCTGCAAGATGCCAACCGCTTCCGCATCGTCAATCCCTTCAACATCCTCAATGATGCCATCGGATACTACAGCCCAGGCACACCGTCACCCTACTTGGACATCACCCTCCTGAAGGCTGGAGAGAACTTCGATGGCACCGACATCACACAGGAAGGCCTCGTCTATTTCCCACCCTCTAACACAGGCTATTACCACACAACTTACGAACAGTATGTCATGCTCCTCCACCCCTCCGACTATTACAGTTTTCACAGCCAGGAATACCTCCTCCACAATCGTGTACTGAGCTATCAGAGCGACGGACAGACACCCGCCCAGATTCAGCTCGCCCCCAACTATTTTCTGGAAGGCGTCGGCGGTTGGAACAATACGCAGATAGACGGAGTATTCATCATCACCTTCCCCGCCATCAGCAATTGATTCTCAAAAACCACCATATCATCATCACCCTCGCATCGCTCCTGTTTCTCGGTTGCTCACAGCGCCCCGCAGGAGTCGATGCGAGGGTGCTGGATGCAGCAGGACAAGGCGATGCTGTTGCACAGATGAAAGTAGGTCTGGCCTTCGATCAGGAGCAAGCATTCGAAGAAGCCGTCCTTTGGTACCGTAAAGCGGCAGAACAAGGGTTGTCAGAGGCGCAGAACAACCTCGGTGTCATGTATAAGGACGGACAGGGTGTCGTTCAGGACTATGCCGAGGCCGCCCGCTGGTTTCAGATGGCTGCCGAGCAAGGCAACACATTGTCGCAGAGTAATCTCGGGTGGCTCTATCATGCTGGCAAGGGCGTTCCTCGCGACACCACCTTAGCCTTATACTGGTATCAGCAGGCTGCCGCCAAAGGTCACGTCACCGCCCAGAACAACCTCGGCATCCTCCTGCTCCAGTCTGGCGACACCGCCGCTGCCATCCCCTGGCTCCAGCAGGCCGCCGCCCAAGGTCATGACGGTTCTCAGCGAATCCTTGATGCAATAAAAAGAAACTAATGTGAATAATATGAATATTATTATCCACTCGCTCGGTCGAAGGACGCTTGCTACCGAAGGGATGCAAAAATAGGAATAATAATTCTCCAATTCTCGTCAGGATGTTTATGCCTCTACACAATTAGAATAGAGTTTTACCCTATTCTAATTGTATAATTCCATTTATGGAATTGTATGTTTAAAGTATTCCTCGGTATTTCAGAATTGTAAAGTATATTACAGCCCAAGAACAACCGCAGGATCAATATTCAACTGACGGCTCAATTCACGTCCAATTTTCAGTGAGGGTTCGCTTTTCCCATTCAATATCTCACTGACTCGGGCATTACTCAGTCCCAACATCTCTGCCAGTTTCGACTGGGTGATTCCCATTTCATAAAGCCTAAGCTTAATTATGTCTATCAAGGTAGGTTTACTAATAGGGTAATGAACATCCTCATACTCCTCCACCATGTCTGAAATCATGTCCAATTCCAGATAGTTCGGGTCATCAACAGGTGTATTGTCGTTCACCAGTGGAAGTAGTTCTTCTATTCTATGCATTGCTGCTCTGTAGCAGCTTCACTCTTAATCTTTGCCATACGATTAAATGTTTTGAATGTTCTTAATAGCGTCATATTCTTTGTGAGTACCCACAAATCTTTCGCCAGTATCAGCCTGATTGGCAAAGTAATTGCAATACGGGCATTTATTACTTTCAGTAGCTATATTATAGATTATGAAAACAAACGCATTAATCAGCCACCATTTCAGTGTCGGTGCAAAAAAGCCATCCTGATGATCAGCGTAGAGCATAAAACTTAGTGGCAACATAATAATCGCAAATAGGTACGCTAGCCATCGAATGCCTTTACTCGGAATATTAGTATAGTAGATGGGGTTGTAAGCGGACTCAACATGACGTTGGGTCCGCTTTATATTACTTCTGCTTCTCGAAGAGCTTTTTATTGTTCTTAATGATGAGGCCCTTGCGAGGTGTAGTGCGCTGAATGCCATCGAGACCGTAGATGACGACGGGAGACTGCGGAGCCAGTTGGGGCTCGCTGATGGCAGCGGGGAGATCCTGCATAGTGGCCTTGACCTCGTCGCCGGTGAGTGCGTAGTTATAGATGCGCACATCGTCAAGATAGGCCGTGAGGTAAGGATCGGAGGCAAACTGACTGCGACCGAGGTAGTTGAGCACCGGATGGATGTCACTGGGACGGATGGTGATGCCTGTAGAGGAGGCTGCCTCCTCACCATCGACATAGATGACGGCACGCTCCTTACCCAGCACCACAGCCACATGCTTCCACGTGCTGGCGGTGAGCTTGTACTGACAGTCGAGTGTCTGCTCATCGCCTCCATTCTTGATAGCGAAGCGCATGACGTTGGTATAGCTGTTGTTGGGTGTCAGGAACATATAGTGCTCGGTGTCGCTGCCAAAGTCGAAGAGGCGCTGCCACTGGGTGGACGACGAACGCCAGTTGACCCACATGGAGATGGTGAGCTCGTCGCTCGACGCAACCTCATAGGGCAGCTGTGTGAACTGATTAGCGAGGTTGAGCGCCTTCTGTCCTACCTTGTGGTTGACCTTATCGTCGGCATCCTCAATGTACCTGGTTGTAGTACCGCTGGTCATAGCCATATCCATCATGTTGTTGGTATCGTCGTAGAGGTTATCCTCGAAGTTCCAGCGGGCTATCATACCTGGATTGCCAATAGGTGTAGCTGCTACGACATCAGAAGCCTCGGAGATGTTCTGCGACAGGTCGATGGCTTTCACCTTATATATATAAGAGGTGTGCTGACGGCAAGTGTTATCGACGAAATAGGTGGTGGTGAGACCACGTGCAATAACGTCCCAGTCGGTAGTACCCTGCGGTGCACGCAACACCATATAGGCCTCGAGGTCTTCCTCGCCATTGGCGGTCCACTGCAGACGAACCGAGGCGGCATGAGGCTGAGCGATGAGCCCCGCAGGCTTGGCAGGAGCCGTCACGTCGTAGGCCACATCGACAGGTATGAAGCGGAACAGCTGGCGGTCTCGGTATTCCTCAGTCTGCATAGGCGTCTGAATCAACCGACCTGAGCCACTGGATACTGCTGTAGAGAGATAGAGTCCGCTCTCACGGTTTCGCACGTAGTAATAGCCATCGCCGACATACTCCAGATACCATTGCTCGTTTGACGTCGGCGCATCCTGTGTCCAAGCGATGAGGTCGCCCTTGGTCAGCGCATAGTTCTTCACATTCATGTGGACCTTCGCATTATCGACCGACTCGATATCGTAGAAACTCAGGTCTCCGCCCGTGCGGTTTGTGGCGGGCTTGACCGTCCATTGCTGTTTGGCCAGACCTCTATAGGCCTGCTGCACGATGCTGCTGCCGTTGGTGGTATAGGCGATGGCGTTACCCGAGGCGCCTGCCACCTTGGAGATAATCTTATAGGTGCCATTGATGATGCACGGCGGCACATCCTCACCCCACGTCACATCGATGACGCGCTCGGCATTGGTCTGTCCTGTCTGATAGCCCGTGCCACCCGGCATAGTTGTCACCACCTCGTGAACCGGTCCGAAGCCATCGTAATAGACCTCGCGCTCTGTGCTCACCAACTGATAGGTGGTAGTCTTGGCCTGACGCTCGCTACTGCCAATGAAGGCCTTGATGCGTCCGTCATCATGGCGATAGACCGATGCTGCCGTCCAGTTGTCGCGATGCTCTCCATAAGCCAGACGCACACCATGACGGCTTATCTGGCAGAACTCACCACGGGCGCGGCTGTCGAAGCCCCACCAGATGCCGACTGTCATGCCATACTCCAGACCTACCATGGCCTCAGCCACGTTGTGCATCTCGTCGGCATAGCCTATCTTACCGTCTTTCTCCACCTGGGTGAAGAACTTGGCAAAGTTGTCGAAGGAGCCAGCCAGCTGATGGGTGTTGCCCCAGTCGTAATACTGCTTACCAGGGGTGTACCACGCCAACGCCTTATCGTCGTTGAGCGTGTTGCCACCCACCATAGCAATGTCCTTGCAACGGGGATACTGTTCCTTCAGGATCTTGGCCACCTGCCATTGTTTGGCAGCAGAACCACCCTCCTCCACACTCCAGTAGTCGCCTTCATTAAAGGGCGAGATGCCCACGACAGGATGCTGCGTGTTTTGCTGCACCCAATGCACATGACTGTTGATCATGGCGGCCCAATGATCGTTCTTTGCCGATTTGTTCTCGACATAATAGGCATCGGTGCCAGCCTCCTGGTCGGCCGTCAGGGTCAACGGCAGCTTGGCGTCAATCTTATTAAAAAGGTTTGTACGTTCGCGCAACACGGAGATGACGCTATTGTCGAGTGCCGAGTCGTTAACCAAGGGTTTAGTGAAGCGGAAGGCGATACGTCCGATGCCCACATTCTCCTTTCCCATGTGGTTGACGCCCTTCATGATGTTCTGCTCACTAATCCACGCCAGGTCAACGCCCCACGTCGGCGAGAAGCGCTTACCCTCTGCAGAAACGCCAAAGGGTATGTTGACGTCGGCTTTCTTCAGCGCCTGCAGATACATGCTCGACGATGCTCTCTGCTCCTGGGCCTGCGTGCTTACAGCGAAGAGCAGCGACAACGACAGTAGAAATGATTTTCTGATGATAGTCATAACAGATGATTATTTGACGAGAACCTTCCTGGCCCGTCCGTTTTCAACCTTAATATATAATCCTCGCGGTAAGTTGTCAGACTGTAGCAGCTGACGGCCATCCATCGTGAAGACGCCATTGGGCAGCTTGCCTGCCTCTACCGGCATGCTGATACCTGTGAGGTCGTCGATGGCGTGATACTTGAGTACGAAACCTGTAGCACACCACCAGCCCTCGCGGTTGTCCTTGCTGCCGCTGGCATTGCCGAAGGAGTGCCACCAACCGGCGTGTGCATTCGTCTTCGAGCTCTTGAAGCCCAGCGTCAGTGAGCCATTAGCCTCCACATAGATGGGAGCAGTAGTCAGCGTGTCCCACACATCAGCTACAGGCAGGTCAAAATAGTCCTTGCTCAGGGTCGGCGTAACCACCTCCACATTGCCGTTCTTCAGATAGCCGTGCTGGTCGGAGATACAGAAATGCTGTGTGGTAGCCTTACACTCCAGCTGGTAATAGCCTTCGGGCAGTCCTGTGACAGTCTGACGAATCTCCATCGTAGCATTCTTGTCTGTGGTGCTCCACCATGCATTCCAGCAGGTCTTGTCAAACTTAGTGGTTGCACACTGGTCGCCACCGGTATAGGTACCAACCTTCACCTCCCAGCCGTCGCTCTTCTCAGAGGCAAACGACGGCGTCTTGGGCTGTTTAGAAGAACGTGCAAACGACAGATGAGCCGTCATGAGAGAGTCGAGTATAGCAGTATGCTGGATGGCATTGATGGCTTTCTGGGCCTCAAGTGCGTCGGTCAACTCTTTCTTCATCCAGGAATAGTAAGGACAAGGATGCTGCTCGATGGCATTCAAGGTGGTAGCAGCCACATCGAGACTGGTTAGAGCCTTGACAGCATTCATGTGGTTGCTCAGAGCCTTCTCGGCACGTGCGAGTGCAGCATCATTGGTACCGGTGATATCGTTCATCTCCTGCGTCAAGTGGTCGTTCATGGCAGTAAAGCGTGTGTTATACTGCTTCTGGGCCTCGGCACGCAGGCGGGCTTTCTCGACGGCATCGGCAATAGCAGCCTCACGGGTGGTGAAGAGCTGATGCAACTGCACCGCATCGATCTGGGCTTTGGCAAGGAGTGTATAGAATGCCACGATTCCCTTGCTGTAAATATCGGCATTGAAGGTGAATGTCTCCAGGTTCCAGCTGTCGCCGTTCGTAGCCCTGGCCACCTCCTTGGTCTGCGTAGTGCCGTCAGCTGAAAGGAAGAACTTCATGTTGTTGCCACTATTGCACGAAGCAACCCTGAACATATAGTTCTCGCCAGGTACCAGGTCGATGACTTTCCTGACGGAACTAATCGTCGTGGGTGCACCATTGAGATGCGACTGCAGATAGCTGCCACCCTGGTAGCCTCCGTCGCCCACAACCTGGAACTGCGGTTCGGTCAGAGCGTTGCCCTGTCCGTTGGTCCAGTCGGTGAAGCCTAAGTCAAACTCGCCGTTGGCTAACATGTTGCCACCAGCATAATAGACCTGTCCGTCAATCTCGACGACATCGCCTGCCGACATCTCGTCAGAGGTATAGTATTCCTTGCCGTTCAGGTCAATCAGGTGCAAACGGTATCTGATGCTCTCGTCGGCATTGTCAATATCCAAGGTATAGTTTGAAGCAGCCTCTTTCGGAGTAACCGTCTCGACTATCGTCCAGCGGCCTGAAGCATCCTTCATCTGGATTTCCATCAGCTGGTTGTACTCACCATTCTCGTCGTGCCAGCTAAGACGTGTCTTACCCGTAGTCAGCACTTTCTGCGTGAACTTTGTAGGACCATACTGACGGGGGGTGGTGGGTACGAAGTCGTACTTGCCGTTGTAGGCCATCGGCGCAGTCATCGAGGCGTAGTATTCGCCAGCAGGTGTCAGACCATTATTATAGACACGTGATATTTCACGTTCGCCATTCCAATAGAAATAGCGCTCCACATAGTCGTAGCCATTCAGTTTCGTACAGATACTCTGCAGCGCATTCTTCACCTGTTGCTGGGTGACGCCACTGGCAAAGGCACCGTTGTTATTCCACGAGGCACCCCAGCACCACTCTGAAATCCAGATAGGACGCTTGTATTTGTTGGCCCAGTTGGCAATATTGCCGAAGTTGCTCTCCACCCAGTAGCAATGCAGGTCTATGATGTCGCAACGCCAGCCGCGGGCATCGATAGAGTCCATGAAGTCAGCCAGGAAACCAGTAGCGTTCCAATAGTCGCTACCGTCCCAAGAGGCAGGCGAGCAGAGGCGCATACCAGTGCGCATCATGTTCTCCCAGTTGTTGAGAATGGTCTCCAGGTCCTGCGGATGGTCATCGGAGGAGTTCTTGGGTTCGTTGTTGTTCTTGGTATGAGGCGACCATGTAGCCTGTCCGATAGCACTCGACGAGGGCCAGTCCTCGTAGATATGGTTGGGAATGCATTCATAGTCGGGAGCCTTGTTCTCACCCACACCCCATGTATAGCTGCTCTGCACATTCAGCGCGTTGAGCACCGTCGTGTTGAGGTTGTCGGCAATCTGCTTCTTACCGGCATCATACCACTTAAACACACGATACGAGGTAATCTTCTGGTCCAATACCGGTGGCAGCTCGGCAAACTCTATGTCATTGTCGGCAGCAATGAAGCAGCGGCTGTAGCCACGTCCTGAGGCTCTTGTCGAGAAGGTCACCATATAACCTCTCTTCAACTTGAACGAGCGGATGCGGTTGTTCAGCTTGGCGGCAGTCAGCGTGTTCATATAACCGCCGCTGTTCTCAGTGCCGTAATCATTGCACGAGTCACCCTCAAAGTTCTTTTCTGAATAGACGGTCAGCGGCTTGAAGCTGTTGCCATAGGGCAGGATGATACAACCCCTGTTGTAGAGCTTCACCTGACAGTTGGAGTTGTTACGGGCCTGCTCACCGTTAATCTTCACATACTTCAGCCATTTGCTGATGGCTACCGACGGTTTGATCTGCGTCATGATAAGCACAGCATGGTCTGTGTTGACGATATCCACAGAACCTTCTTCGGTGAATGGTGTGGTACCAGTAATCTGATAATCCACATCGTCAGTCAGCGTCACCTCAGCCGTTACTTGGGAAGTAGACTTTTTCTGATTTGCTGCCATCATGACCATTGAGCAACATGTCACGAAGAGCAAAAGGATAGTGCGTAGTCTTGTCATCTTATTTTTTGTATTTAGTTAGTAATCTCGCTTTCGTCTGCAAAGATAAGAGATTTATGTCAAACCACAAAATAAATTCATTTATTTTCACTCTTTGGAATCTGTAATTCCAAATCATTGCGAAGGCCGAAGATATGCGGCGACATAATCTCAACACCAGAAGAATGGAAGTGGTCGAGGATATGCTGATGCAGTTCCGAGTAGATTTCGGACAGCGACTCAGAGTGCCTGGTATAGGCGTTTATCTCGTATTCCACATAGAAATCGTCGAGCTTCGTCACACGGACAAAAGGTAAGGGCTTCTTCTCGATATGACGGGTGGCTCTGGCAGCGCTGAGCAACAGGTCCTCAATCAGTTCGTGCTTCATGTCATAGCCGATGGTGACCTTGGTGTGTACAATGATGCCGTAGTTATGGGCAGCAGAGGTGAAGTTCGACGTCTGGGCACTCATCAGGGTGGAGTTGGGAATGGTGATAATCTCATTCTTACGCGTCCTGATGCGAGTGACCAAAGCGGTCTTCTCAACCACGAAACCCTCTACCTCGCCAAAGCGGATGAAGTCGCCAGTACGGAAGGGACGCATGTAAGTCATCACCAATCCGGACATCATGTTGCCGATGATTGACGTAGAACCCAACGACACAATAACACCCAGGAATACGGATACGCCCTGGAAAACTTCCGAGTTGGAATTGGGCAGCAAAGGCCATATCATCACAATCATAAAAGAGTAGCACAACACCCGAAGAATATTATATGTAGGCTCTGCCAAGTCAGGATAGAACCCATTGATTTTCAGATGTCCTGATGCTATTTCGTTCGACAAATAGTGGAGACCTTTTACAAGATAGCGGAAGCAGATGATAATCACCAGTATCTTGAAAAACTTTGGCAGATAACCTATCACGCCCCAGAAGATATCTGTGGTCGGGTCCCAGATATAACCTAAGATGGTCATCAGGAACGATTTGGTCTCTGGGAACAGTGAGAACAGCACTGGAATGGTAATCATCAACTGCATGACAATGATAGCGATGCGAAGCAACCGGTAGAGCATGAGGAAAAGCATACCCATGCGGTGCACGTTGAGTACCTCATAGTCTTTGATGACAAGAGGAATAGCCCGCCTCATCACCAGGCGCGTCAGTCTGAATTTCCATCGACGGTAGAGCCAGTTGGTCAGTTTGATGCACAGCCATTGCAGCGCAACGATAATGACCATCATCAGCAGTCCCAATAGCTTCTGCTTCAGGCCGTAGTCCTCGTGAATCTCGCGGATCTTGGCTTCGATGATGGAGGCATATTGATTGGCCAGCTCCTGACGGGGCATCTCCTGCCACAAGGCGTCGATATCGGTAATACTCAGTACCAGATGGTCGCCTGCCATCACATCGCTGGTAAACTCGCTCTCATAGACATAGATGGAATCGGTGAAGAACGTGAGGCGCCTGCCCTGCGTCAAAATCTCCTGACGGGCACGTTCCACACGTATCTGAGGCAGGATGCCACCAAAGCGCGAATAGAGCACAAACAGGGTGTCTTCGTCAATCACCAGGGGCATGCCAGGGGTGACGGTACGCAGCGAGTCTATACGGGCTTTCATCTCTACTCTTCTCACAGAATCGAGCATTGCGTTCTGAGCGGAAAGGCTCTGAGAAGGTATCAGACAGGCCATGAATGCCAGCATTGAATATATCAGATGTCTCATAGTTATTGGAATTTACTTTGCAAAGATAAACAAAAAGTTCCATTTTCCATAATAATTGAGGTAAAAAAAGCGCAACAGGCAATAAATTGTGCATTTCAACGTTCTTCAATAATGAAGAAAACAACCGAAAAAGACGATATGAAACTTAAAATATGCAGGATAAGTGACGATGGCGAGATAAGCAGAGTCAGTCAGTCCGATGTCGACCTCAAGATACTACCCACCAATGCCGGCATCATACCTGACAAAGCCGTGCTGTCTGATGACTATTCCTCGACAAAGGGACAGAAAGTGGGCATCTTCCATCAAGAGATGCCTCAGGACATCATCACCCATGTGGTGCAATACGCACTCGACGTCGTTCAGCTGCAGTCCGACGAGACGCCAACCATGATACGAAACCTGAGAGCCACTATCGTGCCCGACATACAGCCCAATATCCAGTTCTGGAAAGAGCTGCCACTCACCACCGAAGGACTTGAGAAGACGGCTCTTTACGAGGACTGCGTCGATGCGTTTGTGTTTCATCCCGTGGATGACGACCTCTCGCTGTTGGAAGCATACAAGCAAAAGAAATCGTTTGTCAAGAGAATACTGATTGCCGTACTGCTTTGCTTGCTGATGCCTTTGGCTGGCACAGCAGCAGAATGGAACGAGCAGACATACAGGGAGATAGAACAGAGTATACAGCGTCCGACCATCAACGGCAAGGATTACGACATTACCCGTTACGGTGCCAAGCCCGACGCATCGGCAGCCCGCAATCAGAAGGCTATCCAGAAGGCTATCGACACCTGTTCGAAGAAAGGTGGCGGCAGGGTGCTGATACCTGCTGGCCAGACCTTCGAGACAGGCGCCATCAGTCTGAAGAGCCACGTCAACCTCGTGGTGGAGGAAGGCGCTGTGCTGAAGTTCGTCTTCGAACCAGCACTCTACCCTATAGTCGAGACCTCATGGGAGGGTGTTGACTGCTATAACCTCTCGCCCTGCATCTATGCCTTTCAGCAGACGGACATCGCTTTAACGGGCAAGGGAACGATTGACGGTTGTGGCTCTAAAGAGACGTGGTGGGCCTGGTGTGGCTCTACCAGGTTCGGATGGAGGGAAGGCACCATCAGCCAAAATGGTGGAGCCCGTGAACGCCTGTTGAGAAACGGTGAGGACGGCATTCCGATGAAGGACGAGAAGAACCGTCGCACGCCAGAGCGCTCCTTCACCCCGACTGACGGCCTGCGACCTCAGCTCATCAACATCAACCAGTGTCAGCGCATCCTGATTGAGGATGTCACGCTGCTCAACTCCCCTTTCTGGTGCATTCATCCCTTGAAGTCAACAGACATCACCGTCCGTGGTGTACGCATCAACAACGACGGTCCTAACGGCGATGGATGTAACCCTGAGTCATGCAACCGCGTACTCATAGAAAACAGCTTCTTCAATACCGGCGACGACTGC
>Ga0310690_10008230_pt1 | contig 13267 bp, 5 predicted proteins | sample AusTroGonzalo_MG_2_FD_207661 | JGI IMG/M metagenome (GOLD analysis project Ga0310690, IMG submission 207661) | Bovine rumen microbial communities from tropical cattle in Woodstock, Queensland, Australia - Gonzalo_04 (v2) (version 2) | ecosystem: Host-associated > Mammals > Digestive system >... | reverse complement strand
CCAGAGCAGCGGCGCCGAGGCCACGCACCTCACCACGCTCTATGCCAAGACCGCCACGCAGACCTACGAGACGAAGGTGATGAACCTCTTCGAAGGCGCCAGCCCCACGAAGGTTGCCGACGAGAACTGCTATCAGTACTCCAGCGGTGACATCAACGGCTGGTATGCCCCCGACGGCACCACGCCCACGGCTGCCTGGTTTGCCGACGGACGCTACCTCAACGAGCTTGAGTTCGTCATCGACGAGGAGGGCGGCAGCGTCACCATCGGCCTCGAGAAGACCGAAATCCTGCCCAACGACTACGAGGTCGTGGGTGCCTGGAACCTCTACTACTATGGTGCCGACGACGAGCCCGTGCGTACCGACGTCACCGACCTCATCGTCAACCCGACCTTCGACCCCGAGCGCGGCAGCAAGGACACCGGCACCATCGAGGGCTGGGTCACCAGCGCCATGAACGGCTACAAGCAGTACACCGTCAGCTACAACCGTGCCGGCATCGAGCTCCACCAGACCATCAACGGCCTGCCGAAGGGCGACTACGAGGTCACCGTCCACACCTACTACCGTGCCGGTTACTACAACGAAGAGTATGACCTCTACCAGAGCAGCGGCGCCGAGGCCACGCACCTCACCACGCTCTATGCCAAGACCGCCACGCAGACCTACGAGACAAAGGTGATGAACCTCTTCGAAGGCGCCAGCCCCACGAAGGTGGCCGACGAGAACTGCTATCAGTACTCCAGCGGCGACATCAACGGCTGGTATGCCCCCGACGGCACCACGCCCACGGCAGCCTGGTTTGCCGACGGCCGCTACCTCAACACCCTCGCCTTCCGTATTGACGAGGAGGGCGGCAGCGTCACCATCGGCCTGGAAAAGACCGAGATCCTGCCCAACGACTACGAGGTCGTGGGTGCCTGGAACCTCTACTACCTGGGCGATGTCACCGGCATAGCCTCTCCTAAATCCTCCCCTGAAGGGAAGGAATTTGAGTCACCCCTCCTTCAGGAGGGGACGGGGGAGGCTCTCTACAACCTCGCCGGTCAGCGCCTCTCCGCTCCCCAGCGCGGCATCAACATCATCGGCGGCAAGAAGGTCGTGATTAAGTGAGCGAAGTGAGCGTGCTGGTGAAGTAAGCCCACCCTCGGCAGGCCATCAAGCCTAAAAACAGCGGGGGCGCAACCTTTGGGGTTGCGCCCCCGCTTTGAGATGTAGCATAGGGGGCGTCGTTTGCTATGCCCCCCTTGTTATTCTGTACGACCCCCTTGTTATCATGTACGTTCCCCCTGTTATAAAAGACGCCCCTCTGAATAACAGGGCAATGGGAGAGGTGTTTCGTGCTATATGCTGCGGAGGACTTCGAGCGCTTCGCGGACGGAGTGAACGTCGGCGATGAGGAGGTTAAGCGAAGCTTTTCCTCCTTCGCGACTCGGCAGGGAAAGCGAGTTTTCTCTGCGCTCGCTGCTCCATCGGTTTTGGCGGCCGCCCGACTCGCGGAACTGGCACTCGTGGGAGCTGAGGGCGGGGTAGCGCAGGACACGGCCGAAGGTGTCGCTCTGGTAGTAGGGGCTCTCGGTGTCGCTGACGAAGTAGAGCACCATGCGTCCGGCCTTGAGGACGACCTTCTCGATGCCGAGGCTCTTGGCGATGCGGCGCAGGGGCACGACGTGCAGCAGCTCCTGTCCCTCCTCGGGGATGGGGCCGAAGCGGTCTTCAAGGCGGCTCTGGAAGGCGGCAAGCTGGTCGTCGGTCTCGAGGCTGTCGAGCTCGCGGTAGATGAGGATGCGCTCGCTGCTGCCGGTGATGTACTCGTCGGGGAAGAGCAGCTCGAGGTCGCTGTCGAAGGTACACTCGTTGACGTAGCTCCAGTCGTCGGAGGCGGCATCGGGCTCGGCGTTCTTCTCGGCCATGAGGTCGGCAAACTCCTCGGTGCGCAGCTCGTGGACGGCTTCGTTGAGTATCCGCTGGTAGGTCTCGTAGCCGAGGTCGGCAATGAATCCGCTCTGCTCGGCGCCGAGCAGGTTGCCCGCTCCGCGGATGTCGAGGTCCTGCATGGCGATGTGTATGCCGCTGCCGAGGTCGGTGAAGTTCTCGATGGCCGTGAGGCGGCGGCGTGCCTCGTCGGAGATGGTGCTGAGCGGGGGCGCCAGCAGGTAGCAGAAGGCGCGGCGGTTGGTGCGTCCCACGCGGCCCCGCATCTGGTGGAGGTCGCTGAGGCCGAACATGTGGGCCTGGTTGATGAGGATGGTGTTGGCGTTGGGGATGTCGATGCCGTTCTCCATGATGCTGGTGCAGATGAGCACGTCGTAGTCGTAGTTGATGAAGCCGAGGATGACACGCTCGAGGCTCTCGGGGTCCATCTGTCCGTGTCCGATGGCGACGCGGGCGTCGGGGACGAGGCGTGTGACCAGCGAGGCAAGCTCGGGCAGGTTCTGCACGCGGTTGTTGATGAAGAACGTCTGTCCGCCACGGGCCATCTCGAAGTTGATGGCGTCGCGGATGATGTCTTCGTTAAAGGGATGTACCTCCGTCTGGATGGGGTAGCGGTTGGGGGGAGGCGTCTGGATGATGGAGAGGTCGCGGGCGCCCATCAGCGAGAACTGCAGGGTGCGCGGGATGGGCGTGGCTGTCAGCGTCAGCGTATCGACATTGACTTTCAGCTGCTTCAGCCGCTCCTTGACGCTGACGCCGAACTTCTGCTCCTCGTCGATGATGAGCAGGCCGAGGTCCTTGAAGCGGACGTTCTTGCCGATGAGCTTGTGGGTGCCGATGAGGATGTTCACCCGTCCGTCGGCCAGCTCGGCGAGGATGCGCTTCTCGTCAGCCGGCGTGCGGGCACGGGAGAGGTATTCGACCTTCACGGGGTAGTCGCGGAGACGCTCGGTGAAGGTCTGGTAGTGCTGGTAGGCCAGCACGGTGGTAGGCACGAGCACGGCCACCTGCTTGTTGTCGGCGCAGGCTTTGAAGGCGGCGCGGATGGCCACCTCGGTCTTGCCGAAGCCCACGTCGCCGCAGATGAGGCGGTCCATGGGGCGGGAGCGCTCCATGTCGGCCTTGACGTCCTGCGTGGCCTTCAGCTGGTCGGGGGTGTCTTCGTAGATGAACGAAGCCTCCAGTTCGTGCTGCATGAACGAGTCGGGGCTGTAGGCGAAGCCCTGCTCTTTCAGGCGCTTGGAATAGAGGATGATGAGGTCGCGGGCGATGTCCTTGATCTTGGTCTTCGTGCGTTGCTTCATCTTCTCCCAGGCACCTGTGCCGAGATGGCTGACACGCGGTGCCTCGCCGTCCTTGCCCTTGTACTTGGATATCTTGTGGAGGGCGTGGATGCTGACGAGCAGGACGTCCTGGCTGCCGTTCTTCCCCTCGTAGAGGAGCTTGATGGCCTCCTGCGTGGTGTCGCCGTTGGGCACGCGCACCAGGCCGGCAAAGCGTCCGATGCCGTGGTCGATGTGGACGACATAGTCGCCCAGCTCAAACTGTGCCAGCTCCTTGAGGGCGACGGACACCTTTCCCTGGCGGGCTTTGTCGCTGCGAAGGCTATACTTGTGGAAGCGCCCGAAAATCTGGTGGTCGGTAAAGAAGCAGGCGTGGAGCGTGTGGTCGGCAAATCCCTCGTGGAGCGTGTGGTCGATGGGGGTGAAGGGGATGTCGTCGCCGCGCTCCTCGAAGATGGTGCGCAGGCGGTCGGTCTGCTTGCTGCTGTCGGAGAGGATATAGAGCTTGTAGCCCCGTTCGATGTAGTCTGTCAGTGTGGAGGCTACGAAGTCGAAGTTCTTGTGGAACAGCGGCTGGGGGGAGATGTCGAAGCGGATGACGGCCTCCGGCGTTCCCGTGGGGTGCGAGCCGAATTCGATGCGTCGCAGCCCCATGCACTGCCGCACGAAGGCCTCCTTGGTGATGAGGGTGGGAGTGTCAGCCGGAGAATCCGGATTGTCCGGAGAGTTCGGAATATACCGAGTAATCGGGCTCGCCGGATGGGCGAGGCTGTCAAACCTTTCGCAGGTCCACAGGAAATCGTGGAACATCAAGGTGCTTCCCTCGGGCAAGTAGTCCAGCAGCGATGTCTGCCCTGCGCTGCTCTTTTCGGGGGTGATGAATACCTCGTCGACCCTCTCGCGGCTCAGCTGGCTCTCCACCTCGAAAGTGCGGATGCTGTCGATGTCGTCGCCGAAGAAATCGATGCGGTAAGGGTATTCCGACGAGAAGGAGAAGACATCGATAATGCTGCCGCGTACGGCGTATTGGCCGGGCTCATAAACGTAGTCCGTGCGGTGGAAACCTGCCTCACCCAGCTGCTGTGCCAGCACACTGATGTCGATGTGCTGCCCCACGCGGAGCGTGAGCGTGTTGCGTGCCAGGCTGTCATGCGATGCCACTCCTTCGGCCAAGGCGTCAGGATAGGTGACCACGATAATTCTATCCCCATTCCCTCGTGAGGAGGAGAGCCCTGTCAGCACTTCCGTCCGCAGCACCTCGGCTGCGTCGTCGCGCTGGCCGTACTTGATGGCACGCTTGTAGGACGAGGGGAAGAAAAGCACCTGGCTGGCAGTCCGTTTGTCGTCTTGTCCGCCCAGCAACTGCGTCAGGTCGTGGTAGAAATACCCGGCTTCCTCTACATCGTTCAATACCGCTAAGATTACCCCCGTATGGGGTGCCAGGTTCGTACGACGGCAGGCTGCGACTAAGACCGGCACAGCCGACGACACCAAACCTTGCAGGAAAACGGTCTTGACGCCGCCTTCCCACACTTTCTGAAAAGCCTCCACGCCTTTGTGACGGGCATAGAGCTGAGTAAGTTCCTCTATTCGCACGTTACTTTTTTACAAGGTTGTTTAGGGTTGATTCCAGCGTGCGAAGGGAGAGGAGCCCTTGGTGATTGGGGTCGAGGGCACAGGCCTCGTCGAGGTAGTGGTGGTACTGCGGCATATCGCCGAGCCCGTAGTAGCCGAGCGCAAGCATATAGCGGCAATGAACCTGATGGAGCGTGTCACGGGGGTCTTCCCAGATGAGAAGGTCGGGCAGCGAAACGGCGAAGTAGTCGGCCACGGGCTGGTCGGAGAGGTGCTGCTGCCCGTAGCTGACAAGGCAACGGAAACGGCCCTCGGCTTCGTCCTTCCGACCCAGCTTCAGAAGCGCCAGCCCCTGGTAGAAGATTTTGTCGGGCTGGGCATCGTTGTAGTACATGGCAGCGGTGGGCTCCAGCGAGCCTTGGGCGGCTTGCTCCCAATGGGTGCGGGCAGTCTCCGCATCGCCGTGCAGGGCATAGGCAAGGCCGAGGAGGTAGTGGAAATCGTTGTCCTGGGCGCCGTAGAGCTTCCCCTCGCCGAGGTGGGGCGGATAGACGAGGCATTCATCCAGCAGGCGGATGGCCTTGTCGAGATGGGCAAGTTTTTCCGGATTCTGCGGAATTTCCGGATTTTCCGGACTACCTAGTATGCTTTTTGCCAGTTCCACACGACAAAGCTGGTACTGGGCAGGCACCTTGCCTTCGCCGCCCTCCCAGGGATGGAAGTGGTGAGCGTCGAGCTTCTGCATGGCCTCCTCATGACGGCCCAACTGGTTGAGGAGCGTGATTTCTTCCAGCACGAGGTCGTCGCGCTGGCTGGTTAGCTTGGGGTATTTCTGCAGGAAGGCAAGGCGCTCGGCATGGGGGTGGTGCAGGCGTTTGCGTAGCTGGTCGAGTTCCATGAGCACGCGGGCGTCCGTCTTGTCGAGCTGGAAGGCGCGTTCCATGTATTCAAGGGCGGCCTCCCGCTGCCCCTGCTTGTTGAAGCGGCCAAGGGCGAGGTTGCGCCAGACGGTGGGGAACGTGGGGTCGAGGCGGGAAGCGAGTTCCCAGTTGTCGATGGCAAGGTCGTACTGGCGCTTGTCGTAGTAGAGACAGCCGAGGTAGTACGGCGCACGGGCTCCCTCGGGGTTCACGGTCTTGGCCAAGGTTAGCGTCACGACGTCCTCCAGGCGGTTGGGGAAGCAGCAATAGCTGTCTGCCTGCTCGGCTTCGGCGAAGCTCTCCTTCGCCTTCTCCGTCTCGCCTCGCATCAGTTGGAAATAGCCGAGGTAGTACGACGTCAGCGGAGAGGCTTTCTTCAGTTTCTTGGCAACGGCCGGAATCGTCAGCACCTCTTCGGCTTCGTCCCAGAGCCCTGCCTGCGCATAGTCAAGAGCCAGTTCGTGGTAGTTATAGACATTGCCGTGCATCAGTTCCGTCAGTTCTTTCAGTACGTCCTTGTCCTTTGTCAGCAGGTATTTTTCGTAGAGGATGCCGTAGTTGAAATGGTCGATGGCCAGCGACTCCTTGATCAGGGAGAGGCGGTCGTTCAGTTCCTTCGACGAGCCCATTTGCAGTCCGCCTTTCTGCTTGCTGGCCTGCAGCAGGCGCAGCACGGCGGCTTTCAGTGCACGGGCCTTGTGGTGGTGGCTGTTGAAGATGAGGCAGCGGTCCAGCTCGTCGCGAGCATCATCAAGCCGTCGCTCTGCCACGCTGATGCAAGCCGCTTCAAAGTAGCCGGCATCAGCCCATGCCTTGTCCCATGTGGATTTCCAGAAGAGCTCGTAGGATTCCTTTAATTGAAGATTGAAGATTGAAGATTGAAGATTATTCTCCAACGCCTGGAACTTCAGGCAGAGGGCGAGGTTGAAGATGGGCTCGCTGTCGTAGGGGTTGGGATTGCGTTTCTGCCAGACCTTGACAGCGCGGCGCAGATAGGGTTCTGCCTTGTCGAAACGGCCACGGCGCAGGTACCAGAGCCCCGTCTGGTTCAGGCAGCGAACGTCGTTCGGGTCGCGACGCAGCGCCTCCTCGTAGTAGTCGAGGGCGCTCCACGTGGCGTGGCGGTATTGCTCCAGGTGAAGCCCCGTCAGGTAGAGCTGGTCGTTGGTCGTTGTCTCGGCAGGAGGCAGGGGTGCCTCGGCTGCATCGGGGATGGGACGGTTCCCGTCGGGCTCGGCCATCCAAGTGAGCTTTCCGACAGCCAGTATCAAGTCGTTGAGCGTTGCCCCCTTCACGTCCACCGTCTGCTCAAAAACATTTTCAGGTGAGAGCGTCACGGTCTGACGATAATACGTCTCACCCTGCTTGTTCGTCAGTGCCACCTCTACTGTCTGCCTCGATGTGGCCAGCACCTTGATGCGCACCCCTACGTTGTCGGGCAGGCTTTCGATGTTGAGGATAAAGTCCTTCGACGCCTGCTTCACGATGCCTATTTCGCGGTAGGGCATGAAGTACTGCGTGAAGAGCTTTTCCTCGTAGGGCATGAGCCAGGTAAAGTCGGGCTGGTTCTCAGTATAAACCCCCGCCATCAGCTCGATGTAAGGACGGAAGCCAGATTGAAGATTGAAGATTGAAGATTGAAGATTATTAGCTGCGCCGTCGGAAGAGGAGTCATTATCAATTGTCAATTGTCCATTATCAATTGAATCTGTAAGATTCCTGTCCCACGCGTGTCCGAAATCGCCGTTGCCCCATGTCCATTGCTTCTTACCGGGCGAGAGGTGGTGCGAGGCCACGTGGAGCATGCCGCCATGGGTGTCGTTCTCGTAGCCGCCCACGAAATCGTATTTCGAGTTCACGGCCATGTAACTGGTGGGCACCTTGATGTTCTTGTAGTTAGAGATGTCCACCCCTGCCGAGTAATCCATCTTATAGTAGATGCCCGTGGCGATGGGGAACGACGAGACAGCCCGCTTGCCGTGGTCGAAGACGGCATTGACGTCGGGCGGGAAGACGCTTTGGTAGTCGTCATTCACCTCTACGGCAGGGTTTGCCCACCAGAGGAACGTCTGGGGCAGGGGAGTGCGGTTGCTGACGCGCCCTTGTATCTCCAAATAGGCACAGCCCGGGCGCAGCGTGAAGCCTGCCATGCCTTTCTGGTGGAACATGCGTTCCATTTCGTTCACCCATACCGTCACCGAGCCATCCGTATTCTCCTCAATGGTGCAATCGACGGGCAGGAAGGTGGAGGGACGGTGGTGTTGCGGCCAATTGAACTCAATGCCTCCGCTAATCCATGGTCCTGCCAGCCCCACGAGGGCGGGCTTGATGACGTGATTGTAATAGACGAAGTGGCGCTCCTTCACCTTGTCGTAAGCCATCTGGATGCGGCCGCCTAGCTCGGGCAGTACCATCACCTTCAGGTATTCATTCTCCAGCCACACGGCGTTGTAGGTGACGTCCGTTTTCTCGTCGGCCACCTGCTCAATGACGGGGTAGGGATACACCACGCCGCTGGAGCCCTGATAGACGCGCTTCTCCAGGAACATCGGGTTCTTATCTGCCTTCCCGATTGCATACGTCGGGATGGTCACTTTCTCTCTCCAGGCTTTTACCATTATATTTATAGTTTTGTTTGGTCATTTCGTTAGCTGTTGCTCCAACTCCTCAAGGCTCTTGCCCCTTGTCTCGGGGCAGCGACGGAGGAGGAAGAGGAAGGCGGCGGCACAGATGGCGCTGTAGATCCAGAACGTGCCGCTGCTGCCAAGGGCTGCATTCATCGAGGGGAACGAGAAGGTCAGCGTACAGCAGCCCACCCACAGGGCGAAGGTGCAGGTGGCCATCGCCACGCCACGGATGCGGTGGGGGAAGATCTCGGCAAGAAGCGTCCACGTTACAGGGCCGAGTGTCATGGCGTAGCAAGCAATAGCAGCTACCACGAGCACCACCATCGCCACACCCTTCACCTGGAAGAAGTAGCACGTGCCGAGCGTGAGGTAGATAAGCCCCAGCCCGCCTGCACCTATCAGCATTAGGGTGCGGCGCCCCCAGCGCTCGATGGTATAGAGCGCCACGATGGTGAACACCACGTTGGCAATGCCTGTGATGACGATGTTGATGAACAGGTCGTTGACGTTGAAGCCTGCGCCGGCGAAAATCTCCTGTGCATAGTTGAAGATGACGTTCGTGCCGCACCATTGCTGGAATACGGCAATCACCAATCCCAGCACGAGCACCCGCCGATATTTCTTGAGCCTCAATTCTCCAAGTCCCGCCTTTTCCTGTTGACCCGTTGACCTGTTGACTCGTGGACTTGTTGACTCGTTGACCCGTTGACTTGTTGACCCCAACCCCAAAAACACCGGGCTTTCGGGAATGAAGAAACTCAAGAGGAGGAACAGAGCGGCGGGTACCGTTTCGGCCCAGAACATCCATCGCCAGCCCCAGGCGATGTTCCACGTCTGGCTTTCAGCCACCGATGTGTCGCGCGCTAGAAGCATGTTGACAATCTGTGCTGCCAGGATGCCCAGCACGATGGTCATCTGGTTGAGCGACACCAGGCGTCCGCGAATCTCCGCCGGCGCCACCTCGGCAATGTACATGGGCGACAGAGCCGATGCCACGCCGATGCCGATGCCGCCTATGAAGCGGGCGACGTTGAACAGCACGAAGTTGTTGAATGCCCCCGTGGCGATGGCGGAGACGGTGAACAGCACGGCAGCCGTCGTCAGCAGCGGCTTTCGCCCGTACCTGTCGGCCAGCGCCCCAGCCACCATAGCACCTATCAGGCAGCCCACCAGCGCCGTGGACATGGCCACACCCTGCAGGACGGGCGATGAGGATATGTCGAAATAGAGTTCGTAGAATGGTTTGGCGCCGCCGATGACCACCCAGTCGTAACCGAAGAGCAGTCCGCCCATCGCTGCCACCAGGCAGATGAAGTAAAGGAAGGGTTTGCTATAATGTTTCATTTGTCCATGTTTCTATTGTTTCCTTTTTTCATAGACCTTTATCCAATCCACACGCAGTTCACTGGGGAGCAGCTCCGGCTTGGAGACGGGGCCCACCCACTGTCCTTCGAGCTGGTTCGAGAGGATGATGTAGAAGGGATAGTCGGGCCAGGGGAACTTCAGGACGCCGTCCTCCGTCCGGGGGTAGGTGAAGGTTTTTACATCGTTGACGAAGAAACAGATGCTGTCTGTGTGGATTTCCGTGGCATACGTGTTCCAGTCGCCCACATGGATGGGGCACGAGGAGGAGTGGGGCGGCTGCTGGTCCTGGGGCGTGTCCAGCGTGTAGCGCGAGTGGACGGTGTGGTAGGCAATGGAGTCGTCGTTGACATGTTCCATGATGTCAATCTCTGCATACGCGGGGCTGGGGAGAGGGGCATCGGGCATAAGCCACAGGGCCGGCCAGAAGCCCTGCACATGGTTGTACTTGGCCCTGATTTCAATTCTTGCCTGTTGGAACGACTTCTTCCCTGCACTCCAGATGCCGCCTGTCACGAAGGGTGTCGTGTCGTCCGACGAATGGTCGTTCACCTTGCCGAGGAGGACCAGCTCGCCATTCTCGACATACGCCAGGTCGGGGCGGAGCGACATCATGTTGTCCCAGTCGGAGAGTCCCCTCCCGATGCGCGTCCATGAACTCTCGTCAATCGTCTTACCGTTGAAATCCTCCGTCCATACCAGTTTCCACCCCGACGTCTGTGTGGCGCACGACGTGAGCACGACTGCGGTCACGTGCAGGACGGCAATCAATAATGCGGTGTTTTTTTTCATCTTTTTGAGCAAATTAATGGTGATAAACAAATTCAAAGGCAAAGATACGGAATCATACAAGCTGCATGCTGACCTATACAATAAAAACTAAATGACACTCCCTATGGTGGAAAGGACAAAAATCGTGTAGCTGTAGCCGCTGACAGACAGCCTTTTCGTGGGCTTAAGCTTCGTCTCCACAGGGGCATAACGCAAAGGGTCGTCGGGCAGGTTGCGGCCGTCAGGGGAGCCGCTGAGCGAGAGGGACATCATACTCCTCACCTTACCGAAGCCACTGAGCGCGAGACGGATGTTTTGGCTGGCGGTGGCGTAGTTGACGACGTGGACGATGAGGGTGTCGTTCGCTTCGTTCCGGGTGACGGTAATGTCAAGGCTGTCGCCTGTCACGTCCGAGTGCACCAGCAGGGGCTGGTGGTGGGCAGCTGCCATCTGCTGAGCATAGTAGGGCGGCTGCATCCACGTTCGTGAGGCGTCGAAGAAAATCTGCCCCTGATCCCATCCGTTGTCGTTCTGGAGCCAGGGCTGCAGGGCGTTGGCGGGACTGTCGAGCGGCACAAAGCCTGCCGATCGGCGCACGACGTTGAGCATGACGGCGTGAGCCAGCGCGCGGGCCATGTCGTGGGTGTTGCCGTTCTCCTCAAAGATGGCACAGCGCATGGTTGTCAGGGGATTCCACGTGGTGAAGAGCTGCTGCATCTGCTTGATGGCTGCCGTTGTCGCTAAAGCTTGCTCGGGGGTTTCCGTCCAGGGATGATAGTCCCAGTAGGCCGCCTTGCCGTCAAGGGCGCGAAAGACAGTTTCCATCGTGGCTAGCTCGTCGGGACGCCACCAGGCGGCGTTGATGAACACCATGTCGGGATAGACGGGATGGATGGCGTCGTACAGCGTGAGGAATCGCTCCACATAGTGCTCGTAGGCCGAGCGGGCTCTTGTCCCGATGTTTTCCTCGTTGCCAATCTCAAGCAGGCGGGGCTGATAGACGGCTATCTCGTCCAACATACGCAGCACATCTGTCGGGTCGTCCTCGATGTTGATGGCAAACGAGGGCTCGGCGCCGATGAGGCGGGCGAATGCGACAAACTCGGGGATGGCAAAGCCATTGGTGGCGTTGAGGTACCAGAAACCGTCGTAGGGCTCGCGCTCCAGCCGACTCCCAACCATGTTACGCGTCAGATAGTCAGCCGCATTCACCATCGAGCCTCCATAGCGTAGGAAGGTGAGCCCCTCGGCACGGAAGGCATCGGTGAGGTCTTCGCGGAAAGGATAAGCATCGGTTGCCAGCAGCACTTGGTCTGCCCAAAGCATGCCCTCTTCTGCCAGGCTGATTACGTATCGGGCATTAACGTCGGTGGCTATGGGAATGAGTTCTGCGTCAAAGCGTTGCCACTCGTTTGTGATGCCTGTGATTTCGGCGCGCGCATACTCCCTAGTGCCGTCGACGCTCTTCAGGGCAACGCTGGCTTTCATCCCTTTCTGCGGGTTGTTCGCCTCGCCCCGCAGGTAGAGGGCGTTGTGCAGGGGCTTGTCCTTGCTGACGGCGATGCCCCAGCGGTTGAGTCCTCGGTTGGCTATGCCGTCGCCGGCACGTCCGGCAATGCGCTGAGCATAGCGCCCCGTGAAGGGGTTGTCGCCGTCGTGCCGGTAGTTGCCGTTGCCGACAACATCCCACATCCTCGAGAGCTCCGGCGTTTCATTGCCCTCCAGGGGAATCTCCCTGCCATCAATCTTCAGGTGGCGGAAGCTGGCTGAGCCGTTCACGCTGCGCAGCCCCACACGCTCGCCGCTCAGGGGGTCGTGGGTGTCGGTGTAGGCAAAGACCTTTGTGCCGTTGACATAGCAGGTGAACGTGGCTTCCTCCACTTCGACGCGTAGCGTGTTCCATTCGCCACGCCCTCCGAAGTCGGCGTTAAACCGGGCGATGGGCTGCCAGTCCTGCTTGTGCTTGCCGAAGACGAACGCCCTCTTCTGGGCATCGAGGCTGATTTCGTAGCCGTCAAAGGTGTCCATCCCTATGCCGGCGCGGCTCACCTCGACGATGAGGCCGCCGATGGACGAAGCCCCCTCCAGTCGCATCTCCACCTCGATTGCTCCCTGGCGAACGCGGGCGATGTCGCTGATGAGCTTGCCATGCGTCGAGCCGAGCTGCACCCATCCGCCCGACACAGCCCAAGGGCTGTCGTAGGCGGTAAAGTCGCGGATGTCCATCACAGCCAGTTCCTCGAAGCCTTCGCCGAAAATCCGTTGGTCGTAAAGCCCACCGTATATCTCATGGTTAACATCCTCCGTCCCAGCTCCGTAGATGAGCGGGCTGACGTCAGCCACAACCGCAGAAGCATCTACCGTTAGTGACTGTGCCGACGTCCTTGCCGAGAGGCAAACGAGCAGAAGGAGGAAAACCGATATTTCGCGCTGCAACAGCGGACGGGACATATTGTGGAGCAATTTTGAGGTTCAACGATGCAAAGATAGCGACTTTTTTTGTTATATCGTCGAAATTACCTAAAAACGTTGCATGGTGATTATAGTGGATTGTACCCCCATGTTCCTTAGTTCAAAGTTCAGCGCAGTCAAAAGTTATTGTACCAAACCCGTTGGGACACGTGTCCTAACCCGTTGGGACACCTTACCTAACCCGTTAGGACACGTGTCCTAACGGCTTTGGGAGATAAGAAACGCTCGGACGTCCCTCCATTAGTGTTGCCCGATGCGGACAACGGTGAAGGAGTAGGGAGGTAGGGCTATTTGTGCGTGCTCGTCGGATGTCACAACGCT
>Ga0310690_10008228_pt1 | contig 13269 bp, 6 predicted proteins | sample AusTroGonzalo_MG_2_FD_207661 | JGI IMG/M metagenome (GOLD analysis project Ga0310690, IMG submission 207661) | Bovine rumen microbial communities from tropical cattle in Woodstock, Queensland, Australia - Gonzalo_04 (v2) (version 2) | ecosystem: Host-associated > Mammals > Digestive system >... | reverse complement strand
GTATGATAACCTTCTGCTTCTCACGTTCTGCTTCGTTCTTCGAGAGTGGTGTGGGTCGTGGCATGGGATTCCGCGATTCAAACCAGGACCTTGTGGGTTTCGTACATCAGATTCCAAGCCGTGCCCGTCAGCGTATCATCGACATTGCATCGACACAGTTCCCCGACGGAGGCTGTTATCATCAGTACCAGCCACTCACCAAGCGTGGCAACAACGACATTGGCGGTGGTTTCAACGATGACCCCTGCTGGCTCATATTTGGTACGGTGGCATATATCAAAGAGACGGGCGACTTCTCTATTCTCGATGAAATGGTGCCTTTCGACAATCAGCCTGGCTCTGAGGTAACGCTCTTTGAGCACCTGCGCATCTCGTTTAACCATGTAGTGGAGAATCTTGGTCCCCACATGTTGCCCCTCATCGGTCGTGCTGACTGGAACGACTGCCTGAACCTGAACTGCTTCTCGTGGGATCCTAACGAGAGTTTCCAAACTACCGAGAACAACAGCAAGGGCTCGAAAGCCGAATCATTGATGATTGCTGGTCTGTTTGTATTCACTGGCAAGGAGTATGTGGAACTTTGCGACAAAATCGCAAAGCACGAGGAGGCAGAGCGGGCCCAGAAGTGCATCGACGCCATGGTCGAAGCTGTGAAGAAACATGGCTGGGACGGGGACTGGTATTTGCGTGCTTATGATTTCTATGGTAATAAGATTGGTAGTAAGGACAATGAAGAAGGTAAGATCTTCATCGAGAGCCAGGGCTTCTGCACCATGGCCGGCATCGGACTCGAGGACGGCATGGTGGAGAAAGCCCTCGACTCTTGTAAAAAATTCCTTGACTGCGAGCACGGCATGGTGCTCAACCATCCTGCCTTCACCCGTTACTATGTGGAGATGGGCGAGATCAGCAGCTATCCTGCTGGCTATAAGGAGAATGCCGGCATCTTCTGTCACAACAACCCCTGGGTCATCATTGGCGAGACGGTAGCCCGTCGTGGCAACGATGCCTGGGAGCACTATACCAAGATCTGTCCTGCATGGATCAAAGATCAGCAGTTGCACAAGGTGGAGCCCTATGTCTATTGTCAGATGGTGGCAGGAAAAGACGCCGCCAAACCTGGCGAGGGCAAGAACTCATGGCTAACAGGTACGGCCGCCTGGAACTGGCTCACCATTACCCAGTATATCCTGGGTATCAAACCTACTTACGAAGGATTGGAGATTGATCCTTGCATTCCCTCAACGATGAAAGAATATAAGGTTCGTCGTGTACTTCGCGACGCGACTTTCGATATTATTGTTCGTAACCCACAAGGTAAACAATGCGGCGTGACATCCATCACCGTTGATGGACAGGCTTGGAGTGGTAATATTATCAAAGCCACTTCTGGCCACCACGTCGTTGAAGTTACTATGTAAAGGTAAAAGGGTATCATATAAAAAGGTAAAAGCAAATGGCAACATTAAAAGAAAAAATTGGTTATGCGCTGGGTGATGCTGCAGCAGGTGGTATTACCTGGAAAGTGATGTCCATCGCCTTCCCCGTATTCTTTACCAGTATCTTCGGACTCACAGTAGCCGACACAGCAGCTTTGATGCTGATAGCCAGAATGTTCGACGTTGTCACTGACCCCCTGATGGGTTCGCTGGCCGACCGCACACAGTCGCGCTGGGGCACCTACCGCCCCTGGCTGATCTTCGGAGCCATACCCTTCGGCCTCATCTTCGCCCTGTTGCTCTACACGCCCGACTTCGGTCCAGTGGGCAAACGTATCTGGGCCTACACCTTCTATCTGCTGATGATGGCCATTTATACGGCAGTCAATGTGCCCTACGGCTCGCTGCTGGGTGTGATGACCAATGATGACAACGAGAAGAACCAGTTCTCATCGTTCCGTATGGTGGGAGCCTACGCCATGGGATTCATCACCCTGTTCTCTTTCCCCTACCTACAGAAAATGGTGGGAGGTACAGAGCAGCACCAATATGCCGTGCTGGGCATCTTCTTCGGTGTTGTTGCCGCCATAGGTACGCTGGCCTGCGGACTGATGACAAAGGAGCGCTTGAAGCCTGTCCGTGCAGAGAAATTCTCTTTCAAACCCTTCGCTGACCTGTTTAAGAACAAACCCTGGATATTCCTGACCCTTATCGGCATCTGCACCAATTTCTTTAATGGTTTCCGTTATGCCGTAGCCGCTTATATGTTCGACTACATCCTGGGTAAGGAGATAACGATGGGCGGACTCATCATCAACTACACCGTATTTATGATGTTTGGTGAGGCCACCTGTATGGTCTTTGGCGGCCTGTCGCCAAAGTTCACCAAATGGGTAGGCTCCAAGCACAAGGCATTCATGATAGCCGCAGCCATCTGTGCTGCCTTCTCTGTGCTTTATTTCTTTATGCCACGCGACCCGTCAGCCATCTGGCTCCTCATCGCCATCGTCATCCTTACCAGCGTAGGCATAGGCCTCTACTCGCCCCTGCTCTGGTCTATGTATGCCGATGTGGCCGACTATGCTACTGAGAAGAACGGCACCTCCTCAACGGGCCTTATCTTCAGCAGCGGCACCATGGCCCAGAAGTTCGGCACAGCTATCAGTGGTTCCTTAGTAGCCATGCTGCTGGGCTTCTCTGGCTTTGTATCTGGCACAGACCCCACCACAGGCGACACCGTGATTACCATCACCGATATGGAGTCGGTGAAGCAGATGATCTGGTGTTTGTTCTCCATCTTCCCTGCCATTATAGCAGGTGTGATGATAGGGTTGCTATACATCTATCCTATTAAAAAGTAAACCAAAACATATAACTTAAAAAAAACAAAACTAACATGAAGAAAAACAAAATGCTTCTTTGTCTGCTTTGTGCAGGCATGACATGGATGCCATTGATGGCCCATGCTGCAGAAGGAAGCCGTATGGAAACGGTTGCCGCTCCCGATGACCAAGAAATCGTCGGTACGGTAGAAGACGCCGACGGCCCACTGATTGGAGCCACCGTGAAAGTGTCTGGTACATCAAACGGTGTTGTAACTGACCTTAACGGACGTTTTAAACTGAAATGTAAGCCTGGTGCTACGTTGGAGGTAAGCTATGTTGGCTACACCACCCAGACGGTTAAAGCACAGGCCGGTATGAAAATCATGATGTCTGAGGACAAGACCGAACTGAGTGAGGTTGTTGTAACAGCTCTCGGCATCAAGCGTGACCGCAAAGCCCTGGGTTATGGTGTGGCCGAGATCAAAGGTGCTGACCTGACCAAGGCGAAGGAGACCAATGTTATTAACTCACTCTCAGGTAAGGTGGCCGGTCTGGTGGTTCAGAATACGGCCGGTGGCGCCTCGGGTTCTACCCGTGTGCTGCTGCGTGGTAACACCGAGATGACGGGTAACAACCAGCCGCTGTATGTGATTGATGGTGTGCCCTTGGACAATACCAACTTCGGCAGCGCAGGCACCGAAGGTGGTTATGACCTGGGTGACGGTATCTCTGCCATCAACCCCGATGATATTGAGAACATGACCGTGCTGAAAGGTCCTGCTGCCGCTGCCCTTTATGGTAGCCGTGCTTCTCATGGTGTGATCCTTATCACCACCAAGAAGGCCGAGAAGGACAAGGTGAGCGTGGAATATAACGGTTCATTGACCATTGATGTACAGAATGCACAATGGGACGATATTCAGCAGACCTATGGTATGGGTTATGGCGGTCAGTTCAGTAAGACAGCCACCTCTGGTACCAATAGCAGCTGGGGACCAAAGGCCGACAACCAGTTGGTGGAGTATTTCGATGGCGTTCAGCGTCCTTTCGCTATGTATAAGGATAACACCAGCGCTTTCTTCCGTACTGGTCTGACAGCACAGAATACTGCTATCCTGTCTGTGAATTCCGGAAAGACCGGCATTCGCTTCAGCTTCACCGATATGCGCAACAAGGACATCCTGCCCAAGACCCACATGAGTCGCGATAACTTCAACCTTCGTGTGAACACCTCGGCAGGTCGTTTCGACTTCGACTTCACCGCCAACTATACCCATGAGAACGTGAAGAACCGTCCTGCCCTGGGCGACTCACAGAGTAATGTCGGTAAGAACCTGATGACGCTGGCCGGCACTTATAACCAGGCCTGGCTGCAGAACTACGAGACCAGCGATGGCGACTACGCCAACTGGAATGGTAACGACCAGTATAACAAGAATCCCTACTGGGACCTCTATAAAAACGGTAATACCTCGAAGAAGGATATCTATCGCTTCACGGGTAAGGTCATCTATAATATCAACGACCACTTGAAGGTGCAGGGAACTATCGGTACCGACCTCAACAACATGACCTTTGAGGAGTATATCGCCAAGACAACTCCTGGTAAGAATGCAGGTCAGCTGACAGAGCAGATCTTCAAGAACCGCACCATCAACGCAGAGTTGCTGGCTCTCTATAACGATCAGTTCGGCGACTTCGACGTGAACGCCACCCTTGGTGGTAATATCTTCAAGGTGGACAACCTGACGACTACCCTTACAGGCTTGAACCAGCAGATGAAAAATGTTATCAGCATCATGAACTATGGTGAGCAGAGCATACAGCAAAACTCTTACACCAAGCAGATCAACTCTATCTTCGGTTCGGCCAGCGTTGGCTATATGCACACCTATTATCTGGAAGGAACGCTGCGTGGCGATAAGTCTTCTACCTTGCCTGCAGGCAACAACGTCTATGTCTATCCCTCTGTTTCGGGTAGCATTGTGTTCTCAGAGTTCATCCAGAACAAGAGCTTCATCAACTACGGAAAGTTCCGCGCTTCTTGGGCTCAGGTAGGTAGCGATACCGACCCCTATCAGCTGGTTACCAGCTATACCAACAGCAAATACGCCTATTCGGGCTATGCCATGGGTCTTATCAGCAACGGCGTACAGCCTAACCCCGACCTGAAGCCCACCAAGACCAATTCGTTTGAGTTGGGTCTGGAGACGAAGTTCTTCAATGGTCGCCTGGGTCTGGATGTGACCTACTATAATCAGTCATCTGAGAACCAGATTATCGCGCTGGCCTCATCGTCAGCCGCCGGTTATACCCACCGCCTCATCAACGCCGGTGAGATTCAGAACAAAGGTATCGAGGTGGCCGTCAATGGTCGTGTGCTCGATTATAAGGGCTTTGCCTGGGATGCCGGTGTGAACTTCTCGAAGAACGTCAATAAGGTGAAGTCGCTGGTTGACGGTATGGATTACTTCGAGCTTGAAAGAGCCACCTGGTGTGGTGTGACTGTTGGTGCTCAGGTTGGTGAGAACTACGGTTCTATCATGGGTAAGGACTTCAAGCGTAATAGCAATGGTGATGTGATTATCAACGGAGAAACCGGCCTGCCCGAGGTTGACGACCAGATTCGCACGCTGGGTAATGCCTCTTGGGACTGGACAGGTGGTTTCTATTCTACCTTTACCTATAAGAACTTCCGCCTCTCTGCCGGCTTCGACGTGAAGGTGGGTGCTGACATCTTCTCAATGTCTATGCGCTCGGCCTATCAGACCGGTAAGGCCTCTGGCACCGTTGAGGGCCGTGAGGAATGGTACGCCTCAGAAGAGGCCCGTCAGGCTGCTGGCATGAGCTCTACACAATGGCTCAACTACATCAAGTCGCAGCCTGGTTACGATGCCCACGACTATGGTTACGTGGTTCCCGGTGTCATCGAGAACGGTCTTGACGGAGAAGGTAATATGACCTATCGTGCTAACGATATTGCCGTCAACCCTGAAGCTTATTGGAAGAGTGCTGCCGACAATGCTCCTGGCATGTTTGTCTATGACAACTCTTACGTGAAATGCCGTGAGATTACCTTCGGCTATACTTTCCCAGAGAGTATGCTTAGCAAGCTGAAGATTGTGAAGGACCTCAGCATTTCGTTTGTGGCTCGCAACCCGTTCATCGTCTGGAAGAACATTCCTAATATCGACCCCGACTCAGGTTATAATACCTCGGGCCTCGGTCTGGAGTACGGTTCGCTGCCCTCTCGCCGCAGCTATGGTTTCAATATCAACGTGAAGTTTTAATTAGTAATTAGAAATTAGTTATTATGATTACCAATAATATAAAGAAATTCATCGCTGCCGGCTTTGTAAGCTGCTGTGTCGCTACAGCCCTTACCTCTTGCAGCGACAGCTATATGGAGGATCTGAATACCGATGATACCAAGACGACCTCCATTGACCCCAATGCCCAGCTGACGACCTGTCTGCTGCAGACCTATGGTGACTTTGGCATGATGGACACCTATCGTAGCTATATCACAGGTTTCACCCAGTACTATGCCGGAGGTTGGAACGTATCTAACTATGCCGGTAGCGTGCACTTCTTCGACGATCAGGCCCGTCTTATCTGGGACCAGTACTACAGCATCGCCATCAAGAACCTGCGCGACGCCATTGCCCACTCTAAAGACAAAGCCAACCTGAATGCTGTGCTGCGTATTCACCAGGTTTACCTGATGTCTGTGCTGACAGATACCTATGGTGATGTTCCCTGTATGTCGGTCAACATGTCTTTGGACAGTTGCAGCTCGACGCCTGTGTACAACAAGCAGGAGGATATCTACAACCATTTCTTCACAGAGCTGAAGGCTTGTGTGAACCAGCTTGGAACAGGAACAGACAATATCAGCGGTGATGTGACCAACTATAGTGGTGACATCAGCAAGTGGAAGAAGTATGCCAACTCGCTGCGTATGCGCTTTGCCATGCGTATCAGCGATGTCAACCCCACAAAGGCTAAGACCGAGTTCGAGGCCGCTGTCAGCGATGCTGCCGGCTATATCGAGTCTGCTGACGATGATGCCTTCATTATTTACACCAATGGCCCGTTCACCCTTTATGATGGTGCTCGCGACTATGACTTCCGTGTGAATGCTTTGGGTGAGATCCTTTATGGTCAGGACCCCACATCGCCAACGTTCGTCTGCTCTACTCTGTTCGACTATATGAAGAACAACAACGACCCTCGTCTCTATAGCATCTGCCGTCATTATAATAATGTGAAGCGCAGCGAGATCAAGCCTGACAAGGAGGGTAATGTTGACCTGACCGACGAGGTGCTGGCTTATCTGAAGAAGAAAGGACAGGACGAGGCTCCCTGTAAGCCCGGTGCTGCCTGGTGGAACAACTGGATCAACGGTCCTGACGACCTGAACGATGTGCCCACGCTGGCTAAGCTGGTGAAGCTGTATCCTGAGGTAGGCTATGAGAAGAACAACTATCCTGCCCGTATGATGCGCCCTGCTTTGTCTATCGACTTCTGTCAGCCCGACCGTCCAGGCATCCTCATCACTTCTGCTGAGGTGGACTTCCTGCTGGCTGAGGCCCTCTCAAAGGGATGGAACGTCACAGGCACAGCCCTCGACTACTTCAAGGCTGGCATCAAGGCCTCTATCGTCTTGCTGAACAAGCACTACCTGACCGACGAGGCTATCATCGACCAGGCTGACATCGACACTTATGTGGCCAGCATCGTTGCTACCAATCCGTTGGCAACAGCAGCCAGCGCTCGCGAAGCCATCAACCTGCAGGCCTGGATACTCCACTTGACTAATCCTGCCGAGGGTTGGGCCAACCTGCGTCGTGCCGACTATCCTGTGCTCACCGACCGCAGCCAGCTGGACAAGTTCCTGAGCGACTTTACCTACGATGACGAAAACCTCACGACTCCTGTTCGTCTGTGCTATCCTATCTTCGAAAAGAAGTATAATGGCGAGAACTATCAGGAGGCCCTCGACCGCATGGGCGGCAAGGACGACTGGCATCATCGTGTATGGTGGGATACAGCCGACATTCATGTACAATAACGTTAAACGATAAACTTTGAAATTATGAAGAAAACAATTGATTATATGCACCATGCAATAACGCTTCTCGGTTATTGTCTATTGGTTATTTTCATGGCAAGCTGTTCCAACGACGAGGAGTCATTCTTCACCGTTAGCGAGAATGATTCTCCTCGCATCCTGAACACCGACTTCCCTGATGGCGGCTTCAACATCAACCGCAATGAGAACCTGCATTTCGAAGTGCTGGTTACTCCTACCGACCTGACCACCGTGAAATGGCTGGCCGACGGCAAGGAGGTATTTGTGGGAAACACCATCGACCAGACCTTCGAGGCTGGCGACTACTCGCTGAAGATCCTGGCTGTGACGAATAAGGGCAAAGAGACATCACGCACCCTGAAACTCAAGGTCAACGCACTCGAAAGCGACCCTCAGGCCGGCTTCGACACAGCCGACCGCATTGTGGCTGCCGGTGCTGCCGTAAAGCTGCACGGCACCAATCTCAGCAACATCAAGATGGTGGTTATCAACGACCAGCAGATCAACGCTACCTATAACAGCGCCGACAACTGCATCGAATACACCATTCCTGCCGATATGCCCGATGGCTCCTATCGCGTCTCGCTCCTCGACAATAACGGTGTCAGCTATGGTGCCGACAAGATTGTGATTGTAAGCAAGCCTACGGTGCTCAGCTCTACCTTCGGTGCTATGGCTGGCGATCCTGTCACCATCAACGGCTTCTACCTCAACAATGTAGCTACCATTACCGTTGGCGACAAGACCTGTAACATCACAGAGAAGACGGCCACCAGCCTGACCTTCACCACACCTGAGCTGGCTGTGGGCGACTACGAGGTCAAGGGCACTACCGCCAGTGGCGAGCCTCTGCAGTTCTGCAAGGACAATGACTTGGTGGAAACCGCCATGTTCATCATTGCTGCCGAGAAGATTATCTGGACTGGCGACTATCCCGTCTCTTGGGAGCTGCCCGATGGCAATCCTAACAAGGAATGGCGCGAAATATCGCAAGATGAATTTGCCAAGTTCGAAATCGGGCACACGCTGACTATCTCGCTGAAGTACGACGAGACAGCCACCTACCACCAGTATCAGTTCGACAACTGGGAGTGGGCATCGCTGCCAGGCCAGCAGAAGACCGACATCACCGGCGACACCGATGTGCCTGTTGAAATCACTCAGGACCTGAAGGACGCTGTAGCAGCCAAAGCTTTCTGTATTCATGGTCATGGCTTCAGCGTTGTCAGAGTGACATACAAGTAACAAAAAGTGTTTCCGTTTTGTTTCGATGGGAGAAACAGTTTGTTTCCTTGGGAGAAACAACTTGTTCCGACGGGAGAAACAAACTGTTTCTCCCATGGAAACAACTTAGAAACTATATCTCTTTAATCGTTATAGTCTGAAATGACGAAATAATGCTCCACAGCCCCATAGCCGTTCCAATAGCCGATACCGCCGGAAATGTTCGAAGGGATATCGGCAACGGTTGACAGGAACATGTTTGTGGAGAGCGACTGGGCCTTGGTGTACTGGTCCCAGAACAAGAATCCCTCCCTATTGACTTGAGCCAATTTGACTGCCACAGTATCGTTGGCAGTAAAATAAGGCGAATAGGCCTTGGTGTCGAGACGATGGCCATTATAGACCACCATCTCTGTATGCTCGCCTATCACCTCATCGTTGATGCTTCCCAAATAGGCTGCTGTATATTGGATATACTTCGTGCCCACTCTTGTAAACAGCTGATAATAGTTCTTTTCATGAGGATTGTCAGTAAAGTACACCTTGATTCTAAAGAGTGAGTCCACATCGGGCACACGCTCCACTTTGAAGGAATCAAGCTGTGGTGTGGGAGGAATCGTTGTGACGGCGGAGGCATAAAAGTCCTTGTATTCCACCATCAGCTTATAGCTCTTGCCCGTCTCGCCTCTCATTCTGCCAGTAGTATATATATAAGGTGGGAAATAGTCCTCATCGTACTTGCCTGTCAGCACGACGGTGTCTGTGCCATCGGTTATGGAGACCTTGGCCCAGTTCACGATATAGTCTTCCATATTGTCCATGTTCTGGAACTCTGAGGTGATAGGAAGCGTCCTGGTCAGGATAACCACAGGAAACTGGTTGTTCTGAATCCAGCCTTCAACAACAAGGTCGGACGACTGGCTCTTGATGCCGAATTCATCATCGCAGGCTACGAAAACGAAGGCAAACTGCAGGAGAATGTAGAAGACTTTACTCATGATTCAGAATTTACAGAAATAACTGATAGAAGGCATGATCCTCAGCATAAACGTTACAGGACGATAGGCAAAGGAGCCGTCTTTACGACTTTTGATATAATAGAACAACTCGTTGCTCTGGGCAATGGCGTTATAGACAGAGAGGTTGATGCCGTTTTCACGAAACATTCGGCTCTTCCACTTGTAATTGGCAGAGAGGTCGAGACGCTTATAGGGCTTCAGTCGGCTGCTGTTATAGGCGCCGTATTTCATCATCAGGTTATTGTCGATGAAACTGATGCTGACAGGCGCCGTGAAAGGAGTGCCTGAAGCATAGACAAAGGTGGCGCCAAAGCTCCAATGGCTGTTCAGCGCATAGGTGGCAACAGCATTGAACTCATGGGGTCGCTCATGGCTGGCAGGATAGTCGCCAGGCTGTACTGCGCTGAACGATCGCTTGGCATTGGTATAGGTATAGCTAACCCAGCCTGTCAGCGGGCCGTTGCATTTGTTGAGCATCAGACAAAAGCCGTAGTTTCGTCCATCGCCATGCAGCAGCTGTCGCTCAATGTTATAGGTAGAGTTCATGAAGTCGAGCACAGAGCCGCTATATTCCAATTGATGATAAAGCTGCTTGTAGAAAATATCGGCCGACAGCCTGTATTGACGATTAAAGAGGTAGGATGCTGCTGACAAAGACCACTCGTGGGCATACTGCGGAACCATTTTCTCGCTGGCCGACATCCAGAACTCTGAAGGCAGACCGATATTGGAAAAGCCCGTCTGGAACAGATACTGATGGCGCAAGGCATAGTCGAGTATCAGTTGAAAGCTGCCTTGAGTAAAGTTAACGCTGAGCTGCGGGTCGAGGGCCTTAAAATGATAATCGTCCTGCTGATAGAGGCTGGCCCTCAAACCACCGAACAGCGAGAGATTGGAGAGAAGGGGCTGTGTGTAGCCAAGATGGACAGCAGCCTCGAAGGAATGAGTACGAGACATTCGGCCTGATGTGACGTTGAAAGTACCACTTGACTCCAGTTCCTGAGGCTGGATATTATGCCATATCGTCTGCAGGCCTGCCTCCCAACGCTTCCACTCGAAACGCGACTGATAACCATAGTCAGTTATGCTGGAAGGCAACTGGAAGTGCGCATCCTGAAGGTCCATCTGAAACTCGTTGGCATAGGAGGTAACATAGAGAGAATGCTTCATGCGAAAGCCCTGTGGCTGTTGGTGCACCCAATGGAGAGCGCCCATCGTGTTGCCCCAGAAATCCTTCATCTTCGCGTAATAATTACTCTCACTAAACGATATGTCATCATGACCCATGTAGAAATCGGCAAAGAGCATGTTCTGGCTGTCTATCCTATGGGTCAGCGTAGCGTTGACATCGTAGAACGAATACTTGATTTGCTGGTCGTCGGCTTGCAGCCATTTGCTATAAAGCATGTTGATATAGGAGCCGCGAAGAGATGCTGTGAGTGAGGTGTTTTTGCTGATAGGCAGTCGCAGGGTGCCTTGCGATGAAATCAATCCCACAGAAACCTCTCCACTCATTGTGTCAACCACCTGTTCGTTTAAATCCATATTCAGCTGGCCGCCTATTCTGCCAATGCTAAGCGGCGCATTCTGGTGGAGGGTGAAAGTAGGATAATGCGAAGGGTTGAAGGTTGAGAAGAATCCCAGCAGATGGCTTACATTATAAATAGGTACGCCACCTATGGACAGCATGTTATGGGAATTGTCGCAACCCTGAATGTTGATGCCACTTTTCATCTCGTTATTGGTCTGGATGCCTGGCAGCATTTGGGCATAATGCAAAGGGTCGGCATTGCCTAGAATCTTTGGCAAATAATCCATCATTTGCATATCCCATACAAAAGAGCCGTCAGCACGATTCCTGACAGCACGAGAGTAGGTGTTGCCTCTGACGACAACAGTATCAAGCGACAAATTCCACACTTTCCCCGATTCCTGGGCAAACAAGGAAACGGGGAAAGCGCAGAATAGTATTAATATGTATCTAGTTATCAAACTATATTATTCAACCAAGTCCTTATACTTTTCAATCAGCTTGTTGAAATCGTCGATGACTGCCTTGAAGTCGCTTTCGTTGAAGAAGGCGCTGAAGGTGCTGTAAGAAGAACCATCGTAGAATACCAGCACTGGCTCTGTAGTCCACTTTACGCGACCATCGTACTTGGTCTTCTGGAAAGGCTCCAACTTAATAGTAGCCTGTTTTACGGCGTTGTTGTCATAGAACACATTGAGATCCATCAGACCGTTTGCCTGGTTAATATACGACTTGAAATTGCTCTCCTCGTATTCAGCGTCATCAGCCTTCTTGATATATTCAGCAAACTTCTTGACATCGCTGCAAGTGCCCTGAACCTGAACCTTACCCAAAATATCGACCTTGACAACAGCATTCTTGGCATTTGCGTCATCAGTATAGTAATTGTCCTTATCGAATTCCTTCTCGCTGAATGCACCAAGATTGACAGAAGGAATACCACTCACGTCAGAAGCAGCTGACAAAGAAACGAGCGATTTGCCGTTCTTAGACAGCTCAAATACGACAGCTACCTTTGAATTGCCTTGATAGGTAACATTGGAGAGGTTAGCCTTATAGCCATTGTTGAGCTCAACCACTGTGCTGACATTCAGGTTGTCCTTGCTGAAGTCGAACTCCTCATTGGTTATAGAGCCGAGATCAATCTTCACAGCAATCTTCAATACCTGAGCACCAGCCTGAGTCAAAGTCACATTGATATTCTCTGGCACACGAATGATGCACTTCGTTCTGTCGTAATATTTGATGTATGTGTAGGAACCATTATTATAGTCGTAGTCTTCCTTTGTCCTATCATAGACATTAAATGCATAGAGGTCTTTCGAGTTGCCACTGGTCTCAACCTTCAATACACATTGCTTACCGTTCTGGTCTTTGAAGATGAACTGAAGGTCGCTGGCATCAGAACGCACCCAACTGCCATTACTTGCTGTAAAGTGAGAATAGAAGTTAGAAGCAATCAGAATTGCCTTATAGTTCTCATAGACATTTGTTCTATAGTCACTGATTTTGACTCTGTCTGTTGTTCCTAAAGCATTCCTTGATGCATTAACGATATCCTCTGCCCATTTGCCAACATTGTCCCAGTCATAGTTTTTTCCACCGTAAGTCTCTTTGATATGCTTACCCAGGTTTA
>Ga0310690_10008227_pt1 | contig 13273 bp, 9 predicted proteins | sample AusTroGonzalo_MG_2_FD_207661 | JGI IMG/M metagenome (GOLD analysis project Ga0310690, IMG submission 207661) | Bovine rumen microbial communities from tropical cattle in Woodstock, Queensland, Australia - Gonzalo_04 (v2) (version 2) | ecosystem: Host-associated > Mammals > Digestive system >... | reverse complement strand
AGCAGATGCCAGGCCTCAGCGGCATCGACACGCTGAAGATCATCAAGGAGCGCTGGCCGCAACTGCCCGTGGTGATGATTACCAAGAGCGAGGAGGAGCATATCATGGAGGACGCCCTTGGCGGCAAGATATCGGACTACCTCATCAAGCCGGTGAACCCCAGCCAGATACTGCTGACGGTGAAGAAGCATACCGAGGGGCGCCGCCTGCAGAGCGAGCACTCGACGATGCACTACCAGCAGCAGTTCCGCGAGATAGGCATGCAACTGGGTGGCAGGATGAGTCACGAGGAATGGGTGGAGATGTACAAGAAGCTCGTGTACTGGGAGTTGGAGCTCGCCGCTACCGACGACCCGTCAATACATGACATATTTCTCTCCCAAAAGGAGGACGCCAACCGCCAGTACTGCCGCTTCTACGAGGAGCACTATATCGACTGGCTCAGCGGGGCGGGGGAGAAGCCGACTATGAGTACCACTGTGCTGAAAGAGAGGATGTTCCCCATGCTCAAAGGCGACAAGCCGACATTCCTCATAGTCATTGACAACTTCCGCTACGACCAGTGGAAGTACGTGCAGCCGCTGGTGGAGCAGCATTTCCGCGTGGAACGCGACGACATGTACTACACCATCATTCCCACCACCACGCAGTTTGCACGCAACGCCATGTTCGCAGGTCTGATGCCCAGCGAGATAGAGAAGAAATACCCACAGTATTGGGTGAACGAGGATGAGGAAGGCTACAAGAACCAATACGAGAACGAGCTGCTCGACGAACAGTTGAAGCGCCACGGCTTCAACATCAAGCACACCTACAACAAGGTGCTCAACGCGCAGTACGGCAAGCGGTTGGTGGACCGCCTACCGGAATTGATGCAGTCGCCGCTGAACGTAATCATCTACAACTTCATAGACATGCTGAGTCATGCGCGCACCGACAGCGACATAGTGCGCGAGCTGGCTGAGGATGAGAAGGCCTACCGCTCGCTGACGCTCTCGTGGATGGAGCATTCGCCGCTGATGGAGATGTTGCAGGCTCTCGCGGAGAAGGACGTCAACGTCATCATCACCACCGACCACGGCTCGGTGCGCATAGACCGCCCCGTGCGCGTGAAGGGCGACCGCGGCGTGAGCGTAAACCTGCGCTACAAGCAGGGACGCCTGCTCGACTACAACCCCAAGGAGGTCTTCGAGGTGAAAGACCCCGCGACGATATTCCTGCCGCGCCGCCACGTCACCTCGCCGTACATCTTCTGCCACGAGAACGACTTCTTCGCTTACCCGAACAATTACAACGAATACGTAAAATACTATACTTCAACATTCCAGCACGGCGGCATCTCGATGGAGGAAACCCTCGTGCCATTCATAATTATGCGTCCGAAAAACCAATAAACAATAACAATATGAGCCTTATTAAAAGCATTTCCGGCATACGCGGCACTATCGGAGGCCCTGCCGGCGAGGGACTTACCCCCATTGATGTAGTGAAGTTCACATCGGCTTTCGCCACTTTCCTGCAGAAACAGAACGGCGGCAAGCGCCTGCGTCTTGCTGTGGGCCGTGACGCTCGTCTTAGCGGCGCTATGGTCGACCGCCTTGTGGTGGGTACCCTCCAGGGCATGGGCATCGACGTGCAGGAGACCGGTCTGAGCACCACTCCGACTACAGAGATGACCGTCATAGACGCACACTGCGACGGCGGCATCATCATCACCGCCAGCCATAACCCCAAGCATTGGAACGCCCTCAAGCTGCTGAACGCCAAGGGTGAGTTTATCAATGATGCCGAAGGTAAAGAGGTTCTCCGCTTGGCTGAGAGCGGCGAAGTGAACTACGCCGAGGTCGACAACCTGGGCAAGGTCACCGTCGAAGAGGACTGGATTGACCGCCATATTGAGCGAGTACTGGGTCTGGAACTGGTTGACGTCGATGCCATCAAGAAGGCAGGCTTCAAGGTTGCCGTCGATGCTGTAAACTCGACCGGCGGCCTGGCCATCCCGCGCCTGCTGCGCCGTCTGGGTGTCAAGGAGGTGGTGGAGCTCAACTGCGAGCCCACGGGCCATTTCGCCCACAACCCCGAACCTATACCGCAGAACTTGACGCAGATAAGCGACTGTGTGCGTGAGAACCGCTGCGATCTTGGTATCGTGGTTGACCCCGATGTGGACCGTCTGGCGCTGGTGTGCGAGACCGGCGAGATGTTCGGAGAGGAGTACACGCTGGTCAGCGTGGCCGACTATATACTGCAGCATACGCCCGGCAACACCGTGAGCAACCTCTCGTCGAGCCGCGCCCTGCGCGACGTAACACGCCGCTATGCAGGCTGCGAGTACAATGCCGCCGCCGTGGGTGAGGTCAACGTCACCACGCTAATGCGCGAGACCGGTGCTGTCATCGGAGGCGAGGGCAACGGCGGTGTCATCTATCCCGCGCTGCACTATGGCCGCGACGCCCTCGTGGGTGTGGCCATCTTCCTCACGTTGCTGGCTAAGAAGGGGATGAAAGTCAGCGAGCTGCGCAAAACATACCCCGAATATATCATCAGCAAGAACCGCAAAGATCTGACGCCCGACATGGACGTAGACGCCCTGTTGGCCAAGGTCGCCAAGCTGTACAACGGTATGGCTGGCGTGGAGAAGGTCACCACCATCGACGGTGTGAAGATTGACTTCGCCGACGGCTGGGTGCACCTGCGCAAGAGCAACACCGAGCCCATCATCCGCATCTACAGTGAGGCTGCCACCGAAGGCCGTGCCAACGAGCTGGCACAGCAGGTGATGCAGCAGATTTAACCGGACAAATATAAACGATTAAGGGGAGCTGCATTGCAGCTCCCCTTGTCATATAATGGTGATGTGAAGGTACGCTTAGCGGCGTTTGCTTGCCTCCTTGGCCTCGACGGTCATGGTGGCGTGGGGTACAATCATCAGGCGCTCCTTGGGGATGAGCTTTCCGGTGGCCTGGCAGATGCCATAGGTGCCGTTCTCGATGCGGATGAGGGCGGCGCGGAGGTCGCGGATGAACTTCTGCTGGCGTGCGGCAAGCTTCTGGTTCTCCTCTTTCAGCAACACATTGCTTCCCTCCTCGAGGGTCTTGAACGTGGGGGCGGTGTCGCTGGCTTCGTTCTCGTTGCCCGCAACGGCCTGCTGCAGCATCTCAAGGTCTTTCTCGGCTTTGGCTATTTTCTCAAGTATCAGTTCCTTGAACTCTTGAAGCTCCTCGGGGGAGTACTTGTTCTTCTCTACTTTTGGGGCTGCTTTTTTAACCATGGTGTATCCTTTCTTTATGATGCAAAAGTATATATATTTTCCGAAACAGGGCCGGAAAATGTTTCAACACTAATTGTTTATATTGCCAAGGTATAACTCAATCAAACCGTTAGGGGCTGTGATGTAGAGCGTTTTGTTGGCGCGGTCTACCTTGTCGATGACCTCGTCTATGACCGGCACAAGCACTTCGGCGCCGTTTTTCATTATTTGGAAAAGCGGCTGGGCGGGGTATTCGATTACCTGCTCGAGTGTGCCAATGTCGCCATACTGGCTGTCGATGACACGGAAACCTATGACTTCGTGGAAGTAGAAGCGGTTACCGTCGAGTTTGGGGAGCAGCGACAGCGGCAGGTAGAGCTCGTGGCCCACAAGGGCGTTGGCCTGCTCGGGAGTTAGTTCCTCAAAGGTGGCCACGGCCTTGTTGCCGTTGAGCTGGTCGATATGGAAGAAATGGGGCACCAGCTGACCTTTGACCTCCACAAAGGCGGAGTCGAGCTCCAGGTAATCCTCCGGTGTGTCCACATCGAGGAATAGCACCAGCTGTCCTTTTACGCCCCAGGGCTTGGTGATGCGGCCCAGGCAGTAGCATTCGTTGATATTCATATCAACATCAACGAGGAACGTCGTTTTTTATTGTTATGGCAAACAAAAAAGGCCTCCTGTGTATGACAGGAAGCCTAATGTTTGAGATAAAGGCAAGCCTTATGCCTCGGCGGGAGTCTCTTCGGCGGGAGCTTCGCCCTCGGCGTTCTCGGTGGCTTCGGCAGCGGCCTTGGCGGCAGCTTCAGCCTCGGCGGCAGCCTGACGCTTGGCGGCGACGGCGGCAGCCTTGGTCTCGTTGGCCTTCTTCTCGGCCTCGAGACGAGCCTTGCGGGTGTTGCGGGCGTCGTTCTCAACGTCGCTACGCTTGCTGTTTATCTTGGCCTCTTTGGCCTGGAGCCACTCGTTGAAACGCACATCGGCCTGTTCCTGGCTGATAGCACCTTTCTCGACGCCAATCTGGAGGTGGCGGCGGAGCAGGACGCCCTTGTAGGAGAGGATGCGACGCACGGTGTCGCTCGGTTGAGCGCCGTTCTTGACCCATTCGACAGCACGGTCGAAGTTGAGGTCGATGGTGGCGGGGTTGGTTAGCGGATTGTAGGTGCCCAGCTTCTCGATAAATCTTCCATCGCGAGGTGCACGACCATCCGCAACAACGATGTGGTAGAAGGGTTGATTCTTCTTACCATGACGCTGCAGTCTAATTCTTGCTGGCATAATTGCTTGGTTTTAAGTTGTTTGTTTATAAATGTTGTTTTGATAACAGACTGCAAAGATACAACAATTTCCGAAACTGGTAAAATTTTTTTGAAAAAGTGCTTTTTGTTGCGGCTGTTTGGGAAAAAAAGTGTATCTTTGCATTTCAATATATAATAATATAATATGCTTTGGGATATGAAAAAGAGATTATTGCTTGTTGTGGCATCCTGTCTGGTCGCCATGGGAGTTGTTGCGCAGGAGGCGCGTTTCGAGGTGATGGCCAACAAGGAGAACAAGAAGATTGACGATAAGTTTGTGCGCGAGGCTAAATATATAGGCCAGTACGAGGGCCTCTATTGTTTCGTCGGCGAAGGTCGTAGGAACGGCAAGGTGCTGATGCTGCTGGACCACAACATGGTGCCGCTGCGCAGCATGACGCTGCCGGAGAGTACCGTGAACTGCGACTTCAAGGCTGGCAGCATCGCGGGCAACAACGCAGGACTGCTGTTCGTGGACAACGACGAGCGTCATCATGTGGCACAGATATATACCTCGACCATGGACTTGGACAGCATGCGTCCTGCTGACAATACCGCGGGATTGCTGCTGCTTGACTCCATAGGCTATGGCCGCAAGGACAACTTCATGATGTGGGCTGCCACATCGGAAAACGGCCGTTACAACGCCATGGTGCAGGTGCTCGAGTTTAAAGACAAACTCCAGTATACCGCCAAAGTGACACTCTTCGACGGCATGATGCACAAGCTGTGGAGCAAGGAATATGCGATAGGCTCAATGGAGAACCTGTGCGTCACCAACGACGGCACGGTGGTCTCGCTCGGCTATGAGCCCGAGGGCGAGGAGACACGTTTCGTCTATAACATCGTCAACGAGAAGCGTACAGATACCTACGCCGCTATTGTCAAGTGCGACCCAATACGCGAGCTGCGCCTGGCCGGCGTGGTGGGCAACCACGTGATGGCTGTGGGCCTCTTCACCCCACATGGGGCACGCGAGAAGGACAACCTGTGCGGTGGTGTAGTGGGCATATCGTTCGATATGGATTCGGCTCTCATCACCGGCTTCACCATGAGGCCGTTCATGAACGAGGATATGAATATCCTGCTCAACAAGAAGACTAAGAAGGTGCAGCGCAACCAGTTTACGGATCTCGTGTCGCTGGTTGGCACCGTGCTGACGGAGAATGGCGCGGTGGTTGCTCTGGGCCGCAACTACGGCAAGGATGTGGTGGAGAACAACGGCACTGTGACGCACCACTTCTACCGTATGGGTCTCCATGTGGTGGCCATCGACACACTGGGCCGTGTCAGCTGGGTGCGCAACGTGAGGCGCAACGACCATCAGGTTGGCGACGACGGTATGCTCAACGTCTGCATGTTGCACAAGGACGGCCACACCTACCTCATCAAATCTGAGCATTCAAAGATGCCTAATATATACGATATCTCAAAAGACGTCAAGGAGTACAAGGCCGGTAGCAAGGGCAACCTGGTGGTGTACGCCTTCAACGAAGATGGCGATGTGGAGAAGACCGTGGTGTACAAGAAGACGCCCCACGGCTTGGTGCGCGGTATTCTGCGTGCCGACGGCAAGATGGCTCTCTTCACTCAGGACGGTAGCCGTTCGCGCGTTGTTGAGCTGAAGGCATTGTGATTTGGTGATCGGCGATGGATATTGAGATTAAGGGCGCAAGGGCCAACAACCTTAAGAACATCGACGTGACGTTGCCGCAAGGCAAGCTGGTGGTGGTCACCGGCTTGAGCGGCAGCGGCAAGTCGTCGCTGGCGTTCGACACCCTCTTCGCCGAAGGACAGCGCCGCTATGTGGAGAGCATGAGCTCCTACGCCCGCCAGTTCCTGGGTCGCATGACGAAGCCCGATGTGGACTATATCCATGGGCTGGCGCCTGCTGTGGCCATAGAGCAGAAGGTGAACACCGGCAACCCCCGCTCGACGGTGGGCACACAGACCGAGATTTACGAGTACCTGAAGCTTATGTATGCCCGCGTGGGACGCACATTCTCGCCTATTAGCGGCGTGGAGGTGAAGCGCCACACGGTCTCCGACGTGGTGGACTATATCTCGGCCCTCCCCGAGGGAACGCGCGTGATGATATTGGCGCCACTCGCCGACTCCAAGGAACGCCCGCTGGAGAGCCAGATAAAGATATTGCATCAGGAGGGCTACCAGCGCGTGATGGTCAAGGGCACTGTGGTGCGTATAGAAGACCTGGACACCGTGAAGCTCGAGGGCGACGTGCGGCTGGTTATTGACCGTCTGGAATTGCGCCGCGACGACGACGGCCAGGTGGCGCGTGTCGCCGAGAGCGTGCAGAGCGCCTTTTTCGAGGGCAGGGGAGAGTGTGTGGTGCAGCCCGACGGTGGCGAGGCATCGGTGTTCTCCAACCGCTTCGAGGCCGACGGCATAACCTTCGAGAAGCCCAATCCCAACTTCTTTTCATTCAACAATCCTTACGGGGCCTGCCCTGTGTGCCAGGGTTACGGCAGCGTGATAGGCATCGACGAGAACCTCGTGGTGCCCAACAAGAGCCGCAGCATATACGACAACGCCATAGTGTGCTGGAACGGCGACAAGATGCAGGACGTGAAGCGCGAGTTCATACGCCATGCGGCGGTGATAGACTTCCCCATACACAAGCCTTACTACGAACTCACCGAAGAGCAGAAGGACATACTGTGGCACGGTGACGGCGTCTGGGAGGGCATCGACGGCTTCTTCCGCTGGGTGGAGAGCCAAGCCTACAAGATACAATACCGTGTGATGCTGTCGCGCTACCGCGGCCGCACCGTCTGCCCCGAGTGCAAGGGGCGCCGACTGCGCAAGGACGCCGACTACGTGAAGGTGGGCGGCAAGAGCATCAGCGAGGTGGTGGCAATGCCAGTCACGCAGGTGGCTGAATGGGTGAAGAGCCTCGACGGACAGATGTCGGAGGCGGAACTCAAGGCCACAGAGCGTCTGCGCACAGAGCTGCGCAACCGTGTGGGCTACCTGCTCGACGTGGGCCTCGGCTACCTGACACTCGGACGCGAGAGCCGCAGCCTCAGCGGCGGCGAAAGCCAGCGCATCAACCTGGCAACTTCGCTGGGCTCGTCGCTGGTGGGCTCTATGTACATACTCGACGAACCTTCTATAGGCCTGCACAGCCGCGACACAGAGCGCCTGATAGGCGTACTCAAGCAACTGCGCGACCTCGGCAACACCGTGATTGTGGTGGAGCACGACGAAGACATCATACGTGCCGCCGACTACCTCATAGATATTGGCCCCGGAGCGGGCCGTCTGGGCGGCGAAGTGGTCTATTCCGGCGAGCCGTCGGGACTCGATAAGGCCAAGAACTCGCTCACGGCCGACTATCTGCTTGGCCGCGAGGTGATACCTGTGCCTAAAGAACGGCGCAAATGGCGCGACCGCATAAGCATACACGGCGCCTACGCCAACAACCTCAAGCATATCGACGTGGACATACCACTCGGCGTGTTCACCGTGGTCACTGGCGTCAGCGGCAGCGGCAAGAGCACGCTGATACGCCGTGTGCTCTACGATGTCATGCAGCGCCGCATGGAGGGCAACAGCGACTATGTGGGCTCTTGTGTGGCTATGGACGGCGATGTGAACCGCGTCACGGCGGTGGAGCTCGTCGACCAGAACCCCATAGGGCGCTCGTCGCGCAGCAATCCGGCTACCTACATGAAGGTCTTCGACGAGGTGCGCGCACTCTATGCCGCACAGCCGCTGGCTAAGGCGCGTGGCTACAAGAGCGGCTTCTTCTCCTTCAACGTTGAGGGTGGCCGCTGCGACGCCTGCGAGGGCGAGGGCTACGTCACCGTGAGCATGCAGTTCATGAGCGACATACACCTGCTCTGCGAAGAGTGCCACGGCTCCCGTTACAAGGACGAGGCGCTGGAGGTGCTCTACAAGGACAAGACCATCAGCGATGTGCTGGAGATGACCGTCGACCAGGCAATAGACTTCTTCAGCGCCCCTGAGACCAAGAGCATATACAACCGCCTCAAGCCGCTCCAGGATGTCGGCCTCGGCTACCTGAAGCTGGGCCAGTCCTCTAGTTCGCTCAGCGGGGGCGAGGCGCAGCGCATCAAGCTGGCCTCCTACCTCGTCAAGGGCGACGCCGACGACAAGCCCATGCTCTTCATCTTCGACGAGCCCTCAACGGGCCTGCATTTCCACGACATACGCAAGCTGCTGGCGGCTTTCGACAGGCTTATAGAGCGCGGCCACAGCATATTGGTGATAGAGCACCACCACGACATCATCAAGTGTGCCGACTGGGTGATAGACCTCGGCCCCGAGGGCGGCGACGCCGGCGGCCGCGTGGTCTTCGCCGGTACACCGGAGAAGCTGCTCAAATGCAAGGAGTCATATACTGCGAAATATCTCAAGTTATGAATAATCAGGAATACACAAAGAGCGTCAGACGTTACGCCAACATCGGCCTTTGGGGCTCGGTGGGCGTCGTCATCGTCGCCGCCTTCTTCCACCTGGCGAGCCCGTGGCGCTTCTATGCGTCGCAGCACACGGCACGCTGGATGCTCGTCGCTGGCAGCGTGCTGGCGGTGCTGGCCATGAGCATGTCGCTGCTGGTCATCCGTAAGCAGATACCTGCCCTCCGGCAGGCCGACACGCTGGAGGCCAAGCTCAGCGGCTACGCTCAGCACATCCGCTCGCTCTACCTCTCCATGTTCGCCGTGGTGACGCTGATATGCATCTTCATGGTGCTCTCTGCACAGAATGTGCTGCTCATGCTCGCTATGGTGGCCACATTGATGCTCTTCCTGGCTTACCCCAACATCTACCGCATGAAGGTGGAACTGGGCCTCTCCGACGAGGAGATGAAGAGCCTCTTCGGCGACAGTTATATCCCCGACACAAAGGACGACAATGACGCTGCCTGACACAATAGTAGCTATCTCTACTCCCGCCGGTGTCGGCGGCATCGCTGTGGTGCGCCTCAGTGGCCCCGACGCGCTGTCCATCGCTTCGCGCCACCTAACTCTTAACTCTCAACTCTTAACTCTTAACTCAAGGCACGCCACCTACTGCCGCTTCGATGACATCGACGATGTTATCGCCATTTACTACCCCAAGGGCTACACCGGCGAGCCCACCGTGGAACTCTCATGCCACGGCTCGCTCTACATACAGCAGGCTATGCTTGAAGCCCTCGTGGCCAGCGGCGCACGTCTGGCCGAAGCCGGCGAGTTCACCATGCGGGCATTCCGCAACGGGCGCCTCAACCTCTCGCAGGCCGAGGCGGTGGCCGATCTCATCGACGCCGCCACTCCGGCGCAGCACCGCCTCGCCGTCAGCCAGCTGCGTGGCGGCTACGCCCAGAAGCTCAAGGAACTGCGGCAGCAGCTGCTCGACCTCACCAGCCTTCTCGAGCTTGAGCTCGACTTCAGCCAGGAGGATGTGGAGTTCGCCGACCGCACACAATTAAAAGAGCTGCTCTCCACCCTCGGCTCACAGCTCTCATCCCTCATCTCTTCGTTCACCATGGGCAACGCCCTCAAGCGTGGCATACCTGTGGCTATCATCGGCAAGCCCAACGCCGGCAAGTCGTCGCTCCTCAACGCCCTCCTCGGCGACGAGCGCGCCATCGTGAGCGACATCCCCGGCACCACACGCGACACCGTCGAGGAGTCCATCACCATCGGTAGCCTCACCTTCCGCTTCATCGACACCGCAGGCCTGCGCCACAGCACCGACACCGTCGAGACCCTCGGCATCGAGCGCAGCCTCAAGGCCGTAGCCGAGGCCCAGATTGTGCTGCTCGTCCACGACGCCACCACCCCGTGGCAGGAACCCGACCTCGACCTCTCCGGCAAGAACGTTATCCTTGTCCTCAACAAGACCGACCTTCCCCATAATTCACAATTCTCAATTCTCATTTCTCAATTTTCAATTTCCGCAAAGACCGGCGCCGGCATCGATGCCCTCAAACAGGCCATGCTGGCTGCGGTGGAGCCGCAGGCGGCGCAGGATGTCCTCCTCAGCAACGCACGCCACCACGCCGCCCTCAAGCAGGTGCAGCAGGCGGTGACCCATGCTGCCGAAGGCCTTGACGCAGGCTTGCCGGCCGACCTCCTCGCCGTCGACCTCCGCGACGCACTATACCACCTCGGCTCCATCACCGGCGAGGTGGTCTCCAACGATATCCTCGATAACATCTTTTCACGCTTCTGCATCGGCAAATAAACAAATTGACACCATGAAACGTATCAACCTATCAACATATCAACGTATCAACCGTTTACTCCTTGCACTCCCTGTACTCCTCGCACTCCTTGCACTCCCCCTGCTGGCTTCCGCCAAGCCCGGCTACAAGCTCACCCTCCAGGTCGACGGCTGCACCGACAGCACCATCCTCCTGGGCTACTACCTGGCGCAGGAACGCTATGTGGTAGACACCGCCTACAACAACGGCCGCGGCAAGTTCGTCTTCAAGGGCGACAAGGAGCTCTACCCAGGCCTCTATTTCTTCACCAACAACAGCGACCGCTTCGTCGACTTCGTCATCTACCACGAGAAGCCCACTTTCTCCTTTCAGACCGACCAGCGCAACTGGACCACCAACATGCGCGTCAAGGGCTCGCCGCAGAACGAGGTCTTCTTCAACTACCAGCGCGCCTCCGACCGACTCTACCACGAGATGGTCGAAGCCCACAACACTCTCGACTCCGCCGACTTCGTCGATTACCGCAACAACATGATGCAGCGCATGGACAGCCTCCGCGACGCCATCATCCAGGAGCACCCCGAGGCGATGATATCCAAGATGATGCGCTCCACCACGTCGGTGGAAGACCTGGTGCCGCAGTACCAGCCCGACGGCACTCCGCTCACCCAGCGTGAGCGCTATGACTACCTCATGGCCCACTACTTCGACTACATTCCCCTCGACGACGACTTCATCATCCGCACCCCCAAGGAGATATTCTACCGCCGCTTCTCCGACTACACCGACAAGTACATGCGCGGCATGCCTCCCGAGGAGATTTGCCCTCTGCTCGACGCCATCATCGACCGCGCCGAACCGGCCCCGCAGGTCTACCAGTGGCTCATCAACACCCTCACCGAGAAGTACCTCCAGAGCAACATCATGGTCTATGACGAGGTCTATGTGCACCTCGTCCAGCGCTATTTCTCCACCGGCAAGGTGAGCTGGCTCTCACCCTCGGCCATCGACATGAACGTGGAGCGCGCCAACAAGTGGGAACGCCTCCTCGTGGGCCGCGAAGCCCCCGAGCTCATCCTCTTCGACACTCTCCGCCGCGCCCATTCGCTCCACCACATGCCCGGCAAATACACGCTGCTCCTCTTCTGGAGCCCCACCTGCGGCCACTGCCGCGAGGTGATACCTGCCGTGTATGAGGTCTTCAACCAGATGGCCGACTCGCTGGACATCACCGCCTTCGCCATCCTCACCGAGCCCGACGAAAACACCATCGGCAAGTGGAAAAAGTTCCTCGCCGAACACGACATGACCAACCCGCGCTGGATCAACCTCAACGGCGGTGAAGCCAACGTCGACTGGCGCGAGGTCTACGACATCGAGACCACACCTCAGATATACCTCATCGGCAACAAGGAGCACCGCTTCCTCGCCAAGAAGCTCAACGCCGACCTCCTCCGCCAGATTTGCAAGACAATAAAATAACATAATCATCTATGAAACGTACATTAGTAATCGCCGCCGCGGCCATGTTGCTGCTCGCCGGCTGCAAAAACAAAAAAGAGATGGACAACCCCTTCTTCTCAGCGTGGAACACGCCCTACGAAATCCCCGACTTCGGCCGCATCAAGACCGAACACTACATGCCCGCCTTCGTCGAGGGCATGGAACGCCAGAAAGCCGAAATCGACGCCATCGTCAACAACCCCGAAGAGCCTACCTTCGAGAACACCATCCTGGCCTACGAGTACAGCGGTCAGCTGCTTAACGAGGTCAGCTCTGTCTTCTTCAACCTAACTTCTTGCGAGAACAGCGACGAGATGGAGGCCATCGAGGAGGAGGTGACTCCTATGCTCTCTGCCCACGGCGACGACATAGCCCTCAACGCTAAGCTCTTCGCCCGCATCAAGGCCGTCTACGACCAGCGCGAGAGCCTCGACCTCAACCCCGAGCAGATGCGCCTCCTCGAGGAGACCTACAAGGGCTTCGTGCGCAGCGGCGCCAACGTGCCCGAAGAGCAGCAGGAGCACTTCCGCAAACTCAACGAGGACATCGCTAATCTCGCCATGCGCTTCGCCCAGAACGTCCTCAAGGCTACCAACGCCTACAGCAAAGAACTTCCCGACGGCAGCAAGGTCACCCTCGACATGCCCACCTGGGAGCCCTTCATGATGACCTGCCCCGACCGCGCCCTCCGCGAGGAGGTCTGGCACGCCTTCACCGATAGGTGCAAGGAGGGTGAGTACGACAACACCGCCGTCATTAACGAGATGGTCAACAAGCGCCGCGAGCGCGCCAACATCCTCGGCTTCCCCACCCACGCCGACTGGGTCCTCGACGACTGCCTCGCCAAGAACCCCGCCAACGTATATAAGTGTCTCATGGACATCTGGACTCCCGCCCTCAAGGTGGCCAAGCAGGAACGCGACATCTATCAAAAGATGCTCGAGAAAGACGAGCCCGGCGCCAAGCTGCAGCCATGGGACTGGCGCTACTATGCCGAGAAATACCGCATCGAGAAATGCGCTCTCG
>Ga0310690_10008226_pt1 | contig 13275 bp, 8 predicted proteins | sample AusTroGonzalo_MG_2_FD_207661 | JGI IMG/M metagenome (GOLD analysis project Ga0310690, IMG submission 207661) | Bovine rumen microbial communities from tropical cattle in Woodstock, Queensland, Australia - Gonzalo_04 (v2) (version 2) | ecosystem: Host-associated > Mammals > Digestive system >... | reverse complement strand
AAGACTCGTCGTACTGCTCCTCGCCATCGAGCCACTCCCTGGTCAGCGCCACGGGATACGACGACACCTTCGTGGTGAACGGGAACGCAACCGCCCTTGCGGCGCACGATCCAGCAGCTATCGGCTCCCAATGCGCGTAAAGTGCCGTCACTCTCAGAGAAACCTCAGTATCGACAGTTATCTTCCGTCCACCTTCGCGCTCTGTGAACCAGCCGAGGAATGAATGCCCGGCGTACGAAGCGGAAGGAAGTTTTCCGTATGTTTCACCGGTCGTGTACTCGCATTCCTCTGCGCTCGGCTCCCCGCCATTCGCATCGAACGACACCTCGACAGGCAATCCCGGCTCCGCAATCTCCCGCCAGTGCGCAGTTGCCTTGAACGACCCGCCCGCTTCAGCATATACCTTGATTCGGACATTCACGCTGGACGTGACGTGGCAGACGACTGAAGCCGAATCTCCTTCACGGGAACTCTCGTCAATGACAAGGCTTTCATCATGCGGTTCGGGATCGAAGGAAGAGATCTTGTCGGCCCCTGTCTCCACTGCGTATAGGGAGATGCCTTTCAGTCCAGACGCCGTGAACTCGTAGCTGATGCCAGGCTCCATATCGACACTGAAGCAGTAGATGCCGCCCAGAAGCGTGAAATTTCCACTCGCCTCAAAGTCGGAACCATCCGCAGGAAGTCCGCCAGGCAACGTAAACGAATTCCCATACGTTCCGCGAGGGAGAAGATTGCCAGGGGTCCAGTAGAGCCTCCTCTGCTCGCCGACACGGCTAGCGTACAAAACGACAAAGACCTCGGCATCCTCGTCGCTTTTACCCGTCGTGTCGATAAGGTAGTAGTCTAGCTTGCCATCCCATCCGGAATAGCACCTGACCCAGCTGTCGCCGCCCCACGCCTCAAACCCATATTCATCGTCAACATATGGCGACGCGACGGTATAGACGCCCGGAGGAAGGGAGAACTTGCAGTAATACACGTAAGTACCGCTACTGTAGCCAGTGTCGGCATACCATCCCTGAACCATGGAGAACTGCCTTGACTGCAATCCGGAACCCATTTGCAGCAGTTCTGCACCGCCCTCGCAAGACCCTTGATTCACCTTCTCCCAGCGCGCATAGAGCGTAGCGTCCTCCTCGACAGTGTCGTTATACAGGTCGATCTTCCTGCCGCCTGTGCGCGAGGTGAACCATCCAAGAAGGCCGTACCCGTCCTTCCATGCATTGTCATCCCAGTCGATGAAATCCCCAAATCGCATGCCGACAGCATTCGTGATCTCTTCATCTCCGACTTCACCGCCGTTCGGGTCGAACCGCAAAGTCGCTGTCAACTTGTCGCCGCTCCAGTACACACAGTCCAGAGACCCGAAGTCGTCAGCTTCAGAATCGCCCTCGGTCTTGCTGTAGGTCCAGCGCAAAACATGCTCACCGTCGCCGCTGATATCAAAATGATTGTATTGGCTCGATTCGGCCGTGCCGTCTATGCTAGCCAATTTCTCACCATCGACTGAAAAAGAAAGCAAGACTTCCGCATTTTGGCCATTCGAGACAGCCCAATCGAATACAAACGAGCCGGGGCCATTGACGGTCATTTCGAGAATGCTGGTCCCGCCCTTGCCGATCTTCCCGCTCCTCACACCGCTGATTTCGGCAGCCGTCCACGGTGCGTCCCCGGCAAGGGCGAGTCTTGCACCTTCACATTTTATGGCGCGTCGCACCATGGAAAGCCTCTCACCCATGTCCGGCTCGCGCCAATGCGCGTAGAGCGTTACGTCCGAATTTACCATCTTCGTCTGGGACGTTACGAGAACACCGCCCTCCCGCGCCGTCCACCAGCCGTCAAAAACGAAGCCATCCGATCGTCCAACGGTAAGGAGATGTCCTACGGACTCTCCGTTGAAGCCAGGAACAACCCCTTCGTCAAATCCCGTGAATCCTCCGTACATATCACCGCCGTTCGCATCCAGGAAGATCAGATGGTAAAGATTTATGGAAACGGCTCCGCAATTGCTGAATATGTAATCTCCGGTCCCATAGTGCGAAGCCGCAACGGCGTATGCGGGGTAATAAACATCTCTTAGCTTCGTGCAACCCGAAAATGCCCTCGCCCCAAATGAGCTGACGTGCTGCGGGATGGTCACATATTTCAAACTGCGGCATTCGGAGAACGCATGAGAGCCGATCGACTCCAGGGTGTTTGGCAGCCATGCCTCCCGCAGCGACTCGCAGCCGTCGAAAGCGTCGTCGCCGATGGATTCGAGACTGACGGGAAAGTCGACGACGCGCAACGCGGTGCAATCGGAGAACGCATCCGCACCGATGGCAATGATGTGTTCAGGCAGATAAACTTCGGTTATGGCCTCGCACTCCGTAAACGCGCCGTCGCCGATCGCCGTCACCGGACAGCCGCCAAGCTCTTCCGGGACTTCAACACGACCCGACGTTTTGGGATCGATTGCCGGAAAATATTCCCAGACATCCTTGCCGTACTCGTCATCCCATTCCAGATATCGGCCACCGAACACTGTCGCGCAACCGTTTCGCACGAAGAAACTCCACGTGAGACCGTCTACTGTCGTCTCCGTCTGGATTTCCTCCGGTTCTGCAGCGCACTCGCCGTCGCAGGCCCAAGCTTGCAGCATCGCCACACAGGCGACAATCGCCATACCGATCGTTTTCATAGTTTTCCTCCTTTTTTTGAAACTTCCGCAGGTCAGAAATTGTTACGGCTTCACCTGGGGCGCCACATCATAACAGTCTTCGCAGTCCATAACCCCCTCCCATCCGACAGTCACCTGACCGGAGGCGTCTGCCGTTACGGCCAGATGCACTTCTCCGCCCTTCGAACAGGTAAATTCAAGAGCAGCGTAACTCCAGTACCTTGTCGTATCCAGAATCTGGACCTCAACGCCCTCGGCACACCAATAGTTGATATCCGCGCCAGCCTTCCCGTTGATGCTGAGCAGATACACCGCGCCAGGTACTGCATTGACGGTAAATTCGTAGGTGCCGTTCCTCAGGTTGCGCGGAACACGATAGCGGAAGTAGCCGTCAACGTTAGTTGTCGACGCCGGAAGAACCTCCGGCCTGCAGGAAGAGCCGAGTGGAGTGCAGTCTGCCGCGACGACATAGACCACAGCCGCTTCACCGACGGAACCGGTTATCCTCAGCTCAACGGTTGCCGTATCATCAGCCATCCTGCGCGTGTCGATGAGCATGTACGACAGGGCATCATCCTCTCCATACAAAACCTCTGCTCCCACGCCGTCGCATTCGACATTAAAGAACGGACCGTCCTGTGGCAACGCAATGGTGTATTGTCCGCCACGCCGGACCGTTGTCGCGCAGCACAAAGTCCCGTTGCCGGTATAGGAGGACGACCAATCGCGCCATTCATTCACAAGCGTAACATTGTACACTTTGACGGAAGGCGTCATGGCAAACCGAAGGGGCGCGCCGGAACAGGACCCGGCGGCAAGGCTCCTCCAATGTGCGTAGACCGTGAATTCACCTTGAGATGTCACTATCGTGTTGCTGGCAATCGGCTTTCCGCCGACGGGCGCCGTATACCATCCGTCGAAAAGGTATCCCTCTCGCTCCGCGTCCGGAAGATCTCCGACCTGCTGACCGTAGCGAACGGGAACCCAATCCACTGGCGACTGGCCGCTGTTGCCGTCAAGCATCATCCTGATCGTCGACTGGTCTTTGCGCCCGGTCCATTCGACCGTAACCGGCCCGGAGTCGGGTGCATGAACATACAGCAGAACCTGCGTCCTCTCCGGGCATGTGAACGAAACGTACGCCGGCGTGTCATCGCCGCCATCCGATTGCCCGATGACGTCAACATTCCCTTCGCTGCCGCTGTCGAAGGATATCCAGAGCCACTGTTGCCCGGAAACACGGATTTCGTAGACCATGTCCGGTTCCGGAGAAAGAGAAAACGCGTATTCGCAATTCCTGAGGCTGCGCGTCACCTTGTACGAGAAGTCCCTGCCTGCGCTGCCCCCGGGAAGAACCTCCGGCTTGTTCGCTGTTCCGGTCGGCATGCAGTCCGCAGCAACGGCATGGACGGTCACCCGTTCTCCGACGTTGCCGTAGATCCACAGATGAACCTTGGCGGAATCCGAAAACATCCCGCGCGCATCTATGAGAAAGTAGGCCAGCGAATCGTCTTCGCCGTACGTCACTACGGCGCCGATGTCGTCGCACTTGACGGTAAAATCGGAACCGACCGGCATGGCGATCGTGTAAAGCCGTCCGCGTTCCACGGTAGTGGCGCAGCAAAGGAAGCCGCTATCCACGTACGACTCTTCGTCGTCACGCCATTCCCGCACAAGGTTCACATTGTACGTCTTGACGGAATCCGTCATCGGGAAACCCACCGCGGTTGCTTCGCAGGAACCGGCGGCAAGCGCTGTCCAGCGTGCATAAAGCGTGATGTCCGACATGACGGTCATGCGCGTTTCCGCCGTCACCCGCACACCGCCCTCGCGCGCGGTATGCCAACCGTCGAACACGTGCCCCGCCCACACGGGTTGCGGGAGCTCGCCGACCGCATCCCCGTACGCGGCCCGCACCGCCGCGGTCGACACCTTGCCGCCGTTCGCGTCCAGCGAAAGCTTGAACTTCTTCGATCCGTCCACGCCGATCCACGACACCGACACCTGGCCCGTCTCGTTCGCATAGACATCCAGCCAGACGTATCCGCTTTTCGTGCATTCAAACAAGATCCGGCAAGAACCGTCGCCAGAAGCGGAGTCCAGCTGCGCTACACCTCCGTAACCCTCAATCACGAGACCGCTCCTTCCGGACACGCGCATTTCGTATCGCATGCCAACAACGGCGTTAAGCAGGAAGCTGTAGGTACCGTCCCTGAGGCTGCGGGTGACGTCATAGCGGAACTGTCCGCTCGCGGACGATGCCGGAAGCGTCTCCGGCTTATTCCAGCTGCCGAGCGGCATGTAGTCGGCCGCGACCGCGTACACCGTCACCCTCGCGCCGACGGCGCCGTGGACCTCAAGCGTCGCAAGCGCCGAAGACGAATTCATGTTGCGGGCATCGATCAGCCAGTATTGCAGGTTGTCGTCCATGCCGTCGTAGATCTTGGCGGAACTGTCGGAGCAGCTGACCGTAAAGTCGGAGCCCTTCGGCATGGCGATGGTATATACCCCTCCGTAGGCGACGGGCGCCTGGGCGAAGAACGCCCCGCTTGAACTGCTGTAGTAGCTGGTGAGCCATTCCTTCACGAGCGACACGTTGTAGGTCGCGATGGAGGACGACATCTTGAACGGCACCGCCGCATCCTTGCACGATCCTGGTGCCCGTGTGACGGTTATCGTACGCGTGTACGTGTTATTGCTCTCGTTGATCTCGTCGACGGTCTTTCCGTCGTCGACGACGAACTTGATCGTATGCGTGCCGACGGAGAGGCTTCCGAGATTGTATCCGTCTCTGTGCCAATAGTACCCCGCGGAAAGAGATGATGTGCTCCAGGTTTGCCTTACGGTGCCGTCCACGTAGAGGGCAAGATTGAAGGACGAGCCGATATCCTCGTTGATGCATTCGACCGCCCAGCTCAAATAGAGGTTGTCGCTGTCGAGAAACCTGCTGTCGGTGCTGCTGGTGGCGGTTGAATATGATTTCGACACGACCAGCGGGGAGCTCCATCCTTTAGGCGTGTACGGCCTGAGATCGGGCTTTCGCACGCGCCATTGCGCGGCATATGAATATGTATTGCGGATTGTACGCGTATTGTCGTGGGTGGCATTGCCGACTTTTGCGCCTTTATAGTAGTGGTCTGGAGAAGAGAAGAGGGGAGCCTCCGTATATGAGCCACCATATCCGTCACTGTCGTACGACATGATCGTATGATACGAAACACCATCGTTTCCCTTGAAATAGTAACCGGCCGAATAGCTGTACCTCTGCGGTCCGGGAGAGGACTTCTGCATGTCCGAGTGGCCTGCGCCAAGGTTGTGCCCAATCTCATGCGTCATGGTATGCGACTGGTTGACCGAGCGAATGGCGGAGACGTTGTACGCATACGACTCAAACCAGGTGACACTCGAATCCGATCCGAGGGAATACCCGTATCCTACTGTTCCATACGCAGATCCCGTATCTATAAGAACGGAAACGATATCCGCACATACCTCATCGCGCTTGCTTGCGATGGTTTGCCATCCGGACGACTGGTCGTGTACTGCATGCAACGCCTCAAGGGTGTCGGTAGAGGTGGCGTTCACGGTGGTCACCCCCACAAGCCGAAACTGGAAGTACGACTGAAGTCCCGTGTTCCCGATGGCGGTGTTCATCTTGGCGACTGCGGTCTGCGCGAAATTATTGATGCCGCCGCCGTTCGAATTGGCCCAACTTGCCGCATTTTTGTCATAAGCGACGAGAACGTCCAAATATGTCGTACCGCCGCTTGATGCGCCGAGGGCGGCTACGTCCGAAACGATTGAACTCTTTTTAGCCGGCAACACCTCACCCGATTCCGATTCTTCCTCAGGCGACACCGCTATGTCGTAGCTGGTTGCTCCTTTGACAGGCTCTATCTCCTGCACAGTTACGCCTGTCTCTGTGGAAAGGACCTTGTAGACCCTGTCCTTGAGAAAGTCCTGGATGTCCACGGTAAGGCCTTCCTCCGTGCGCAGCACGACGGCGTTCTTCACGCCGTCGTATCCGGACGCCTCGGCGAGGAATACGTCTCCCTCGAGAAGCGACGGCGACCGGTCCGTCAGGCGAAGCGTGATCTTGACGTCGTCAAACAGCGTCAGCTCCAGTTCGTCGCCGATGTCGATATCGCCGACATCCGCCGATCCCGCATCGAGATCGACCTTGCGGAGCGTCCCGTCGTCCTGCGGCGACGCTGCGGCCATCAAGCGTACTGCCCGACGCTGCGACGTCGGCTTTCTGAGGTCGAGGGCGACTGATCTGCCCCATGCGGGAATGCAGCCAAGCAAGGCCACGGCAACAAGGCTCTTCGATATCAATATCTTCGAAAGCATGTCGAACATCCTTTCCAAAAGCATAGTTTTCCGCGTACGCAAAGCACGCGACTCCGATTGTATTTTATCAAAGCGCGGCGTACCGCGCAATGGAAAAAACTGCCCTACCGCATCTTCTTCGTCAGCAGAACCTGCCCTCGGCCTTCAGCTTATGGTAGTGGTCGCGATCGCGGTACTTCAAGACCTTCGCCGGATTACCGCCAACTATCGCAAGCGGCGGAACATCCTTGCATACCACCGACCCCGCACCGACGATCGCGCCTTCGCCTACTGTTACGTTGCCGACAACGACCACCGAATCGCCAAGCCACACGTTGTCGCCGAAGACGATCTCCTTTTCTATGTTCGTGTCGTCGTACGGAATGGCGCGTCCGCCGTCGTAGTTGTGGTTGGAGGTAATGATGCGGCAGTTCTCGCCGGAATGGAAGTTGTCGCCGAACGTGACACGCCCCCTACCGAGAACTGTCATTCCGTTGAAGTTGCAGTTGTTCCCGAACCGGCAGCGCGACAGGAACCGCGAGGGATGGTTGACCTTAAGGCCGGTTCCGCACGATTCTGCGCACCGCAGAGCCATCCGCGTCTGGTAGCGACGCACCACCTTCGCTGAAATTCCGTTCGTGAAATCCAGGATCCTGCACCATGCCGAAAACAGCGTCATATCGCGTACTCCTCCTGCATCGGCGTGCCGCGCGAGAGGTCGCGCGCCGCACGCTTGCCTAGCAGCGACGGCAGAAGCTTCGGCGCGCAACCGGCGCCGGGCCGCAGCGAACGAAGATTCCTCTCCGTGAAAATGTCGCCCTTCTTCATGTCTTCGCAGACAAAGAGCGAACGGACGAAGTCGCGCGCGACAGGGTTGATCGCATAGTCCACCCGGCCAAGAAGCCGTTCGGCGAGGCGAACCGAGTCAACCATCCGCCGGAACTCGTCAGGCATCGCCGAGAACGCCGCGTCCGCGCCGCCAAGCGACCGGTCGACGGTAAAGTGACGCTCAATCATCGTCGCGCCAAGCGAAACCGCAACGACCGCCGCTTCCGTCGTGGTCGTATGGTCAGAAAGGCCGACTTTCACGCCTTGCGGCACGAATCGCGAAATCATATCCGCAATCGTCGCGAGGTTCATAGACTCCGGCGCGGCAGGATATGCCGACGTGCACTTGAGGAGCGTAACGTCGTTGTTCCCCTCGGCATGGCATGCGTCAACCGCTTCCTGCATCTCGTCGGGCGAGCATATCCCGGTCGAGATGATCATAGGTCTGCCCTTCGACGCCGCATAACGTATGAGCGGAATGTCCACAGCCTCGAAGCTCGCGATCTTGTGGCGGGCTACGCCTATCGCCTCGAGGAAATCGACCGCCGTCCTGTCGTACGGCGTGGAGAAGAACTCTATGCCGAGCGAGTCTGCGTACGCCTTGAGTTCGGCGTGCCATTCCCACGGGAGTCCGGCGCCCTTGTACAGGTCGTAGAGGTACTGCCCGTCCCACTGTCCGCTGCCGTGCACCTTGAAGCAATCAGCCTTGCAGTCGAGTGTCATCGTGTCCGCCGTGTAGGTCTGCACCTTCACGGCGTCCGCGCCGCACGCCTTCGCCTCCGCGATGACGCGCTTCGCGACGTCAAGCCGCCCGCAGTGGTTTGCGGACATCTCGGCGACAATGAAGCAACTCATGCAGGCGACCCTCCACGCGATACCGTCTCGCCCTCCGGATCGCGCCATACGACGCGCGAAACCTTGAAGCGCGCATAGATGCGCTTCATCAGCGGCTCGCCCACCTCCTGCCACGTCTCGCGCTGGAAGACGTGCTTCCAGAATCCGTCGCCGTTGTCGTGCCGCTCCATCTTGAAGATGCGGAGAAGCCCCGCGCTGTAGTCCTCATTCTCCTTCTTGACGAGCGACCAGGCTGTCTTGTATCCGAAGCGGTCAAACAGCCCGTGGAAGGCCGTCACCTCAAGGAGAAGCCCCGTACCCATCGGGGAACCCTCTCCCGTGAACAGCCCGGGGTTGCACGTCGTTCCGTCATCGGTCATGTACGTAAGGTCCACGACCCCTACCGGACGGTCGCCGACATAGGCGAGGTAGTAGCGCCTGTCCCTTAGTTGAGGCAGCCGTGCGACGAACGCGAGATGGTCGTCCATCGAGATTACGTCCATGCTGGACATCATCTCGCGAACGCGCTCGGTGTTGCGCCACGAAAGCACGAGCTCGTGCTCTTCGCGGCTCAGGATCGCATAGTTCTTCAGGAGAAGGTCATTCATTGCGCAGCCTCCTTGTGTCTTGTACGAAGTCGCCGAGGTCTGTCGGCGAATCCTTTACCGTTTCGATGGAAATCATTGCGTCGCCAGGGAACAGCTCGCGCTTGAGGCGCGCGATGTCGAGCGCGCCGGTTCCGAGGTGCGGATGTGCGTCATAAGGGGACGACATGTCCACGACATCGGAAAGGTGGAACATCGCCGGCTTGAAGCGGCGCGAAAGCTCCGCAATGTATGAATACGGCTCGAGCCCCTGCGCATTTGCCGCGCAGATTGCATGCCCCACATCCAGGCAGAAACCGCACCCGGTCGCAGCAAGCACATGTCCGATATCGTCGATTGTCGCCCCTCGGCATGACGTCACGCCGGCTTTGTTGGGAAGCGGCTTGACAGGCGTGTTCTCGAGAAGCGCGCGCGGCTCCTCCAGGGCCTTCAGCTGGCGGGATGTCTCCTCGATCGAACCATCAACCCCTCCGTGAAAAATCACGTACCGTGCATCGAGAGCATCCGCAAACTTCCGCGTCTGCGCGCAGATCTCCCGGTTGCGCACCTCTGCGGACCTGTCTGCGAGGTTGAACCCCGCCGCTGCATGCGCGTTGTGGATAACGAACGGAACGGACCTCTCTTCATGCAGTCGATGCCAGGCGTCAAGCGTATCAAGCGTATCCGGAACCACGAACAGTTCAATGTACGAAAAGACGCCATCCGCGTAAAGTCGACCGGCTTCGCGCAGATATGCGTCGGTATTGACCGACCAGAGCTTAAGTCCGATCCTGTACATACGCTTTCCCGTTCCTCAAGGCGAGCAGAGCCTCAGCCATGACGAAGTCCGACTCGCTATCGATGTCGAATCCGCTTTCCCACGGAATCGGAATAAACCGGCAGCGCCTCATGACGCCCACCGGGTCGGCCTTGAACACTTCGGAGCGGGCAATGCCAAGCGCACCGGTGGGACAGTAAAGCTGTTCATGGTCCTGGGAACGTGAGTCCCAGGGTGAATCATGCAGATATTCCGCGGCGCCGGCACCGGAAAACCGGAAAGCCCACCACGGGTTGCAGTGGCTGAACGGAAAGCACGACATGGCTGAGTCCGCACCGGCGGACACGAAGCTCTCGTAGACGGAGCGCACGTCGTCCGGGCGAAGCAGCGGACACGTGGGCTGAAGAATGGCGACGTTGTCGTACTCGACTCCCATCTCGCGTTCAACCCTCGAAAGCTCATGGCAGGCGACAGATGCCAGCGGGGAATGTCCGTCCATCAGATCATCCCTGAGAAACGGCACCCAGGCGCCGCATGCACGCGCGACATCTGCGTATTCTGCGGAATCAGTCGAGACGTACACCTGGTCGAACACACCGCTCTCTCTCGCGGCATCGATGGCCCAGGCCAGGAGCGGACGGCCGGCGAAAGGACGGATGTTCTTGTCCTTCACGCGCTTCGATCCGCTGCGCGCAGGGATGATCGCCAGATTCCTCACCATACGGTGCGCCCTCCGTCCACGACGATGTTCTGCCCGGTCATGTAGCCGGACTCCTCGGTCACAAGAAACTCCACCGCAGGGATGGTCTCCTCCGGCTTCATCATCCGGCGAAGCGGCGTCAAGGGCTCGAACCGCCTTTTGAAGGCATCGTCCACGCGCCCCTCAACCCCTCCGTAGCTTACGGCATTCACCATCACGCCCTTGTCGCGAAGGCGGATCGCAAGGTCCTTCGTCAGGTGGATGAGCGCGGCCTTGGCGACGGAATACTGGAGCGGGGTCTCCGTCTCCGGATGGACGTAGAGCTGCGGATTGTGTGGCACGATACCGTACATGGAAGAGACGTTGACGACCTTGCGAAGCCTTGACCCGGGACGTGTGGCGAGCTGCCAGGAAAGCTCGTACGGAACCACGACATTGATGCGGTAGTGGTTGACGAAGCACTCTTCCGGGACATGCCCGTCGGGCTCCATGCGGTGCCAGCGGCCGTCGCATGCGTTGTTGACGAGGCATTCCGGCAGGCATTCGCGGCGAGCAAGCTCGTCAACGAGCTTCGATACGGCTCCGGGCGCGAGAAAATCCGGCACCTTCACCGCGACGAGATCGCCTGTGAACCGGGCCGCCTCGAGTTTTGCGTCGTCGCGGTACGTGATGGCCACGCGATGTCCCTTCGACAGGAAATGGCGCACCTGCGCCGTCGCGACAAGACCGGTGCCGCCGGTAACGAGAATCGTGCTCATCCCCTCCTCCATTTGTTTGGCATCACAAGCCTCGGATCGACATCAGCGAACATCCGCTCCGCCTCGTCGAGGACATCGTCCGCGACCGGCGCCTGGAAATCAGCAAGAATCTCGCCAAGCTGCCTCGAGTCGTCTACTCCGAACACAAGGTGCGATATCCCGCTCCGCCGTCTGACAAACGCCAGCGCGAGGCGACGGCGCGTTGTCCCTGCGTCGGCGCAAAGCCCTTCAAGGTCGCGCAGCAGCCGTCTCGCCCCGTAGAGCCAGTCTGGGACGGCGTCCGCGTCCATCAGCGCCAGTCCCTGCACGAACGCGGACCGCGCATGCACCTCAACCCCGCGCGCGGAGGCCTTATCGAAGACGCCGTCGCGCGCCATGCGCTGGTCGAGGACGCTGTACGGAACCTGGAGGAAATCGACCGCTCCCGAGTCGATCGCGGCCATGGCCTCGTCCGTTTCATATACGGAGAACCCGACTTTTCGCGCAAGGCCTTCAGCCTTTACCGACGCCATGGCCTCGATCACAGCATCGTCGCGGACTGCAGTCGCGACATGGCAGATGTAGGCATCGAGCCGATCTGTCGCGAGTTTCGCGATGGAGGAGCGCGCCGCATCGGCAAGACGTCCGCCAAAGTCGGCGCGCGCCGTCCCGCAGAACAGGTCCGTCCCGAACTTCGACACGAGGAAGAGCCCGTCTCGCACACCCGGTCGCGACGCGAGAAAGCGCCCGACCACCGACTCGGCTTCGCCATACGCAGCGGCCGTGTCTATGGCATCGACGCCGCCTGAGACGGCTTCGCCGATTATCGCCGCGGCATCCGCGGCGGACGGACGGTGTCCGCCCTGGATGCCGTAATCCATGCCGAACTGCACCGTGCCGAGGCAAAGCTTCATCACGCCACTCCCGTAGCCGCACCGACGGCTCGTATGACGCGCTCGACGTCGTCATCCGTCAACTTAGGATACAGCGGGAGCGCCAGCGCCTCCTCGTAGTAGGTCTCAGCGTTCGGGCAGAGACCGCGCCGCACTCCATACGTCCGTTCGTACCATGGCTGCATATAGACGGGGATGTACAGGACCTGCCAGCCCACCTCGAACGAATGAAGCCGCTTTCCGAACTCGGCGCGCGTGACGCCTATGGACTTGAAATCAAAGCGCGGCACATAGAGATGGAAGCATGACGACACGCCTGGCGTCTCGTACGGCGTCATAATGGTCGGCATGCCGGCGAACGCGGCATTGTAGCGGGCAACTATCTCGCGACGGCGCGCCTTGAACGCATCAAGCCGCTTCAGTTGCGACAGCCCGAGCGCCGCCTGGAGTTCTGTCATCCGGTAGTTGTAGCCGAGCTCCAGCATCTCGTAGTACCAGGGCCCGGGCGAGGGGCGCGTCATCTGAGCAGGATCCTTCGTGATCCCGTGGCTGCGGAACAGGACGAGCCGCCGGTACAGCTCGGGGTCGTTTGTCGTCGCGGCGCCGCCCTCGGCGCACGTGACAGTCTTGACTGGATGGAACGAAAAGACGGTGATGTCGGAGTTTCGGCAGTTGCCTACCGGCGAACCGTCGGCGTAGAGCGAGCCGATCGCGTGCGCGGCATCCTCGATTACGCGGAGTCCGCGCGACTTCGCGAGTGCGCCGATCGCATCCATGTCGCAGGGCTGGCCCGCGAAGTGGACTGGGATGACGAGACGCGTCTTCTCCGTGATTCTCGCGGCGACTGTCTCGTCCGTCACGTTGTACGTGCGCGGGTCGATGTCAGCGAATACAGGCGTGACGCCGCAGTACGCCATGCAGTTTGCGGAG
>Ga0310690_10008225_pt1 | contig 13275 bp, 11 predicted proteins | sample AusTroGonzalo_MG_2_FD_207661 | JGI IMG/M metagenome (GOLD analysis project Ga0310690, IMG submission 207661) | Bovine rumen microbial communities from tropical cattle in Woodstock, Queensland, Australia - Gonzalo_04 (v2) (version 2) | ecosystem: Host-associated > Mammals > Digestive system >... | reverse complement strand
TCCAGCCATCGTATCCGGCTGTTTCCAGACCGCGGATCAGACCTTTCAGATCGAGTTCTCCCTCTCCGCAGTCCGTGAAAATCTTCTGCGGTCCTTCCGTCGGAAGCTCAGCATTGATCTTTTTATAATTATCGAAAATATCCCCGAACGCGGTATCGTTCATCCGTACGCACAGCAGCCGGTCCGCATGCTCCGAAAATGCCTCCGCCGCATTCCTTCCCTCTCTATGAACATGTGCGGGATCAGGACTGAAAAACAGTTCCGGAACGCGCTGCAGCAGGCCGTTCATTTTCATCCCCCGGAAAAAACTCCAGAATTCATTTTTGACGGCGATCCTGATGCCGGTCTTCCCGGCTTCCTTCGTAAGTTTTTCAAGCATGTCCGCCGTCTGTTCTTCAAATGCCGAAAGATCTTCCCCGAACACCCGATACAGCCAGCCGAGTTCGGGCGACGGTGAAACGATCAGGCAGTCCGCGTTCAATCCCGCGGCGTGTCCGAGCGCACGCGAAAGCAGTTCTTCCGCCAGCGGATAGTATTCTTCCCGCCTTTTGCCGCAGGCGAGCAGTTCCAGCATGGCGTCCTGTGTGCTGACGTGGATATCCACGATGCCGTCGCTGATCCCGATCTCTTTAATAAAGAAAATGAAATGCTCCGGGCCGCCGTATTTTTCCCGGATCGCCAGCTCGCTGCACGGAATGCCGCTCCTGCCGGTCTCAAAGGCCATAGGATCGGAATGAAAACAGTTGAACGGCAGCTCGATGCCGGAGAATCCGACGGCTGCCGCGTACTTCATATAATCGGTCCAGAAACTCTTAGACTGTCTGGTAAACACCCCCGGACCGCTGGTCAGCATGTTTACCGTTTCCAGGCTGAATGCATATTTCATAATTTCTCCGTCTCGTGCCCGGCACGCGCAAACCCTGTCTAATCAGGATCGTACTGCCGCTGCTTCGTATTTCCCACCTGTTCCATCAGTTCGATCGGCATGCCGTCCGGATCATAGATCCAGCATACATAGCAGCCGTCGCCGCTTAAAAAAATGTCGTCGATGGAATACACTCTCGGCGCATCCGGTTCAGGATGCTGCCACACCTCGATCCCGCGTTCGTTCAGGACTTCGATCATCGTCTTCATATCCTCTGTTTCCAGAGCAAAATGCCAGGCGGTCTGATCGGGATAATACTTCGTTTCCTCCGGGTGCGGATGCGGATTGTCCCCATGTACCGGCTGGAGTTCGATGTACTGTCCGTGAGCCACTTTAATATAATAATCCCAGGGCTCGTCTCCTTCTTTCTCATGAAGATCGAAAAGCACTTCAAATCCGAGCTTCTCGTAAAAATCCAGCGACTTTTTTACGTCGTTGCAGAAAAGGCTGATATGGAACAGGCTTTTGAACAGCTTTTTATCTTTCATGACAGCTCCTTATTTCCGAGAATTTTTTCGGCAAAGATCAGATCGTCCGGTGTGGTGACCTTGATATTTCCCGGTGCCCCGTCGTACAGCATGAGCGGCAGACCGCTGTATTGTTCCCATACCATTCCGTCATCCGTAAAACGCTCCATTTCCTCGTCCTTCATAAGGCGGTAGGCCCGGAGCAGTTTTCCGAAATCGAAGATCTGAGGGGTCTGAATGCTCCGTACCCGCTCACGGGGCGGTGTACTGACAACTTCGCCGGCCTCGTTCGTGATCCTGACGGTATCCTTTGAACCGATCGAGGCGACTGCGGAACCGTGCCGCATGACCGCATCCAGTCCGCGCTCTATGATCTCCCCGGTGATCATCGCCCTGACCGCATCGTGAATGAAGACGAAATCCGTATCGGCCGGGCAGGCTTCCAGACCGCTCCTGACCGAAAAGCATCTGGTCCTTCCCCCGGGCACGACGTCGCGGACTTTTGTAAAGCCGTATGCCTGAACGATCGTCCGTCGGACGTGATCCAGATATTCTTCACCTGTCACGATGACGATGTCATCCGTGACGCCGGAGGCTTCGAACGTTTCCAGCGTATGCGTCATAAGCGGCTTTCCGGCCACTTCGATGAACTGTTTCGGAACGGGGCCGCCCATCCGGGTCCCGCTTCCGGCCGCGACGATCACGGCAGCGCATTTCGGCTTTTTATTCTTCAGATCCATTCTCATTTCTCTCCGAGCGCAAGCCCCGGCACGGCGTTCAGGTCATATCCGTGCCTGACGCCTTTCTGATATTCGTAGTAACCGGCGGAAGCGATCATTGCGGCGTTGTCGGTGCAAAGCACCGGTGACGGACAGACGAGCCTCAGCCCGTTTTCGGCACAGGCCGCTTCGAACGCGGCACGAAGCGCACTGTTCGACGCTACGCCGCCGGCCAGTGCGATCAGTCCTGCGTTTTGTTCCTTTGCAGCCGTGACCGCGTGTTCCACCAGCACGTCCGTTACCGCCTTCTGGAAAGACGCGGCGACGTCCGCTTTATTGACTTCCCTGCCGGCCATTGCCTCCGAATTCAGATAATTCAGCACGGCGGATTTCAGGCCGCTGAAACTGAAGTCATATGGATTATCCGGCAGATGCGCCCTCGGAAATGCGATCGCGTCCGGATCTCCTTCTTTTGCCAGCTTATCGATCTTCGGACCGCCGGGATAACCCAGACCAATAGCCCTTGCGACTTTGTCGAATGCCTCTCCCGCGGCATCGTCCCTCGTGCGTCCGAGGATCTCGAAATCTCCGTAGTCTTTTACGATAACAAGATGCGTATGCCCGCCGGAAATGATCTCGCACAGATAGGGCGGTTCCAGATCCTTATGCTCCGGATAATTGGCTGCGATATGGCCTTCGATATGGTGTACGCCGATCAGCGGGATGTCTTTGGCGAAGGCGACTGCCTTCGCACAGGCAACACCCACCAGAAGCGCGCCGACCAGACCGGGTCCGTAGGTGACCGCGACCGCATCGATGTCGTCAAGAGTCATTTCCGCGTCGGAAAGCGCCTGTTTGATCACGCGGTTGATCCGCTCGATATGGTTCCTCGACGCGATTTCAGGCACCACTCCGCCGTACAGCGTATGGATGTCGATCTGCGAAGATATGACATTCGACAGAATGTCCCGTCCGTTCCTCACCACGGAAGCCGCGGTTTCGTCGCAGGAGGTCTCGATTCCAAGTATTACAACATCCTTCATCAGAGTTCATTCCTCATCTTCAAATTTCAGTTCGGCGCTCATGCCGTCCTTTCCGGCTTTGGCGTTCGGAAATATTTCCTTTACTTCTTTCATATACCACTCCGGATTGACCATCGAAGGGGAATAATGCGTCAGCCACAGTTCCGGAACGCCGGCAACGTAAGCAAGCTTCGCCGCTTCCTGCATCGTCATGTGTTTTTTGCCGGCAGCCGTTTCCGCTTTGTCCGCCTCCCCGTACATACCCTCGCAGATAAAGAGATCCGAACCGACGGCCGCATCGACGATTTCCTTGACCGGCCGGGAATCCGTGACATAAGTGACTTTCAGGCCCTTTCTCACATCGCCGAGCACCATGTCGGGCGTATAGGTCCGGTCCCCGTCCGTGACCGTATTCCCTTTCTGAAGGGGATTCCAGAATTTGAGCGGGATGCCGGCCGCCTTTGCGCGCTCCACGTCGAATTTTCCTCCGCGTCTGATCCCGATGGAATAGCCCAGGCAGGTCATGCTGTGCTTCACCCGGAAAGCCGTAATGACGTAGCCCTTCCGTTCGATCACCCGTGTATTCTCCGTGATCTCGCAGAGCTGCACTTCGAAGGGAAGTTCCGAAGCAATGACGCGCAGGCCCTTGACGACCCGCTCAAGTCCCTTCGGCCCGATGATCAGGAGCGGCTCGGTCCGGTCGGAATTTGCAATGGCAAGGAGCAGGCCCGGAAGCCCGCTGATATGGTCCGCGTGAAAATGGGTGATACAGATCGTATCAATTGCTTTGAAGCTCCATCCCTTTTTGTTGATGGCGATCTGGGTGCCTTCGCCGCAGTCGATCAGAAGATTGCTTCCGCCGAACCGGGTCATCAGGGAGGTGAGCCATCGTTTCGGAAGGGGCATCATGCCGCCCGTCCCGAGAAGACAGATATCAAGCATCGTTCCTCTCCTTTGTACCGCTTTCCGCGGTCTTAAGCCCCAGGAAGGTTAGATAGGCCCGGCAGAGCGGCGTCTGTCCGCCGTTCTTCCTGTAGTGGTCAAATATTTCTTTTGCGTGTCTTGTATTTCGTTTAATATAGATCATGAAAAGGATCAGTCTCTCCTCGATCGCCATTGTATCGATTCCTGCGTTCACCGCTTTCTGACGGATATCGTCCATCTCGCCCGGATCGGTGATCACATATCTGCAGAGATAATCCAGAATAACGCTGTCCGCGCTGCCGGCCTTGAACGCGTAAAGAGCGTCGTAGACAAGTCCCTCGTCTTCTTCATAACCGGCATTTTTGATCACGGCCGCCAGGAGCTTCGAAAGCGTGAGCAGCGGAATATTTTCACAGCCGGTTTTCCGTACGATCCCGTACGCATCATCCAGTCTTCCGAACTTCAGGAAAAGCTCCACGACCGCAGCTTTGTCGATCTGGGCGTAGGTCATCCCCTTCATTTTTTCAACGAACGGAGCCGCAGCTTCGATGCGCGTATTGTCGCATAAGAATTTCAGGATCTTCCCGCGCAGTATATCCCGGCACCGGCGCGAAACATGCGGGTCTTCAGCGGCTGTCCAGTACATCAGGAGCGTATGCCCGTTCAGTTCTTTCTTAGCTTCCGGATCGAAGCAGAAATAGATACGCAGGCCCGTCGTACTGATTCCCGCGGCCAGCGCCTTTTCGGCGAACGTCCTTCTGTCCGGGAAAAGCATCGTGTTCGTGAACGGAACGCCCATGACATATCTCCTTCTGGAGCCGTCCTCCAGAACGAGACGGGAATCCGGCGTATAAATGCGCGGCCATGCCCTGCCGTCAGCAAAGCGAAATACGTTCTCATCCTCGGTAACGGGCGAACAGACCGAAACGGCCCTGATCTTCCCGTCCGCGCATTCCGTCCTGCCGGTGAAAATGATCCCGGCCAGCGCCTTCAGCACATCCGCGTCTTCGCTGTCTGAAAAATACTCCCGGTAAAGCACGGCGTAATTTTCATTGATCCGCCCTGCCGAGAGGCTTTCGACCGCGAATTCCCGCATGGTCACGTCATAATTTTCGAAGGTCACGGGATCTTCGTTCTTATGCTCGATGATCAGCGAGTACAGATAGGCACGCTTATTCTCTCCGAGTACCGGGGAGTAGGAAAAATAGATCTTTACCGGAAGCGGCAGATCGCTCCTGTCGTTCGCGGGTCTCGTCACCATATAATACTCATAGAGCCTGGTCATCCGAAGGCCTTCCTGCACGGCAAGGGAGAACCATTTAAAATACTCCGGCCGTTCGGGGTTTCCGTTCATGATGTATTTGCAGATCACTTCCAGCAGTTCCCTGCCCGGGAAGCGGTCGTAGCCGTTCTTCAAAAATACGTAGGTCTTCCGGTCGAATCCGCTGCTGCCCGCGATCAGGAACGCCGCGCGCATGAGCACGCTCTTCGTGATCATCCCGTTCCTTCCGACGTAATACAGCATGTGCAGGATATAGGGCGACAGCCTGCGGAGAAGCGACTCTCTTCTCCTGATCAGATTCCAGCCGTCCAGATACAGAAGAGGGCTGCAGCATCCCGCGTCGTACGCTTTTTCCAGGGTCTCCAGGTTTCGCGCGGGATTGTCATTTTCACTGTCTTTTAAATAAAATGCGAGCGGGATATAGTCGGTCGGTTCCCGCCGGTAGCACTGGGCAAGCTTTGCGGAAATATTGCGTTCCTCGACGGGCAGCAGTCCGGCATATTTCGAAAAATACAGATAGGCCGCCCGTTCCCAGGGCCGGTCGTACTTGATTTTCCCGGATTTGACCTTCCATAAAAGCTCGATCAGGCTCCTGTAATCCTCCTTAGAATAGCAGAGGAACATATGCGCGAAGAGCGCGAAGCCGCCTTCGTCTTCCTCGGCCATTTCATCGGCTATTCCGAGAGACGTTTCATACCAGGTCCGGTAATTGAGCCTGTTCTGCTTTAGTCTGATATAAAGTCTGAAAAGAGACGCGATCTGGGACTGCCGGTAGACGAACGGGGATATTTCGTCCACGGTCGACGCCGCCTCGATGCGGACCTCCTTCGTTTCATAAGGAGTCGTGATAATGAGCTTTCCCTTCTTCGTCCTGGCGCGCACCCTTTCCTTCACGAGAATGAACTCGAGATTCAGGGTATTGCCAAGAAAATCTTCTTCGGTAAAATGCGTTTTATCCAGCCGGATAAAATCTCCGCACACTTCGACGTCGATATCGGTATGGCCCCAGGTGTTCTTCTTTAAAACGATCTGCTCGCGCTGATCCTCTGAAATATAGAATTCATAGAATTCCTTCTCAAGACTGATCCCGATCTTCTCCTTCCGCCCGGCGGCGATGAGGAATTCCTCGAGATGCTGGTAGGTAACGGGATTTTGGGAAAGGCCTCTGTACAGGGTCTTTAAATCTTCACCGGCGTCCGAAAGGAGCAGATGAAAACGGCTTCCGTTGAACATACGGAAAGCCTCGCGAAAATCGTTCTCGGCCATCCGCGCAAAATCATCAAGGCTCCGGATATTTCCGTAGGCTTCGGTGAGTCCGGCGCTTGCTATGCTGATATGGACAGGCAGGACATAACGTCCGATATGGGAAAGAAAAAGGATCTTCGCGTGGATCTCATCGCCGCCCTTCAGGCCTTCGGTGTTGACCTGATACATCACGTTCACACGCTTTGCGGCGAATTTTTCACGATTCAGCTGTACCCGCCCGCAGTCGGAAATGACAAAGGAACGCACTTCGGTCCCGTCGTCGGCGCATACGGTAAATGAGCCGGTATGCGTACTGCCCTCAGGGACACTTGCGCGGATTTCACCGACCGAAAGTTCCAGTTTCGATCCGTCGTCTTTCAGTCTGCCGGCCAGCAGCTCCTCTACCCTCTTTTTCAACTCACGTTCCCCTCACTCATTTATTGCCAGCAGCGCGTCTTTCGAAGGTCTGTTCATGCACTGCACAGCCTCCCCGCTTCGAAGCAGCTTCTTCTGATCGCTTCGGGTGCGTCCGATGACGGCGCAGGGTATCCCGGCATTTTCAAGACCTGCGATTACCTTTTCCTCCTCATCCGTCAGGATCAGAAGAGAACCCCCGGCGTGAAGCCCGTAGGGATTCAGCGACAAAGCCTCGCAGATCTCGACCGTTTCCTGCCTGACCGGAACGGCTCGAAGATCGATCTCAAACCCGACAGACAGTCCGGCCGACAGATCCCAGAGCGCCGAAAGGATCCCGCCCTCTCCGGCTGCGAACATGGCCGCGGCCGCGCCGCATGAAACGGCTGCCTGCGCGTCACGCACCGCGGGCACCGCTTCCTTCAGGGCAGCTGCTTCTTCCAGATAGTTCCGGCTGAAGCGTTCCCGAAGCGTTTCGTATTTATTATGCGCCAGAATGGAAGTACCTTCGCATCCGGCGTATTTTGTCATAATGACCGAAAGGCCTGCCGCATTTACCGGCGGAACATATTCTTCCGCCAGCCTTCCGATACAGGTGACTGAAAATATCGTATGCAGGACATTGGAGGACACCCCCGACCGTACGTCGGCGACATCGATGTTCCACATCTTTGCAAGGGACGCCAAACGATCGATCTGTCCCTTGAGTTCATCCTGATCCGTGCCTTCCGGCATGATCATATTCAATGTCACGGCCAGTGCTTCACCGCGTGCCGCCGCCATGCGGTTCATAGCACGGTAAAATACGTAGTAGCAGCCGTCATCCGTCTGTTCGGTCAGATTGCCGGCGGAAATGACCGTTTGCCCGCTGCCTGTAAGGACGGCCGCGCCGCACGCCTCACTTAAAGGCGTAAGCGTATATTTTCGTTCTTCTTTTATACGGCCCAGCACCGATAACGCAAATACCGTCTGCTCCGTCCTGCCTGCGCGCATTTTCAAGCCACCGGTCCCCTTAAGACACGACCTTCAGCTCGCCGCCGGCGGAAAGGATGGCCTCATTGATGGTATCCTGATTCTGCGACGACACCGCATCTGCCAGTATGGAAACGGCCTCGTCGGATGCGCCCATCGTTCCCACGTAGCATACGGAGTCCCCTCGCTGATAATTGCTGGTGGTGATCGGTTCCCTGGACTGCAGTTCCCCGTTCACATAGACGAGCTTATAAGCCGTCGCATCCACTTCGTTGTGACCGTCCGTATATCGGATCGATCCGAATTCGAGAGTGGGATCCAGCGCGAATTCTCTCTCGAACGGGACCATATGCGTCACTTCGCTTTCAAAGTCAATGGTCCGCTCCGCGGGCCTGGTCTCATGGCCGTAGATATTGAAATGCACTTCATTATCGGAGATGAAGCCTTCGATGTAGATCGGGGCATCGGTGTTGTTGATGAACCTGAAATCCTTTTCTCCTTCGGAAATCGTCGCGTCCATGGACGGGTCCACATATCCGACGATCATCGAATGCTGGTTCCGCTCCACCACTTCCAGTTCGGCCTCGAGCACGGCCCTGTAAAGTGTCGTGGAGACCTGACATATGCCGCCGCCGATATCGTCTACAACAACGCCCTGTTCATAAGCCGGTGCATGAACGTAGCCTTCTTCCTCGGTAAAGGGCATCATCGGCGTTATCGTGGAAAATTCCTGTCCCGGATAAACGATGCTGCCGTTCACCTTGGAGGTGGCCACTGCGATATTGGTATTCCTGTACTGGTTCTTCTCGTCTACCTGGAATTTGGTCACGCCCGAACCAAGGATGCTGTCCATCTTGTAGACCGATTCGGGATCTCCGCTCGCGGGATCCTCGATCAGGGCAGCGTTGATGCAGCCCGGTCCGCCGTGCCATTCCTCGTTCAGGTAATGACACAGGTTGGCCGTAGTCGTGTCCAGATCCGTATAGATCCCGTTCACCATTTCGGTCGGGTAGAACGCGCCGTTCTCGTCCCGCTCCACGCGCATATCCACGCGCGGGATGTCCAGCGTACTGCACTGGTTCACCAGGACGTCTCTTACACTCTCCTCGCTGACCTGAAGATCCAGCGCAAATTCCAGGCCTCCATTGTCTTCCGTATAGCGCTCCATTTTGTAACGCTGCCAGATATTTCCGCGTCCCTGCAGCTTCAGAATATAGGAAGCCATATCCATGTTGGTGTAATAAAGGCCGAATGCAGAAGCGGGCACGGAGACCGGAATATCACGGACATTGATGACGATCTGGTCCGCGGCAAATCCGGAGAATTTGTCTTCGATCACCTTTTCGACCTGCTCAAGCGTCATGCCGGTCACGCACACGTCTTCGACGAAAACGCTGCCCTCGACCACGTCCGGGCTGTCAGAAGCTCCGTCCGCGCGGACTTCCGAACCGGAGAACAGCAGGATCATGCAGCAGATGAACGCTGCCGCAATGATCATGAATATTTTATTTGGAATTCTTCTTGCTTTCATTATCCTTACAGTATTTATACAGTCTGCACCCGCCGCATTTCGGGGAACGCGCCGTGCAGATCTCCCTGCCGAATGTGATCAGATGCAGGTTGTAAATGATCCAGTGGTCTTCCGGAAGTTCCTTCATCAGATCCATCTCCACCTTTACCGGATCGGTCTCTTTGGTCAGCCCAAGCCTTTTGGAGATCCTTTTCACATGGGTATCCACGACGATGCTGGGCTTGTGAAATACATTTCCGAGCACCACGTTCGCGGTCTTCCGCCCGACGCCGGGAAGGGCGGTCAGTTCTTCGAGCGTTTCAGGGACCTTTCCGCCGTATTTTTCACAGATGATCTTTGCGGCGCCGATGATGTTCTTCGCCTTGCTGTGATAAAATCCTGTGGAATGGATGTCCTGCTCGAGCTCGGCCTGATCGGCCGCGGCGAAGGCGTACATATCCGGGTATTTCACGAACAGATCCTTCGTGACAATATTCACCCTGGCGTCCGTACACTGGGCGCTTAAAATGGTGGCGACCAGCAGTTCTTCCGGGGTATGATGCTCCAGGTACGTGAACAGTTCGCTTCCGTACATGTCATCGAAAATTTCCAGGATCTCAAGGGTTCGTTTCTTCATTTACGTTCCTTCATGATCGTTCTTGTTTTATGCCTGTGCGCCATCAAGGCGTACTTTCGAAAGTATGATAGCACAGCGATGCTGAAAGAACAAGTTTTCCGGAAAGAGGACATAAAAAGTTCACAGAAATTTTATGCAGAATTTTCTTCAGATGAAGTGCGTCACGGCGATCTCGATGCCGATGCCGATCAGAATGACGCCTCCGACGATCTGCGCCCTGCCGGACCATTTCGTTCCGGCGATCTTTCCGATGCGAAGACCGGTCATGCACAGGGCGAATGTTACGGCCGCAATGATCAGGGAAGCCGTTATGGCTGCTGCCGTGTCATAATCCGCGATCGTGAATCCGACGGAAAGCGCGTCGATCGAAGTGGCAACGCCCTGCAGCATGAGCGTACCGAAGGCCAGCTTTTTTACAGTCCCTTCCCCGCTTTCGCCGTGCAGGCTTTCGAAGATCATTTTGCCGCCGATGAAGCAAAGGAGCGCCAGCGCGATCCAGGGAACGAAATCATCGAACGCGGCAAAGGCTTCGACCACGGTATGCACGCAGATCCAGCCGATGACGGGCATAAGGAACTGGAAGCCGGCATAGGTGCCGGCCACGAGAACCATTTTCCTGTGCGTCATGTCCGGTTCGAACATCGCGTTCGCAAGAGAGACCGAGAACGCATCCATCGCCAGACCGACGCCCAAAAGTATGCTGTTGAAGACGAACAGCGGGTCGATCAAATCATTTATTCCATCCGAAATACTTGTCAAAAATGCCGGCAGCGTATTTGTCAATATCCCCGCAGAAAGCATCATAAGACCGGATGAACTTCTGCCCCTCGGGCGTCAGCTCGGCCCCGCCGCCGCTCGCGCCTCCGGACTGGGTCGCAAGAAGCGGTTTTCCGAAGACCTGCTGGGCGTCTTTTAAAATAGCCCACGCCTTGGTATAGGAGATCCCTACTTCCTCGCACGCCCGCCTGATCGAGCCTGTCTTCCCGATCTGGTTCAGAAGGGAGAACAGGGTCTCGTTCACGAAAATATGTCCCCGTTTGACGGACGCTCTGACATTGAAATCCATGTCCTCATGAGGCGTATCCGCTCCGTTTTTCCAGGTACGTTCCAGGGAAAGAAGTTTTCTGTACTCCTCCTGCGTATCCGTATCAAGGACGATAAAGGGATCGTCGATATTGGCGCGCACCGCCAGATCGAATTTTTCCACGGCACCCCGGAGACCTCTGGTCCCGTCATGCGTCAGGATCGTATCGAAGGCCTTTTTCATGATGAGCATGGGGTGGCCGGGTTCATTTTCATAATAGGGCACGACGACGGAAACGTCGCTCCTGCTGCCGATATCGAGCAGTTTTTTCACCGTTTCCGGGCGTACTCCGGGAACATCTGCCGGCCAGAAGAAGGCTTTATCACATTTATCATAAATGTGTCTCATCCCCAGGCAGATGGAATCGAACATATGGTTGGTCTGATAATCCGCATTGCACACGATATCGACCTTTTCTTCGCGTGCGATCCGCTCCGTATCTTCGAACCGGTATCCGCCGACGATCACGATCTCCGTGACGCCGCAGCTTTTCAGCTTGCGGATGATCGACTGAATGATGGTCGTGCCTTCATAGGGCATCAGCGGCTTGAAATCGCCCATGCGCGAGGAAGCGCCCGCGGCTGTTATGACTGCACCGATTTTTTCCATTGGGAACCTCATATCCGGAACAGGGTCAGATCCTGTTCATCCTCTGTAGTCTTCGTAAAGCGCCGCGAATGCAGGGATCGACTTTTCGATCATCTCCTTGTCCACGCAGTAGGAAATACGCACGAAACCGGGCGCGCCGAAGGAATCCCCGGGCACGAGCAGAAGTTCATGCTCCTTGGCCTTTTCATGGAATGCGGCCGCGTCCTCCTCGAGCGCCTTTACGAACATATAAAATGCGCCGTCTGGATAAATGCAGGTATAGCCGATCTTCGTAAGTGCATTATAAAGGATGTCCCGGTTGACCTTGTAGGGTTCGAGATCCGGCCTTACCTTCGCGCAGCGCCTGACCACCTGCTGCAGAAGGCTCGGGGCACAGACATATCCAAGGGCCCTGCCGGCTCCGCAGACCGCGAGGTAAATATTCCTGCTCTCAGCGACCTTTTCGCTGACGCAGACATAACCGATCCTTTCTCCGGGCATGGAGAGGGATTTGCTGTAGGAGTAACAGAGGATCGTATTGTCGTAATACGAAGGGATGAAGGGTACTTCGCGCCCGTAGGCCAGCTCCCTGTACGGCTCGTCGGAAACAAGGAAAATCGGATGACCGTATTCTTCCTCTTTGGCTCTTAACAGATCTGCCAGTGCTTTGATGTGCTCTTCTGTATAAATGACGCCCGAAGGATTATTCGGAGAGTCTACGATAATAAGCTTGGTATTCCCGGTAATCGCCTTCCTGAAGCCTTCGATATCCGGCTGGAGCGTCTCGCTGTCGCACATCACCGGCGTGAACCTGTAGCCCGCGCTTTCTGAAAATACCCTGTACTCCGGGAAGAACGGGGCCGGGCAGAGCACCTCGTCGCCCTCTTCGTAAAGCGCACAGAGAATGATCTTTAAGGCTGCCGCCGCGCCGCAGGTAATGTAAAGCCCGTCCGCCTTGATATTGAAATTATACCTCTCGTTCAGATCGTCGGCGATCGCCTGCCTCGTGCCGGCGTCCCCGGGACCGGCCGTATAGCCGTGGACGGCGAGAGACGGCTCGTTCTTCACGATATCGATGATCGCTTCATTTACTTCCTTTGGCGGCGGGACCGACGGATTTCCGAGACTGAAATCAAAGACGTTTTCCGCGCCGATCTGCGCTTTCCGCTGCATTCCGTAGGCGAACAGTTCCCTGATGGCCGAGCTCTGCGCTCCGTAACCATACATTTCCTGTGAGTACATTTATCTTCCTCCTGTCTGCTACTGTGGTTGTTTTTAATGATACAGTCACAGCGCGGTATTTTCAAGAAGAACAGGACGAAAAACAGCCGGCACAAGAAAGCCGGAATAAAAAAGCCGGAAATCGAGTAGGGCAGATTGAACCGCCCTCTCACACCACCGTACGTGCCGTTCGGCATACGGCGGTTCAACGTAACTTCAAAGCGTGACGCTCATTGTAATAATCAAGGCAGCTAATGAGTCCTGC
>Ga0310690_10008224_pt1 | contig 13276 bp, 8 predicted proteins | sample AusTroGonzalo_MG_2_FD_207661 | JGI IMG/M metagenome (GOLD analysis project Ga0310690, IMG submission 207661) | Bovine rumen microbial communities from tropical cattle in Woodstock, Queensland, Australia - Gonzalo_04 (v2) (version 2) | ecosystem: Host-associated > Mammals > Digestive system >... | reverse complement strand
CCTCGACAAGCCCGTGAGCCTTCAGTTCCTCTTCGCAGCCGAAGATGTCGAATAGCACGTCGTGCAAAGCATAGCTGCCAGCCGGTGCTTCGTAGTAGCGGATGATGATGTTCTTCAGCTCGGTGAGTTTCTTGGCTGCAGGGTCGTGCTGGGCGGAGAAGGTGTCGATGTTGAAGGATGTGGGGCTTTGGTTGATAAGGGAGTCGATGTAGGGGAAGACGATGGCGTTCTCGTATTCGAAATGTTCACGCACCTCGCGGACATACGTGTCGTAGTATTGCAAGATGAGCAGGGCGCTCTCGTTGTCACTTCCGTTTCCGACGGCATTGATGAGTTTGCGGCGTATGGCAGGGAAGCTGAAGTCGAGGAAATAGCTGTGTGCCTGGCGTAGATAGTTCATCAGGGAGGGGAGCGAAAGAGTTTCGGGCTCAGCAATGTACTTGTGGTTGCAGCCGTTGCCTATGAAGTTGAGCACGGCAAGGAAGGTTTCCGTATCGACGTTGTTTGCCCGGCAAACTTCATCGATACTCTTCTCCTTTACGCCAAGGGGAATATTGAAGCGGCTCATCACCTGCAGCAGGCTGTAGTCCTGGCTGATGAGCTCTGCCACTTTGTCGGTTGAAAGGTAGTTATGCATGGGTGGTTATTGTAGAAAGGAGAGGATGTCAGCAGGAATGTCGGCCAGATGGTTCGCGCCGTTCTCAGTCAGTTCATTGACAGGGCGGAAACCCCACGTTACGCCTACGGATTCTACACTTGCGTTGGTTGCCGTTTGCATGTCGATGCCCGAGTCGCCCACATAGAGCACATCGTCAGGCTGTGTGCTTGTTCGCTCTCGGATGAGGTTCACGATTGCAGGGTCGGGCTTCATGGGGAATCCTTCTCGCTGTCCAAGGATAACGGCAAAGGGTACATCGGGGAAGAAATGACGGATGAGCTTCTCCGTGGCTTGCTGGTATTTGTTGGAGGCAACGGCAATGGCAATGCCTCTCTCCGTCAGCGTATTCAGCAGTTTGGGGATGCCTGTGTAAGGGTGGCTTCTGTCGGTGTTATGAACATTATAATAAGGAATAAAGAACGAGCGCATCTTTCCGATGTTTTCCTCCGTGCGTTCCTGCTCGGGCAGCGCGGCTCTAAACAGGTTATTGATACCTCGCCCGACGAAGTTGTAGTAGGCCTCAGAGGGATGCGTCGGCCATCCGCAGCTTTCCAGCGCATGGTTGGTGGCATCGGCGAGATCCAGCACGGTGTCCAGCAGCGTGCCGTCGAGGTCGAAGATAACGAGTCTTTTTGTAGGCATCACGGCTTCATTATTTCCCTTTTCCATTGCTTCACCCAGCGGAACCATTCATCGGCGCTGTGGAAGGAGCCTGCCCATTCCTCGGCAGCCGAGCAGAAAGCCAGATAGTAGGTAAGGCTGTAATTCTCCACGGAAGGCGCTACGGCATAGGCTTTCTTGGTTCTCGAATTCTTTTCTGAGACTTGGGGAGCGGGTGAGATAAGGTAGAGAAGATTCTCCTCGTTGTATGGCTCGCTTACAACGTATTGAGGTGGTATGCAGACGGCTACGCCCACGGTGGCTTTCTTGTGGACGTCGAGAGTATCCTTCGGCCCGTAAGCCCAGTTTGTGCCCCATGTGGCGCAAAGGCCGCCATGGTCTGAGAATTCCATTCCGCCGGGGAATTTCAAGACGCCTGTACAAAACGGGGCAGGAACCTCGTTGATGCCGTCGAAGGTGACATCCACTCGAACGTCGCGATGCTCGGCATAGAGCGTGAATCGCTGCGTCATGTTGATGCGTTTTCCCTGATATTGCCAGCCCTCCACTTTTACTTCGATGACGGCCTTGTCGGGGCCGTAGTTGAGGATACTTTCCGTGCGCCGCTCGACGGGTTCAATAAAGGTTGGCATTCCATCAATGAAACCGCGCAGCGAGCCGACAGAGACGGTTGTCCCTGCCCACAACACATCATCGCCATAGCCGCTGCGGATGTCGTCTGCTGTGGGGTAGAATTGCGTATGAGCCAACTCCAATCCTTTATAGCGCTTGCCATAGATGTCTACTGTCTGCCGCTTGTCGAAATAGACGCGGTAGCCAACCAGTTCGCTTTCAAAAGCGGGGCCGTGATGGTGCAGCTGATTATAAACGTCTACATTTCCAGGCACAGTGAGCGACTGAATCTCCTTCCGCTCGTCTCTGTCTTTGCCTGCCAGCAGCATTTCGGCATACACCTGGGCATCGGCAGCAACAGCTGCACAGAGCGCCAAAGCCGTTACGATTATTCTGAAATTTCTCATTTTTCTTTACGAAGCTATCATTTCAACGTACAAAAGTAGTAAAGCTCTCTGGTTTCTCAAAGAAAAATGCTACTTTTGCGCGTTGATTCGCTAAAAAAACTAATCCCCAAGTTCTAATCATTAGCATGTCCTCCCTCTATCTTATCCCTGTTCCGCTGGGCGACACCCCTGTTGAAAACGTTCTTCCGCCCTATAATCGCGAGGTCATTCTCACCCTGCGCCACTTCATTGTGGAGAATGTGCGCAGCGCCCGGCGTTTCCTGAAAAAGGTTGAGTCTTCGATTGACATTGACTCCCTCACCTTCTACGAGCTGAATGAGCACACCCCCGTTGCTGCCGTCGAAGGGTTTCTGAAACCCTTGTCGCAGGGGGAGGATATGGGCGTTATCTCTGAGGCCGGCTGCCCCGCTGTGGCAGACCCTGGGGCCGATGTGGTTGCCTTGGCGCAGCGTCGAGGCATGAAGGTGGTGCCCCTCGTAGGCCCTTGCAGCATGGTGCTGGCTATCATGGCGAGCGGCTTCAACGGGCAGAGTTTTGCCTTTCACGGCTATCTGCCAACTGATGCTGCTGAGCGTCGCTCGCGACTAAAGGCGTTGGAGAGCAGGGCTTATGCCGAGAGCCAGACGCAGCTTTTTATCGAAACTCCCTACCGCAATCTCCGCATGTTTTCCGACATTCTTGCGACATGCCGCCCCTCCACGCGCCTTTGTGTGGCAGCCGGCTTAACTTGTTCCGACGAATATGCCGTCACCTGCAGCATAGCCGACTGGCGCCGAAAGACTCCCCCTCCCATCGACAAAATCCCCTGTATCTTCCTTCTCTATAAAGGATAGAGATTGTTTCTTGCCTCAATTATTCCCTTGGGCTGCATTTTATTCCCTTGGGCTGTGAATTTATTCCAAGGGGCTACGGATTTATTCCCTTGGGCTGTAGGTTTAGTTGCCTGCGTTTTTTGAGGCTTTTTTGCGGAAAAACTTAAAATTATCAGAAAAAAACTGATATTTCTTTAAACCTTTATTTTTACCCATAGTCACATTATCGACTAAAATATTTTTTTAGTTGACAGGTTAAAAAGGTTAGTTAATTTTTAAGACGTGGTGCGATGTGAATCGTGCCGCGTTTGCTTATTGCCCTCTGCGGGGCTGTGTGCCTTATCTCATAAACTCCTCCAGCAGCGTGCGCCGGTGCCCGGGGAGGATGATGTGGTGATTGCCGATGGGATCGGTGAGGAAATAGGAGGCAGCGGCAGCGTCGGAGAGACGGATGAGCTGCTGGGTGCGGCAAAGGTCTGCCTTGGAGAGGTTTTGCACCAGCTCGCCTTCGCAAACGAAATAGCGGCTCATGTCGCCCGAGACCTTGAAGAGTGTCACAGGGCCGGGCTTCATGTATCCGCGTATGCCTATGCCTATGCCGGACTCGAAGTGGGTGTCTAGCTCGTAGCGTTCTACCATGTTGAGCGGGATGGTGCAGTGGGCAAACAGCACTTCGCCCGTCTCGGTGCGGATGGAGGCGGGGTTGGCCTGGAAGCCCGAGACGCCTGTCAGCGCCTGGACTATCAGCATGGTGAGCGCAGCGGGCACATCGCCCTCGCAGCCGGCAACGATGCCCTCGGCGTTGAGGCGCGCAAGTGCCAGACAGCCTGTGTTGCGGACTGCCTTCAGCAGGTCGAAGCAGCGGAGCGTGAAGCCGTTGAGCTGGTGGCTGGCGACCATCGTCCGGAGGGCGTCGTAGATGTTGAGCGCCCCCTCTTGTGTGGTGGTTGACCGGGTGGGGAGCAGGTCGGTCAGCTCTTGTATGGGGATATCGACAATCTCTACGCCCAGTCTCTGCCGCGCGGCGGCGTAGTCGGCGTGGCTCGCTATCAGCCAGTCGGAGGGCTGCCCGATGACACCAAGGCGCGAGCCGCGCATCTTGCGCTTGGCCTCGTTCACGGCGGTCAGCAGACGGATGCGCTGGGTGATGTAGGCGGCATCGCCATGCAGAATCTCACCGCTCAGCGAATGTTGACGGAGGTATGCGAGTATCTCCATGGATGCTGCCAGCGAATTGCTCTTGCCCGACGTCAGCAGGTAGAAGGGCTGCGGGGATGCTGCCTGCAGCGCAGGGAGCAGGCGCTTGAAGATGCCTTCGGTGCCGCCCGTGCGTATGTATATCAAATCGAGCGTGTGGCTGCCATAGCCGGCGAAGTCGTTTCCCTTGAAGTCAAAGGTGATGTCGAGGCTATCCAGAAACTCCTTTGTGGCCTGACGGACAGCTTCCTCGTCGTGAAGTTCTGAGGTGATGGTGTAAAGTGCAATCGCTGCCATGATGCGTGGGGGGTTATCGGATGAGTACTTTCTTGCCGCCGGAGATGTAAATGCCCTTTGCGGGGCGGCCTTCGACGGGGCGGCCGAGGAGGTCGAAGTATGTACTCTCGGCCGGCGCGAGGCTCTGGGCCGTCGGCACGTCGATGGCGGTGCGGATGATGCCTGCCATGTCGCCCTCGGAGAGGATAACCCAGCGCTGGGTGGTGGCGGAGTTAGCCAGGCTGAAGGAGGCCGTGCTCACGGCGCCTCCGGTGCCGGCGGTCATGCAGGGCGGGGTGGCGGTGCCCTCGGGGTGGATGATCCAATAGCCGCGGACGGCGAGGGTGGTGGCGTCGTCTATCTCCATCTTTGCATCCACCCTTCCGCGCATCAGGTGGATGTTCTCGGTGCTGGCGGGCTTGTCCTTCTGCACCAGCTTGAAGGAGCTGCTGCCGGAGGTGGTGGTGTAGGTGAGGTAGTGCCCTGTGGCGACGTTGCGGAACTGGTAGTAGCCCGTGGCGGGGTTGAAGGTGATGTGCCAGGCGCAGCTGTCGTTGGCTGCGGCCTCGGCGGGCGTCATGTCGACGGAGCGGAGGTTGCGCAGCCGGTTCTCCACCAGGAACGAGGTGCTGAGGCCATGGTTGGGCGACTCGCTGCGGAGGTAGTAGCGGATGGTGTCCTCCTGGTCGAACACGTAGGCGGGGGTGCAGAAGCCGCCGGTGGGGGGCAGGCCGTCCTCGCCCAGGGCTTGCATGATGAGGCTCTGGGCGGTGTAGAGCAGCTCGGTGCCGTTGTCCTCGTGGGCGCCGTTGATGCCGTAGGGCCACATGTGGGTGTCGTCGCCCGTGAGGCGCTCGGTGGCGTCGTTGTCCCAGAAGCGCAGGAGATCGGTGGTGCGGTCGCCCAGCCAGTCGCCGCGGCTAGTGTTCTGACGCAACGCAGCGCAATTGTACCACACCCAGTGTGTGCCGACACCGGCGGCGTGGGCCATCTCGTGGAGTACGGTGCCGATCTGCTGGTAGGACGACGAGGGGCCGATGCGCATGCTGCCGCCATAGCTGCAGTCGGCCGTGGGGGTGCCGGAGCCGTAGGTGCACGAGATGCGCAGGCCGCGGATGGAGGTGAAGCGGTTCCAGTAGTCCACACCTCCCTTGAGGGCGGCATTGATGCGCTCGTTGGCATCGGCAGGGCCGCCGTTGTTGTATGTCCATGTGACGGTGCCTGCGGGGATGGTATAGACCTTGATGACATCGCCGTAGCCGACGGCATAGGTGTCGCTGATGGCATAGGCGCGGACGTAGTAGCGGGTGGCGGGCTTCAGCCCTTCCATCTTATAGAGATTGCCGTTGTTGGAAAGGTAGGCCGACGAGCGGTTGTCGGTGACGGTGGGGTTGGGCGACTCGCTCCAGCAGAAGCCGCGCTCGAGGATGCGTGTGCCCGTGGCGGCGGTGACGGTGCTGCGTCCGAAGACGACCGTCGAGCCGCGGGCATAGCGTGTGTCGGTGACGACGGTGGGCGGCGTGCCGCTGCCGCCAGCCAGACGGTAGGTGAAGGTGGCCCGCTGCAGCGCCTCCACGGCTTCGGCAAGGGCGTCGTCGGCGGCATCGGTGCTGTCGTAGAGGGCTTGTGCCGCAGCAATGGCGGCCACGAAAGCCTCGCGCCCTGCCTCCTGCCCGGCGTCGCACACACCCTGTGCGGTGGCAATGGCCGAGGAGAGGTTTTCGTAGGCAGCGGAGGAAACGGTGACGGCATCAGCGGCGGTAATCAGCGCGGTGGCGGCGGTGGCATAGAGGGCCACGTCGGCGGCAGCCACGGCTTCGTCAGCCTTCGCGATGGCTTCAGCGAGTGCCGCGAGGGTTGTCGCGGAGGCTTTGGCTGTCAGCAGCACCTCGGCGGAGGCTTTCAGAGCGTTGAGCTCGGCGGTGAAGTCGGCCATCTCGCCGCCCATGTAGTAGAGTCGGAAGTTGTCGCAGGCAATCCAGTTGCCGGTGGGCTTGGTGGCGCGCAGCCCCACGTCGAACGGCTGCCCCAGGTGGGTGAACGTGATGGCATAGTCGGCAGCCACGGTGACCGTCTGGCTGTGTGTGCCGGCAAACACCACCACCCCCTTCTGCGCGGCGGCGTTGTTCTGGGTGATGTGCTGGGCGGCGGCTTGCAGCTGGTAGATGCCGCAGGGAAGGCCGCTGATGGTCTGCGAGACGGCGACGTCGGGCAGCCGTCCGGCGGTAGACACCCATTTCTCCACGTACGTGCCGCCGTGCTTCTGGGTGAACGAGTCGTTGCCCTGTGCCGCCATGCCGACATTTGTCCATTCGCTGAGCCCTCCCTCGAAGTCGGCGTTGGCGATGGCGTGGGTGACGTCGTAGGGGAAGTCGGGCGAGGCGGCGGTGTAGCGGTAGGCCTCAACAGCCTCGCGCAGTTCGTCACGCTGGGCGATGAGCGCCGCCATGCCGGCATCGGAGGCGGCATGGAGTGTCTTGGCACGGTCAATGACGGCCTGCAGCACGTCGGCACCCTTGCCGCTGCCCTTGCCGACGACGGCCTCCGCCTCGGCGATAGCCTCCCACAGCGATTCACGCAGCGCGCTGTCGTCGCTGCCCTTCCAGATGATTTCCACCCCCTGCCAGTTAAACCACTGCGACGAGCTCTTGACGCTGGCGGTGATGGTGAGCGTGCCGTCATCGACGACGACGTTCTCGGCGCGGGCCACGGCGTCGGTGTGGGTGAGTGCCTGGCCGCAGGCGCGCATGTTGTTGGGGATGAGCCCTCCCGTGCCCGATGTCCAGCCGTTGTCGCCATTGGTGTTACCCACGGCAAAGTTAATGTCGTTCATCAGCGGTATGGCCACGGAGGTGCTGCCCGCCGTCAGCAGGGGAGCGGCGTCCGAGCCGTCGTTGCGGTAGAGGGCGTGCATCACCACGTCGTAGATGCCCACGGGCACCGTCTGTGTCTGACTGAGGGTGATGGGGCTGTGGTACTTCTCAAACTCGGCATCGTTGAACGCCGTCGAGGTCGTCGTCCAGTCGGCAGCCGTGCCTGCCCCCACCATGTCGGCGTTGGTGAAGAGGAACGACACGTCCAGCGGTCCTGCCAGCACCGCGGCGCAGGCCTTGAAGAGCGCGGCAGCCGCTGTCCGCAGTTCGGCCGCGGAGGCCGACGGATTGTCATACACCCCCTTGGCCGCCGTCAGCGCCCCGTCGTAGGCCGCCGCTTTCCCCGAAGCCTCCAGCGCCGCCTGCACGTCGTAGAGGGCGCGGCGCGCCTTGTAGCGTGCCCAGGCGCCGGAGGTGATGCTGTCGGCAGGGATGAAGGCCCAGCGTGTGTGGCCGCCGCCCTCCACCAGGGTGAGGTGGCCGCCGTAGTCCCACGTCACGTCGAGGTCGTGGCCGTAGGTGGTGTTGGTGAGCGTATAGACGTGCGGCATCGTGGCATCCTCGGTGTAGGTGAACTGGTTGCCGCTGTTCTGGTCCACGTAGATGTTGTTCGCCGCCTCGGAGAGGCACGAGATGAAGTACGACGCATAGTTCGCCAGCCGCATCCGCACCTTGCCTGCCGAGACGAGGGCGTTGCAGGCATAGCCGGTGGCGGTTTTCGTGTCGCCCGATGGCAGGCGGACGGCACAGGCGTTGGTGTTCCACGTCATGCCGCTGGTGACGAAGGCCTCCGTCTCCACGTTGCAGACATACACCGTCTTGTTCGACGGCAGCGTGGCAAGGTCGGCGCCGGGCACGACGGGCGCCGTCCATGGCTGGGCGTGGAGGGTGACGACAAGTGCTAGAAAGCAGCCAAAGGCGAAAAATCGGTGGCAGGTAATAAGGCGGAAAGTGGGGCTGATGTTTTTCATGTCATGGAATGATTTTTCGGCAAAAGTAATACAAAAAATCCAAAATCGATGAATAGTTCCCACTTTTTCCCTATCTTCGCACCCAAAAACAGTTTAATACCGAATGATTATGATTTTACCTATCTTTTTGGACAACTTTGGAATGCCGGAATTGGTTCTTCTGCTTGCCTTGCCGCTATTGGGCTTGTACGTAATCTTGTGTATCATCAGGTCAGTGTTCCGCAAAGGTGAACCCAAAAAACGCTCCGGCGGTTGTCTGATAGCCCTTCTTCTGATTGCCGCCATCTTGTTCGGATACTATTATCTGGGCAACGAACCCGCTGAGGGTGAAACGGACACCACGGGCGAAGTGGTCGAGGGCACGCAGGCCGATGACGGCCCCGATGCCGACATCAAGTACGAGGAGATCGAGATGGCAGTAAAGATAACCAAAACCATCGATACCCACGAGGGCATCGCCCTGAAGCAGACCGATGAAGGCCTCTACCTGGGCGACGAAGTGATTGTCCGGCTGCCGGGCGAGGTCGTCTTTGACGGCAAGGAGATAGCCGCTCAGCCGTATGTGCTGGTGGGCGCCCGCAAGGAGCAGGGCAAAACCCTGCCCATCTATCTGGAAAAGTCAGCTTATCTCAAAAAGAAAAACAACAAATAATATGAAACGGTCCATTATCCTCCTCCTTTCCCTCCTCATCGGCATAAGCCTTTTTGCCGAGAACCTCACGGTCGACAACCTCGTAAACGGCACCTACAGCCCCCGCTCGCTGGGGCGTGTCACCCCCCTGGCCGACGGCGAGCACTATGCCCAGACGAGCCCCGACGCCGACGCCATCCTCCGCTACTCCTTCCGTACCGGCGAGGTCGTTGACACCCTCTTCAGCGTCGCCACATGCCGCGGCTGCACCTTCAAGCGCTTCGACGGCTACATTCTCAGCCCCGCCGAGGACCGCATCCTCATCCAGACGGAGACCACCCCCATCTACCGCCGCTCGTTCACCGCGCAGTACTATATCTACAACGTCGCCAACCGCCGCATGACACCCCTCTCCGACGGCGGCCCCCAGCAGATACCCTCCTTCTCGCCTGACGGAAAGATGATTGCCTACGTCCGCGAGGGCAACCTCTACCTCGTCAAGCTCATGTTCAACAACGCCGAGGTGCAGGTCACCACCGACGGCGTGCGTAACGAGGTCATCAACGGCCATGCCGACTGGGTGTACGAGGAGGAGTTCGGCGAGACGAAGTACTACGACTTCAGTGCCGACAGCCGCATGCTGGCCTACATGAAGAGTGTCGAGCGCGACGTCCCCCAGTACTCCTTCCCCCTCTTTGCCGGCGCAGCCCCGCGGCACGACGAGTACGCCCTCTACCCGGGTGCCTACACCTATAAATACCCCGTCCCGGGTGTAGCGAATAGCACCGTCACCGTCCACTCGTTCGACATCAAGTCCAGCGTCACCCGTCAGATCGCCCTCCCCCTCGATGCCGACGGCTACATCCCCCGCATCCGCTTCACCGAGCAGACCGATGCCGACGGAGGTCAGAACCAGCTTGCCGTCGTCACCCTCAACCGCCACCAGAGCCGCATGGACCTCTACATGGCCAATGCGCGCAGCACCGTCTGTCGCCTCGCCCTGCGTGAGGAGTGCGACACCTGGCTCGCCGAGCCCACCTACGAGGCCATCCGCTTCTATCCCACCTGCTTCGTCCTCCAGAGCGAGCGCACCGGCTACAACCACCTCTACCTCTATAACCTCAACGGCACCCTCGTCCGTCCCCTCACCGCCGGCCCCTACGAGGTCACCGCCTTCTATGGCTACGACGAGCGCACCGGCGACGTCTTCTACCAGAGCAACCAGCCCTCGCCCCTGCGCCGCGCCGTCTATCGTGCTGACAAGAAGGGCCGTGTCACCCCCCTCACGGCCGAGACCGGCACCCATAGCGCCACCTTCTCCCGCACCCTCAAGTACTTCATCCACACCGCCTCGTCGCTCACCCAGGCGCCCGTCACCACCCTCGAGGCCGTGGGCGGCAAGACCCTCGCCACCCTCATCGACAACAGCGCCCTCTCCGAGCGCCTCTGCGCCCCCGGCATGCCCACCCGCGAGTTCTTCACCCTCACCACCGCCGACGGCGTCGAGCTCAACGGCTGGATGGTGCGCCCTGCTGTCAGCACGCCCTGCCCCGTCGTCATGTACCAATACAGCGGCCCGGGCTCGCAGGAAGTCAAGGACGAGTGGGGCTCAGGCTTCTACCCCGGCATGACGTGGGAGTGCCTCCTCGCCCAGCAGGGCATCATCAGCGTCTGCGTCGATGGCCGTGGCACCGGCGGACGAGGCGTCGATTTCAAGAAATGCACCTACCGCCACATCGGCACCCTCGAGGCGCGCGATCAGGCCGAGACCGCCCGCTGGCTCGCCCGTCAGCCCTATGTCGATGGCAGTCACATCGCCATCTGGGGGTGGAGCTATGGCGGCTACATGACACTCATGGCACTCTCCGAGACCCCCGTGCCCTTCTGTGCCGGCATCGCCGTCGCGCCCCCCACCGACTGGCGTTTCTACGACAGCGTCTATACCGAGCGCTTCATGCAGACGCCCCAGGAGAACGGCGCCGGCTACGATGCTGCCTCCGCCCTGCTCCGTGCCCCCAAGCTTGAGGGACGCCTGCTGCTCGTCCACGGCATGGCCGACGATAATGTCCACTTCCGCAACACCGCCGAGTACAGCGAGGCCCTCGTCCAGGCAGGCAAGCAGTTCGACATGCAGATCTACACCAACCGCAATCACTCCATCTACGGTGGCAACACCCGCCGCCACCTCTTCAACCGAATGCTCTCCTTCTGGCAGCAGCAGCTGGGGAAATAAAAATAACATATAAATACATATATTAAAAAATGAAAAAGCTGTTAATTAAATTGAGTTTGATGGCATTAGCGGTGCTGATGCTGTTTGGGTGCGAAAAATCCGTGCCTGAGAAAAACGAAGAAAACAACAACGCGAATGCCCTTCTTCAGGTACAGACGAGGGCTGGTGAAACAGGCGAGGACGTAACTGTCAGTTACCCCGTAAATGTGTATGTTTTCCAGAACGACCAGTGCAAAGCGTTGCAGACAATTAGTGATGCTGAGCAGACCCTAAGCATTTCCCTTGGAGAAGGGATGTACACCGTGTATGCCATCGGCGGAGCTAGCGAAGAGGAGTATGTACTTCCGGATCAGGACGAGGCGACAGCCACAACCGTTATTTCTTTGAAGGAAGGAAAGGCTCTAACGGACCTTATGGCTGCTATGTCCACCGTGACGCTTACCAAAGGGGAGACGAATGTCCTCACGCTTGGCATGGAGCGAAAGGTCATGCTCCTTCAGTCTATAACCATCAGTCATCTGCCCACATCTACAACGGCTGTGTCTGTTTCCATTGCCCCGCTTTGGCAGAATCTGACGATTGGAACAACCTTCACGGGCGCACAGGAGACGGCCAAAATGGTGCTGACGAGGCAGGACGACAGCCAGACATGGAAATCCTCTGCCGCTCAGTACCTCCTACCGCCCAGCGCAACAACCGCCACCATCAGCGTCAGCGTCACCACAGCCGATGGAACGAAGAGCTATTCCTACAACACCTCGGGCAAGCTGGAGGCGGGGTACAAGATAACCATCGAGGGTACGTATACCGAGAGCGCAGGGGTGACCTTGACGGGTACCATCACTGGCGAGGCGTGGAAGGGCGAGCGCACCATACGCTTTGACTTTGACGAGGAGGGCTCAAGCGAGAGCGACGGCGGTGACGATGGTGGCGGCGATGGCGGCGAGACGAACCCCACGGGCTTCCCTGCCGTGGGCGACGTCTATGAAGGCTGCTATGTGCTGGCCGTGAACACCCTCAGCGCTACAACAGCGGAGGTGACGCTGCTGTCGCCGACGGAGCATGTGCCGGTGTACGATTCAAACGCTGCGATAATGCAGAGCCTTATCAACAGTGCCTTGGCGACGTATAGCGACAGCCCCATCAGCGGGTGGCATGTGCCGACGGCCGAGGAGATGGCCATCCTGGCCACAGGTTATGCCGGAGTAGGGGAGGCAGGGCAGAAGCCGCTGACGGGCACGAACAAGAATTACCTCTTTGTCCGCACGAGCGACAATGCCTACCGCTCGCACACCATTGGCATGACGTTCACGGAGGACGGCAACAACCCTAACGCGCAGACCTGCCTCCGCCCCATGGCCACGGTAACCGTCACTAGCGAATAAAAAGCCGTTAGACATTCGCAAATCTTTGCGGACGTTTGACAGATTTCTTACATCGCAGCCGAGTTGTAATCAAAACTCAGCTGCGATATGTTTACAATTCAGTTGGTTTTTGTTCTCAAATCCTTTTCTAAAAACTACGGCAAGTGTGAGTGTGGAATATTCGCATTCATTAAAAAATGGGAGAAAGGGTTGGAGACAAACGTTTTTTATATTACCTTCGCCGCCCAAATGGCAAACTACTTCCCCATAACCGACCCGGCGCTTATTTTTGCGGTGGTGCTGGCCATCATCTTAACGGTGCCTTTGGTATCGCGCAAGCTGCGCATTCCCCATTTGGTGGGAATGATTGTGGCGGGTGTGATTGTGGGTGAGCACGGGCTGGGACTGCTGGCACGCGACAGCAGTTTCGAGCTGTTCGGTAAGGTGGGGCTCTACTACATCATGTTCCTTGCCAGCCTCGAGCTGGACATGGAGGGGTTGAAGAAAAACCGCCGCCGGGGCATCGTCTTCGGCATCCTCACCTTCCTTATTCCCTTCGCCGTAGGATTCCCCGTCGGCCTCTGGCTGTTGAGGCTATCGGTGCCCGCTTCGCTGTTACTG
>Ga0310690_10008223_pt1 | contig 13276 bp, 12 predicted proteins | sample AusTroGonzalo_MG_2_FD_207661 | JGI IMG/M metagenome (GOLD analysis project Ga0310690, IMG submission 207661) | Bovine rumen microbial communities from tropical cattle in Woodstock, Queensland, Australia - Gonzalo_04 (v2) (version 2) | ecosystem: Host-associated > Mammals > Digestive system >... | reverse complement strand
GTTTTTGGTTTTTTATTAAAAATATTTTCATACACGTTTGCAATCATTGACGGTGGTACAGAACACATAGTCCACATACCGTCAGTGTCTTCGTAGTGATATTGTAGATACGGATATTTTATATTGTAATAATGTGCCATAGTGTCTGGGACTGTAATATGTGTTTTGTGAGTTGTCAAGTTGTTTAAATTATACTTTACATCTGGAATATTTTTGTCTATCTTTAAGGTACTATGAGATGTCCATATTGTAATTCTACTGACAGCAGGGTCGCGGATTCACGCCCGGATATTGGCGATGCGGTAATAAGGCGCAGACGCGTTTGCAATCAATGTGGTGCTAAATTTACTACTGTTGAACGTATTCAGATGCGCGATTTGATGGTTCTTAAAAACAACGGAAAAACAGAACCGTTTGATCGCGATAAATTATTTCGCAGTATTAAATTGGCATGTCGTAATCGTGATGTGAGGGACGAACAAATTGACCGCTTGGTTGCTTCCATTCAACGGCGTTTAGAAACCGAAACTGCTGATGATACAGTGACAAGCGTTATGGTCGGTCAAATGGTTTCTGATTCGTTATTAAATCTGGACCCGATTGCTTTTATAAGATTTGTATCGGTGTATAGAAAGTTTTCAAGGGTCGCAGATTTCAAAAAGATAATAAGTCAAATACCAGAAGCAGACGAAGATGCAGTTGTGTGCGAATTACCAAAGACATCACTGTTCTAAAAAAAGATGAGAGAGATTTTTGCTTTTTTAATTGCGTGTTTTATATCGCTGTCTGCGTGGGCGATAGAATCTGTTGATATTTTATCTGATAATGATGCACAAATTTATGTTCAGATATTTAATTTGCAAGACAAAGAAAAAATAGATGCGGCAAAAAAATTAGAAACCAAATTATCTGATAAATTTTTAATGAACGAGGTTTTATATCAACGGTACATTTCTAAAACTTATCATACACGCGGTGCAGAATTACAAACTTGGATGGATAAATATTATGATATGCCAGGCGCTGAACGGTTATCAAAAATGGCAGGCATAAAAAAAGCGACGGTGCGTAAACCATCTGTGCCACATGTGATTTCAGGAACAGATTACATAGAAACCGCGCAATCTGAAACATGGACCGCAAAAAATTATAACGATAAAATTACAAAAGAAATAAATAAGTTCAAGAAAGCAATTCGTTCAGGCAGTTCGAAAACTGCGCGTACTATATTAGAAAACAAAGAATTTAAGAGTAAGGTGTCAGAGGCAGATTATGGACGTTTGGCGGGGCGTTTGTCTTTTCTTTATTATACGAATGGTGAATATGAATTAGCCAAAAAATGGGGTTTTGTCGCATCTGATGCCGATTCTGAATATGGTTTATGGTCAATGGGATTGCTTTATTTCAAAGAACAGAAATACAAAGAAAGTAAAAAATATTTCAGCAAGATTTTAGATTTAACCCAAATAAATAATGCCCGAAAAACTGAGGCTGCTTTTTGGGCTGCACGTGCGGCAGATTTTTCTGATGATTCAAAAAGTAAAAAAAAGTATTTGAAAATTGCTGCTGCGTATCCAATGTCGTTTTATGGTGCGCTGGCCAATGCGATGTTAGATGATACACCTGCATATGAATTTTTTGATCAAGAATGTTCGGATGAAGATATTCTGGAATTGCGTAAAAATAAATATGGTCGCAAAGCATTGGCATTATTGCAGGTTGGGCGCAAAGATCGCGCAGAAGAATATTTGAAATATCTTATTACATCTAAATCATCAGATAAAATGTTGCACGCGGTGAATGCGTTATCTTCTATGTATGGGTTGCCACGTGTTTCTATTCAAGTATCAAGCGTTATGCGCGACAGGGGCATTTTAGAAATCAATGATGATATTATTTATTCTGCGCAATATCCGTTGCCTGATTGGGAACCAATGGGCGGTTGGTCTATTGACAGGGCATTATTATTAGCAATCACAAAACAAGAAAGTGGATTCAAAACGAATGCTAAATCAAATGCGGGGGCAAACGGTTTGATGCAGATTATGCCGAACACTGCAAAGCGTGTTGCACGTAAAAATTCTGTGAAATTTTCAGAAATAGATATGTCAAAACCTGAACATAATATGTTTTTGGGGCAACAATATATTGTTGATTTGCTTTCGCATCAAATGATTCAAAATAATATTATTAAAATGCTGATTGCGTATAATGCAGGTATGGGCAACCTTGTTAAGTTTGAAAAAAGTTTTTCAACAAATGACCCGTTGCTTTACATCGAAAGTTTTCCTGCATATGAAACACGTAATTATATTAAACGTGTAATGTCTAATTTGTGGTTGTATCGCGCGCGGTTGGATCAACCGTTGACCGCGTTAAAAGAATTGGCAGATGGACATTGGCCGTATTACAACAGCGAAGATGAATATGTACAAAGCCAGATGTTTATTGGTGATGTTGATTTATAATGTTTGGTGGGAATGATGCGCAGTGTTCCTGATTTTGAAATCGAAAAAAATTGTGGGTATAAAATAATAGCCGGACTTGATGAAGCGGGGCGGGGGCCACTGTGTGGACCTGTGGTTGCGGGCGCTGTGATTTTCCTTAAATATGATTTTGATGATATGCCACTAATTTCTGATTCAAAACAGATGAGTGAAAAACAACGTGAAATCGCATACGATTGGATAACAAATAATCCAGATATTGTGTGGGCGGTTGCCCAATGCAGTGCCGGTGAAATTGACGAATTAAATATTTTATGGGCGTCGATGATGGCGATGCGACGTGCAGTGGAAAAATTGGGTGTGGCACCTGAATATTGTCTGGTTGACGGTAATCGCGTTCCTGATAAAATAAACGGTATGGCGGTGGTCAAGGGGGATGCAAAATCTTTGTCGATTGCCGCTGCATCCATTATTGCAAAGGTGACACGTGATAAAATTATGCATGATTTGGCAATACAATTTCCACAATATGCGTGGGATAAAAATGCAGGGTATCCAACAAAACAACATCTGTGTGCAATTGAAAAATATGGTATAAATGAACATTATCGAAAAACGTTTGGGCCAGTGAAAAAAATCCTTGGAAAGCCCGAAAGTTCTTGACTTTTTTAGCATAAAAATGTATAATTTTTGTGTGTAAAAAAGGAGCATAAAATGTCAGACGAAAAACAAGAACATATAAACCAGACAAAAGAAAGTTTTAATGAAATTTGTCGTATATTAAATGAACGACGTCCATACAGATCATCTGATTCTAAAAAACAACATTTTATTCCTGATTTAATCATCACGTTGTTGATAACATTGAACTTTGTTGGTGGAATGGCACAATCTGAAAAACCAGTTGAATCCAAAAAACAAAATATTGAATCTGCTGTGGCGAAGCGTGCACAGGCAAATTATGCGAATTACTACGTTGCGTTGCAAAAAACAAGGGGATATTAATATGTCAATACATTTGACGAAAGAGGGCGGTTTAAAAACAGGAGAATAAAAATGTTAAGAAGAAGCAAAAAAGAGATGGAAAAAAAGGGCGTTGATGCGATGAGGTCTTTTGAGGCTATTATGACGGTTGTTGACCGGCACAGACCATTTGAACCATCTGATTTTATCAAAGAATATTATATTGCAGATCTTGTGATTGCATTGTTGATAACTTTGAATTTCATGGGGACACCAACACAACCAGAAAAAATTAAAACTGAAACTAAACAAAATTCGGCAGTTGTTGCAAAACAATATCAAAACCAAGCGAATTATGTAAATTATTTTGCGGGTATGCAAAAAGTAAGGGACGCTTAAAAAAATGATACATTTGACGAAAGAGGGCAGTTTAAAACCAGCAAATAACAAACCTGTTGTATCAGACCATATCATTGTTCGTGATGATTGGTGTGGAAAAAAATTAAATGCTGAACAATTTCAAGAATTTCAAAAAATTGTGAATGTTCGTCGTCCATATCGTCGTTAAGATTTTGTGACACAAACATTTATCCCGGATTTGAGTCATATCAGATAATCAACAAGCCAAAGGAAAGGAACAAGTGCAAATGCGTGATTTGAAAAATCTTGATGTGCGCTCTAAATACGTTTTATTGCGTGATGATTTTAATGTGCAGATTGTTGATGGTGTGATTACTGATACTTTCCGTATTGATTCGTCAATGGATACGATAAAGCAATTATCTGATAATGGTGCGCGCGTTGTTATTTGTTCACATCTGGGGCGGCCAAAGGGAAAGGTTGTTCCGGAAATGTCTTTGCGTGTGGTGGCTGAATATATGGACATCCCGTTTATTGATGATTGTTTACGCAAAGATTTTATGGCGGATATGAAAGATGGCGATGTGGTTTTAATGGAAAATTTGCGCTTTTATATTGGCGAAGAAGAAAACGATGATGAATTTGCCAGAAAATTAGCAGATGGTTTTGATATTTATGTGAATGATGCGTTTGCTGTTTCGCATCGCGCGGCGGCAAGTGTTGTTGGTGTTACACAATATTTACCATCATTTGCAGGAAATTTATTAAGAAAAGAAATTGAAAATATTTCACGTATTATGGAATTGCCTGAACGTCCGTTGGCTTTGTTTATTGGCGGGTCCAAAGTATCGACTAAAATAGGTGTGTTAAAACGATTCGTTGAATTGGCAGATGAAATCGTTATTGGTGGTGCGTTGGGGTCCACATTTAATTTTGCAAATGGATTGCCGGTTGGTGATTCGTTGTATGAACCAGATATGGCAGATTTTGCGCTGGAAATAATGAAACGCGCGGATGAAAAAGGGTGTAAAATATTTTTACCATTGGACAAAGGGGTTGGGAAAGCGTTTGAAAAAGATACCGCACGCACAAATCGTGATGCAACGCAAATCAAAGATGACGATGTAATAATTGATGATGGTGAAAAAACAACTGCGCGTAATATAGATTTATTAAAGACTGCAAAAACTGTTATATGGAATGGAACATTCGGTATGGCGGAATGGGGTGAAAGATGGGGGTATGCGTCATTCAATTTTGCGCGCGCGTTGGCACAACATACAAAAGAAAATACTTTGACATCCATTGTTGGCGGTGGGGATACTGTTGCGTGTCTTGATGCGTGTGATGTGCATGATGATATAAGTTATGTTTCAACTGGCGGTGGCGCGTTCCTTGAATTCATAGAAGGCAAAGAATTGCCGGGTATTGTCGTATTGAAAAAATAATCTGGATTCATTGGGCTTGTAAATTTTGAAAAAAATCTTATTTTTATACTATAAATTGGCGAATCGGCTATTTTATGGTATAATTTAAGGTAAAAAAGAGGTTTTGATTATGTCGTTGGTACCTGTTGTTATAGAAGAATCACCAAAAGGTGAACGTTCGTTTGATATTTATTCTCGTTTGTTACGGGACAGAATTGTTATGTTGACTGGGCCGATTGAAACGGCTATGGCAAATACTATTGTTGCACAATTATTGTTTTTAGAATCTGAAAATCCGAACGCTGATATTTCGTTGTATATAAATTCGCCTGGGGGTGATGTGTCCGCAGGCTGGGCAATTATGGATACTATGCGTTATATTAAACCAAACGTTTCAACGATTGGTATGGGGTTGGTCGCTTCTATGGCATCTGTATTATTAGCCGCTGGGACAAAGGGCAAACGTTTTGTTTTGCCAAATACTCAAATTATGATCCATCAACCTTCGTCAGGAACAGAAGGCAAAGTGACTGATATGGAAATTTATTTGAAAGAGGTACAACATACCAAAAAAGCGTTGATTAAACAGATGGTGGAATTTACTGGTCGCAAAGAAAAAGAAGTTTTTGATGCGATGGAACGCGATAATTGGATGCAACCAGATGAAGCAAAAGATTTTGGTATAATTGATGGCATTTTAATTCGTAAATAATTTTAAGGTTAAACAAGATGAGCGAAGATAAAACAAAAAATCCACCAGAAAATGCACAACAGTTTTGCAGTTTTTGTGGTAAATCTGTGTATGAAGTAAAAAAGTTAGTCAGTGGTCGTAATGTGTGCATTTGTGATGAATGTATAAATTTGTGCAATGATATTATGGCTGACGAGAAAAAAACACAGGTCAGTCATGATGCTGAAAAATTACCTACGCCATCTGAAATTTACAAATTTTTAAATGAATACGTTATTGGTCAAGACAGCGCGAAACGCACATTGTCGGTGGCTGTGTATAATCATTACAAAAGAAACAGTGCGTCTATTGCATCAAACGTAGAAATTCAAAAATCAAATGTTTTGATGATTGGACCAACAGGAACAGGTAAAACCTTGTTCGCGCAAACTTTGGCGCGTGTGTTGGATGTTCCGTTTGCTATCGCAGATGCAACCACTTTGACCGAAGCGGGTTATGTGGGTGACGATGTGGAATCTGTGTTGACTCGATTGTTGCAAAACGCGAATTTTGATGTAGAACGCGCCCAACGTGGAATTATTTATATTGATGAAATTGATAAGATTTCCAGAAAATCTGAAAACCCATCTTTGACGCGTGATGTGTCAGGCGAAGGCGTACAACAGGCGTTATTGAAATTGATAGAAGGCACGGTTGCAAATGTTCCAGCTGGTGGTGGTGGACGCAAACATCCTGGCGAAGCGACTGTACAATTGGACACCAGCAAGATTTTATTTATTTGTGGTGGTGCGTTTGATGGTTTGAATAAAATAATCGCTGCACGTTCGGATGATCGTGCTGGTATCGGGTTTGGGGCAGACGTGTTGGATAAAAAAACGCGTGAAGAAAAAGATAGATTAGCTGATGTACAATCGTCTGATTTAGTAAAATTTGGAATTATTCCAGAATTGATTGGTCGTTTGCCAATTGTGACAACTTTGGAACCATTGGATGAAAAAGCGTTGGTAAAGATTTTGACTGAACCAAAGAATGCAATTGTTAAACAATATGCCGCTATGTTGGAAATGGATGGTATTAAATTAAATATCACAAAAGATGGGTTGAATTCAATTGCGAAAATGGCGGTTGAACGCAAAACAGGGGCACGTGGTTTACGTTCTATTTTAGAAAAGATTTTATTACAGCCTATGTTTGATGCGCCTGATAAAAAAGGATTACAGGAAATTGTTATTGATGCAGATGTTGTAAACGGTAAAAAAGAACCAGTTGAAATATATGCTGAAAATAAAAAGGCCGCATGAAGTGCAAAAATGTTAAAAATAAAAAACCGAGTGTAAATTCGGTTTTTTATTTGCAATATCCCCAAAGTTTATTTGTACCAGTGATGGTATAAAATTCTTCCAACAATGTATCGCCAGTCGAATCATGTACACCATCATAATTATCATCAATCCATGGTGTGTCCACCCATGTTCCATTATATTTGTCACATTCTTTTGATAATTCAGAAACAAGTGCTGATTGAACACGTCTCATTGCGATATCAACATCAGCTAAAATAGATTCTGATATTGTATAAGAGTCATCTGATGGTCTGGTACAATTCTGTATTGCATAACGAACCAGTTGTTGATACAAACTTCCTATGTAATACACCCCACAACTGTTATATAGTTCTGTGTCCATGTTAGCTGGTGCGTCGGTGCCCCCCACACAACTATATCCATGCGGACATATATGACATTCTGTTGCGTTGTCTTTTGAAAAATATAGGTCGTCAGCACTTGCATTTGGGTTATATAAATAATAATTAAAATTGCAACGTACATACCTTATATGTGCATTAGCAGGACAACTATAATGTGCATACGTTTCTGTGTTGTCTTTTGGGATGATTATATCTGATTTTGAAAATGGGTTTGCCAATGTTATATTACATATTTCATTTCTTGCATACATAGATTCACCTGGGGCATATACTCGACAACCGTATGGATATGCATGACCAGAATCTGCATTGGAAACGGCACAAATGTTTTGAGCGAATGTTTCTAGTAAATCAGGACAAGTTTGTGCGATTGTTTGATCTGTGATTTCAGCCATCGTGTTGACTAACATGGTCAAACCTGATGGTCCGCCACCATATAAGTTGCTGCAAGTTGTTAGTTTTTCAGAACACATTTCTTCTGATAATTCCAAGGTGTATCCTAGTAAAATCTCTGCCGATGTATCTGAAAACTCTTTCAAAGAATCTGATTTTTTCAAATAACATTCATTTACAACATGCAAACATTCATTTTTGACCGATTGAATCTTTTGGTGTTGTTGTTGATATATTGCAACAAGTGATTGCCGCAAAAATTCTTCCCACACTGCATCTGCATTATCGGTACACAAATCCAGGGATTGTTGTGCAAATACGCGTTTTTTGTTCAGTGCATTTACAAATTGAGTGTTTTGCGCGTTTTTTAATATATCTCCGGATAGTGATATTAAATTTTCAAGTTCGTAAAAATCAGTCGAATAAATAGGTGCGCCCGTCGTTTCGTTTAAGTATTTGCCAGAAAAATCTAAACAATGGACATAATTTTCGCCACATGCGGATGGCGCGGTGATATCTTCGCGAACCTTGGTAATACAATCATTTGTCGTCAATGAATTATGGGCGTTATAATTTTCTAATCTTGCATTGTACATTTCGTTGCGATTTGCCCTTATTGTTGCGTTTGCAGTGGTCATTTTTGAGCTGATATTGCTGGCAAGCAGGGCGCAATCATTTTCAATGTACATACCGTATGTAGAAGAAATCATTTTTAAATCTTCAGACGCGCAATTTTGTGAAAGAATTTCTGAACATTGATTATGAACGGCATTATATAAAGATTCACCAGTAAGATTAGCAATATTTGCACCGTTTATTAAATCGGTTGTTTGCCAAATTGATTTTATATCACCAGCAATGTCTAATTGGCCCTGGGTTGATAGCGCTTTCTTTTTTGTTGTTTGTAAAACAGCGGAAATATTGCTTAAAGTGTTGGCAGAATTAGAAACATCTTTCTTTATCGCGGTTTCGCCGTCTGACGCAGACAGCATTGCCTTTATTTCGTTGGACGTTTTGGAAATCGCATCGATGTTTAAATTCTGAAAATCTTCCAGTTGATTGGTTGTTTGTGATAATAATTTTTCTTGTTTTTGTATTTGTGCCAGTTTAGAAGAACAGACACATCTGCGATAGCTTTCGTTTTGAACAGCGCAAAATTGATCCATACATGCAAAATACGAATCCCGACAGGAATTATAATTTTCCCCGAAATCAGCGATTTTTGTTGCATTTGTGGCAGCGCGAGAAATACGACGTGCTGGTAATGATTGTGTTTTTTTATTATCTCTTGTTGTTGCAGAACGTGCAACAATAGTTTTATTTGCAGCAGAACGAGAAACTGTAGTTCGGGGTAAATTAGCGGCGGATGTTCTGCTGGGTTGAGTGGGGGAAAGTTGACGTGTCGTTGCATTGCGCGAAGTGCCAACTTTTTTAACATTTGTTGATTGCCTTAGTTGAACGTTTGCAGAATCGTTTCGTGGGGAATTTTTTTGTGTTCGAACAGCGGCATTGCAAACGTCAATGCACAGAAATAAAGCAAGAAAAAATAGACAAGCTTTCCGCATTCCCATTACTTTTTAACAATGATAGCAAAAATAATATATTTTAAGCAAGAGGTTTATAAGAAAATGCACATAAAAAAATTCCATTTTTCAATGGAATTTTTAATTTTTTGATTGTTCTTCGGATGTTGTGTGTGAACGTTCCACAAATGTTATGCGACCTTTGTCTAGATCATACGGAGTCATTTCAACATGAACTTTTTCGCCAGTATTTACCCAAATACGCGCCTTGCGCATTTTTCCACACATTGTTGCCAATATCATATGTCCATTTTCAAGTCGGACACGAAACATAGTATTTGGCAATCTTTCTTCGACTGTTCCTGAAAAAACAATTACATCATCTTTTGCCATATTTAATCCTGTTTTCAGTTCAATCAATGATATTATTCACCAAAGTAAATTGCAAGAAGTTTTTATTCGCTTGCAATGTGGGCTATTTTTTGATAAAATTTTTCAAGAATGTAGGATATCCAAAATGATAAAATTAAATACTTTTTTTGCATTGTTTGTGGCATTTTTTATGTCATTTGATTCTTTTGCTGCATCGCGCAGCGAGGCACGCGTTAGTATTGGTGGTGGGCGTGGCGGCGGACGTGTAGTGCCTGCGGCGGCGGCGCCAGTAACAACGGCGTCAGAGGTGTCTTCGGCGAAGATAATTCGTGCGTCTGGTGTTGCAACAGACTCGGGTGCTAATGTTGTGGTTTCGTCCGGTGTCAAGGGCGAAGAAGATATTTTTGATGATAATTACACAGAAAATGTTTCGGAAGAGGTATCCGATACCAGAAGTTTCGATAATGGCGACGGTTCTGAGTGTCGTGATGCGTATCGTGAATGTATGGATAATTTTTGTTTGCTGGACGAAAGTCAGGGTGAACGTTGTGCGTGTTCTGATAATATAAATTCCGCAAAAAGCAAGATACAAGAAATATTGGAAATCCAAGAAGAAGCAGATAAATTGTTTACCGAAGGTGTCGAACGTGAACAATTGGGTGCCAAGGCACGTTTGGTGTTCGCTGAAGATAATGGCAACACACGTGTTTCGTCTGCGAATTTTATGTCGTGGTTAGGTGTAGATGAAGAAGAGGAGGATTTAGAAGAAGATGTATTGATGGGATCTGAATTGTATGCAAGCGCGAAAAAATATTGTGCGTCAGAATTAAAGGCGTGCGGCGGCAAAGCCGAAATGGAATCTATGTTGTATTCTCGGATGATAACCCAAGATTGCAAGAATTATAGTGCGTATTTAAAAGATCAAAAAGCAAATGCAGAATCTAATAAACGGACGGCTGAATCTGCGGTGCGCAAGGCGCGTCTTGAAATGTTAGATACAACGAATAAATACAACCGTGGCGAATGTTTGTTGGCGTATCGTTCCTGCATAGCGGACAAGGGTGGTTGTGGTGCTAATTTTGAAAACTGTTTAGATGCAAGTTTATTGCAACGTCGTGCAAATGCGTGTGATAATATTTTAGATCAATGTATGGCGGTTCGTGATTATGTTAAACAAGATTGGGAAGAAGAATCAAAAAGTGTTTTAACAGAGGCAGCGCAATACGCGGATAAAAATTATCGCGCGACATGTTTAGCCAAGATACAGGTTTGTTTGGAAGACAGTTGTTCCACGTCTACAGATTCTGAATGTCTGAATAATGTGGACGTTGCGGCTGGGATTTGTCCAATTATCACAGAATGTGATTCGAAAATACCGGGGTTGCAATCTGTTGTGAACGATAAATTAGGATATTTGAAAACCAGATTCTGTGAAAATGATATTGATAAATGTTTGCAGGATAAATGTGGGACTGATTTTACAAAACCTGAATGTGTGGGCAAAAAAGCGAATGAAATTGCTGCGCTTTGTCCACAGGATATGTTCCCATCATGCAAGAATGCAAAACAATATGACATAATTGTTCAATCTGCGCTGTTGCAAATGGATTATCAAATGTTGCAGGGCTGCATAAATTATTTCAGTGATCAATTATCACAGGTTTGCGGAACGGATATGTCTTGTTTGCCAACTGATACAACTGTGGCAGGTTTGACGAAATTGCCAACGGCGGAAAATGGTTTGTTGCAATTGCGTGAACAGGTTGTTGCAAATTCTGATGCAGCAGTTGAAAAGTTTTTCAAACAATTTGAAAAAGATACAACTGTGGCGGCATGTGTGGACAGTCAAAGTGTTGAATCTAAACGCGTAAGGGGCAGACAATCTGTGGGAACCAGTGTTTTCAATTCTGCAAAATTGTTGGCGAAAATGGCTGCGGAAAATCGCAATTTACGTGAATTGGATACCAAGATTGCTGAATTGACACGCAAAGAAGATGTTGAAACTGCACGCAAGACTTGTTTAGAAACATATAAGAAAGAATCGCCAAAAGATTCAAAAAGCAATTACAGTTACATACATACCGTATCGTTTGAACCGCACAACCGTAATTGCCATGTTTGCCGTGTACAACAAGTTTGTGAAGAAGGTGGCGAAGACAAAGCCACGTCTGCGTTAAAGGCTGCGGCGGGTGGTTTGTCAGCAGGCGCGTCCGCTGGAACAATGGTATCAGCAGGCTGGGGAACTGCGATTGGCGGTGTTGTTGGTGCGTTGGGTGCTGGTATACTGGGGTATCAATCTGGTGGTAAAAAAGAATTTTGTCAGGAAATTGAATCTTGTGAAGATATAAATATGTAGGGGAGAAAGGCGATGAAAAAAATATTGCGTCTGGGATTTTTGTTGGGAATGTTTGTGTCCGTCGTTGGTGGTGATGATGCGTTCGCTGCAAAAAAGCAGTCGGCAATAAATATGGGAACCAAGGTTCGTGGCAGAACAGAGGCGACCGGTGTTTATAACCAAGATTGCTATGACGCGTATTATGGTTGTATGGATCAATTTTGCATAGTTGATAATGAAATGGGTGGTTCGTGCAATTGTAATGATGATATAAAAAAATATGAATCTGCGTTAAGTGAAATAAAATCAATGATGGCAGAGGCCGAACGTATCAGCACGGAAGAGGTTGAAAAAGTTCAAGCCGGTGCAAACGCAGATATTGTTTTCCAGGGCGAACGTAAATATGACGACAAAGGAAACGTTATTGCAACAAAAGCCACAAAAAATAAAGCAGAGATAAAAAAGACAAAATGGTCATCGCTGTATGATGAAGATGATGAAGAAGAAGATATTGATGAAGATTTGATGGATTCTATGGCTGGGAAAACCGGTTCGGAATTATATAGTGCTGCGCATAAAATGTGCAAAGAACAAATGGATAAATCTTGTTCAAAAGATATGACTTTGTTGACACAGATGTATTCTCGTCAGATTGTTTCGGATTGCAAAGGTTTGGCAAACAGTATTGAACAGAAAAAATCAGAGGCAAAAACAGCATTGGCGGATGCAAATCGTGCTGTGCGCAGTGCATTGCGAGATTCATTGGCAGAATCAAACAAATACGATCGTGGCACGTGTATGGTTGAATATAAAAAATGTATGCGCAGCGAAGATGCATGCGGTTCAGATTGGAATCAATGCGTGTTCACTATTGCATCTGAAAATATGCAAAATAACACAGCAAAAAGTGTAGCAGGAACAAAAGTCAAAACTATCAAGACCTATGATATCACCCCGTCAACGATGGAAATTTTGGAATCTAAAAAGTTTATTTGTGAAAAGGTTTTGGACAGTTGTGTTGCAGTGCGTGATTTAGTTTGGGATGATTTTTTACGTG
>Ga0310690_10008222_pt1 | contig 13276 bp, 7 predicted proteins | sample AusTroGonzalo_MG_2_FD_207661 | JGI IMG/M metagenome (GOLD analysis project Ga0310690, IMG submission 207661) | Bovine rumen microbial communities from tropical cattle in Woodstock, Queensland, Australia - Gonzalo_04 (v2) (version 2) | ecosystem: Host-associated > Mammals > Digestive system >... | reverse complement strand
TGCGCGCCACCTGCTACCGCGAACTCATCAAGTACTATGGCGATGTGCCCTATCAGAGTCAGATGGGTGCTGCTGCCGGTGGTCTCTCTCCCCGTGACTCCATCTATGATGTCATCATTGCCGACCTTCAGAAGGTTGAGCCGCTGATGAATCCCGTAGGCAAGGACAAGCGTTTCTTCTCACAGACGTATGTCGACGCCCTCATCGGTCGTCTGGCCCTGGAGGCAGGTGGTTATCAGACCCGTCGTGGCGACCTCTCCTATGTCGACGGCAAGGGCAGTGCCCTGACCTTCGAGACCAAGGGTTCTCAGAACAATGGTGCTACTTACGGTCGTCGTGCCGACTGGAAGAACCTCTACGCCATCGCAAAGGAGTATTTCCAGAAGGCTATCGAGCATAAAGGCACAGCCAAACTCTCTACTAACTACTACGATTTCTTTGTGCAGTTGCATGGCGACGATGCCAGTTATGCCGACGAGAGCATCTATGAGGAGCCCTTCCAGCAGGGAGCCAGCGGCAACGACCCCCGCCCCTACTCACTCGGTCGTCCTTCTGCAGGCGGCAGTTCCAACAACTACCCCTGTAAGAACTACGGTCAGGGTCGTATCAATCCTGCCTTCTACTATGGCATGTTCGATCCAAAGGACACCCGTCGCGACCTGAGTTGCACCGTCACCGGTAGTGATGGTAAGGCCGGCAAGGAGAAACTCATCCCCTTCACACCTGGTTCACAGGCCAACGGTGGTGGTATCGCCTGCAACAAGTTCGACGAGAACCGTCAGACCACGACATGGACCAAGAACCAGCGTCGTTCGGGTATCAACGCCCCCTATATGCGCATGGCTGAGGTTTACCTCGGACTGGCTGAGGCCGCTGCTGGCCTGGGCGACGATGCTACTGCCAAGCAGTACCTGAAGACCATCCACGACCGTGCCTTCGGTAGCAATAGCGATGTGGATGCCTATATCGCCTCGAAGGGTTCTCTCACCGAGGCCATCATCGACGAGCGCGGCTTTGAGTTCGCTGGCGAGGGTGACCGTCGCTGGACCCTCATCCGCTCAGGCTTCATTGCCCAGAAGGTCAAGGCCGTGAAGGAGTTGACCCGTAAGATGCTCGATGGTCTGAAGAATGATGGTTATTACACCTTCGACAATGGCAACACCATTTCTGCCTCTATCTGGACCAAGATGGTTGATGCCAAGGCCACCTATGGCAAGCGTCTCACCCAACAGACCCCTGCTGGCAGCGAGAACGATCCCGTGCTGGCTCCCGGATGGCGTGGTGTGAACAACGACTGGACCAACTACGGTCTCGACTATAAGGGCAACACCAATACCAATCTGGCCATCCAGGGCTTGTTCACCAAGTTGAGTGATGAGGAGATTGCTGCCCTCGAAGCCGACGGTTATGCCAAGACGGCCTGGGGTTCAGTGCTCGTTGACAACGATGATGAGTACTACAAGTACCTCTTCTTCGAATACGACTACGACAAGGCACCTATCTATCTGTTCCCGTTCTCACCGAACACCATGTCCACCGGCGGTTTCACCAATGGTTATGGTTTCAAGAACAATCAGTAAGGAGTCGTGTGATACAAAAAATAAGGAGTCAGGAAATGCCCTGGCTCCTTATTTTATTCTTAATCTTTGAAAAGACCCAGGTCGATACAGCCGCCCATGGTCTCATAGCCCTTGGCATTCAGGTGCAGCCAGTCGTTCTCGAAGAGGAACTGCGACTGCATGGCCTCGGGATTCTCCGGATCACGCACTGCCGCGTCGAAGTCAATCACCCCGTCGAGCATCTCCGTAGTACGGATCCAATTGTTCAGGATGCTGCGGCCTTTCTCATGGTCGGCATTGTAATACCTGTTTCCCTTAAACGGCGTGATGGTCGCACCAAACACACGGATACCCTTCTCATGGGCCTCACGGATGATCTGCTCAAACACGCCGATGATGCCATTGGCCGTCTGCTCGCCGTTCCACGCGCCGCCCAGGTCGTTGACACCTTCGTAGAGGATAATCCATTTCAAACCCACCTGACCGAACAGATCACGCGGATAACGATTCACGGCAGCAGGGCCCAGACCGCCTCTGAGCACATTGTTTCCACCGATACCCATATTCAGCACGCCCACGTTCTTGGTCGACTTATTGGCCAGCAACCGGCGTGAGAGCACATCGGCCCAGCGGTTCTGCTGATTGGTCGTCGAGCCGCGACCGTCGGTAATCGAGTTGCCCAGGATGGCCACTGCACCGGCCTTCTTAGGTGCATCCACCTCTAAGGTCTGGATGGTATACCAATGGTCGGTCTTCACGGCATCGCTGAAGTCGGTGGTATTGCCGGCCTTCAGATACGAGGTCGTGCGTGAGCCGGGATGTCCGCTCACACTCGTCGACGAGGCCGAGCCATAGTGGATGGTGATAGCCACATTCTCGCGGTCGCCGATCTTGAATTTCACAGGATCCGACACAGCCGTACCCTTGGCAGGCATGGTCACACCGGCCTTGCCGTCGAAGGTCAGACTTACCGTCGTTGCCTCATCAATCTCACTGCTACTACCGGCCGTCTTGGCGATGGCCAGTTCCACGGCCTTGATCTCCGTGGCTTCCGTACTGAACTCATTGGTCAGTTTCAGGCGCACCGTCTTACCACCAATCGACACCTGCACAATCTGGCGCAGCGAGTTGTTGCCCAGTCCGGGCGCAGGCGGATTGTTATGCGGTTCCACCAATTGCGGGGCCGTACCCCATGTACCTACCCAGTGGTTCTGGGCCATTGCAAAGCCCACCGTCATCAGGCAGGCCAGTAAAAATGTTGTTCTTTTCATATTCATATACTGTTTAACCTAAAAAATGGCCACAAAGATACCAATAATTCCGCAATAATCACTATCTTTGCACAAAAATACAAAAAAATGAGACAAATGTTAATGACATTGGTGCTGGCCGTTGCGGGAGTGATGGGAGCATGGGCACAGACAGTGCCACTGGTAGGAAATGTGTTGAACCGCCAGACGCAGTCGCTCAATGGCGACTGGCACTACCTCGTGGACGTGCAGGAGGAAGGCTACTACGACTACCGCATGGACCCTACACGATGGGGATTCTTCAACAATGCCAAGCCGCAGCAGCCTGAAGACCTGATAGAGTACGACTTCGACGCAGCACCGACGATGCGCGTGCCAGGCGACTGGAACACACAGGACGAGCGGCTGTTCTTCTACGAAGGCACCGTCTGGTTCCAGCGTTACTTCGACTACCAGCCTCAGACCGCTCGTCGTGCGCTGCTCTATTTCGGCGCTGTGAACTACGACTGCCACGTGTATGTGAACGGCAAGAAGGCAGGGCACCACGTGGGCGGCTTCACGCCATTCAACTTCGACGTGACCGACCTGCTACACGAGGGCCGTAATTTCGTCATCGTAAAGGTAGACAACAAACGCAGTGCATCGGCTGTGCCCACACAGATATTCGACTGGTGGAACTATGGCGGCATCACCCGCGACGTGCTACTAGTCAGCGTGGCACCTACCTATATCGAGGACTATTCGCTGCAATTAGACAAGACGATGAAGGGTAAGAAACGCCTTTTCAATTTCAGATTACAACTGAACCGCAAGGAGGCAGGTCGGGAAATTACGCTCTCCATTCCTGAACTGAAACTGAAACAGAAGTTCGTAACCGATGCCAACGGCGAAATTAACTCGCAACTCTCAACACGACCGGCTCAAATCGTCGAACTCTGGTCGCCTTCCAATCCTAAATTGTATAAGGTGGAGATTACGCTGGATGGCGAATCTATCAGCGACGCCATTGGTTTCCGCACCATCGAGACACGCGGCAAACAGATACTGCTCAATGGTGCCCCCATCTTCCTGAAAGGCATCAGCATGCACGAGGAGAAACCCAACGGAGGCGGACGTGCCAACTCCGTAGAGGATGCCCGCACGCTGCTCACATGGGCCAAGGAACTGGGGTGCAACTACGTGCGCCTGGCCCACTATCCACACAATGAATATATGGTACGCGAGGCCGAGCGGATGGGCATCATGGTGTGGAGCGAGATTCCCTGCTACTGGACCATCGACTGGAAGAACGAAGCCACCTATCAGAACGCCCAGCAACAACTCACCGACATGATTCGTCGTGACCATAACCGAGCCAACATCATCATCTGGTCGATTGCCAATGAGACACCCCACTCTGCCGAGCGCGATGCCTTCCTCGGCAGACTCGCCACCTATGCCCGCAGTCAGGACAGCACCCGTCTCATCTCGATGGCAATGGAGGTCACAGGCGCCTCTAATTACGTGAACCGCCTGCAGGACAATATGAACAAGTATGTGGATGTGGTCAGTTTCAACCAGTATATAGGTTGGTATCGCGACGTAAACGATGCTCCGAAGATGCGCTGGGAGATTCCCTACGACAAACCCGTCATCGTCAGCGAGTTTGGCGGTGGTGCCAAGTACGGCATGCACGGCCAGAAGAACCAGCGCTGGACGGAGGAGTTTCAGGAGAACCTATACCGCGAGAACATTGCCATGCTCGACAAAATCGAGGGGCTGGCAGGCACCACCCCTTGGATTCTGAAAGACTTCCGTTCACCCCGCCGCGTACTCAACGGCATTCAGGACTACTACAACCGGAAGGGCCTCGTCAGCGACAAGGGCGAGCGCAAGAAGGCCTGGTATGTCCTGCATGAATGGTACAAAGGGAAGTAGAACGACACTGGTGTTTAGACTTACCCAATGGTCACATTCTTACGGTAGCCCATACCTGTGACATGACAGATTAACCGGCCATCCTGATTCGTCACCCGTACTTCCACGGAAGGAATCTTCGGATGGTCGGCTACTTGAATCGCCTCAGCACGAAGTATATCACCCTCTTTGGCACTCGACACATACATGATGCTGTTGCCGATGCCAAAGGTCAGTTGACCATGACAGTTCATCAGGGCAGCGATGGCCAGATCGGCCAAAGTAAACAGCGCCCCACCCTGACAGACCTGACCGCCATTCAGATGTTCGGCCGTCACCACCATTTCGGCCACGGCATGCCGATCGTCCACCTCCGTAAGTCTGCAACCAGCATTAGCCGCAAACCGGTCAGTCTGATTCAGTAAATCCTTTATATCCATCTTATTCGTCATTAAGTTTTTCTTCCATAACATATTCCGACGGCAAAGTTACACATTATTTTCATATTCTCCGTATGATTGGTGGGGATTATTGTTTTTTATTTGGTGGTTTGAAAATTTTTTCATATCTTTGCACTCCAAAATTAAACAAAAGGAAAATGAAGAAAAGACTAACTATCATGCTGTCCGCGATGGCCATTGCCATCGGTGTCAGCGCACAGACATTACCCTATCAGAACCCTCAACTCACGGCTGCCAAGCGGGCCGATGACCTGCTGACACGACTGACACTCGAAGAGAAAGTCAGTCTGATGATGGATGCCTCACCCGCCATTCAGCGACTCGGCATCCCGCAGTTCCAGTGGTGGAACGAAGCCCTCCACGGGGTGGGACGCAACAGTTACGCGACGGTCTTCCCCATCACGATGGCGATGGCTGCCTCGTGGGATGATGCCCTGCTGCATCAGGTATTCACGGCCGTGAGCGACGAGGCCCGCGTGAAAGCGCAGCAGGCCAAGCGTTCGGGTAACATCAGGCGTTACCAAAGCCTGTCGTTCTGGACACCCAACATCAACATCTTCCGTGACCCCCGTTGGGGACGCGGTCAGGAGACCTATGGTGAAGACCCCTTCCTGACCTCGCAGATGGGTCTCGCTGTGGTGCGCGGTCTTCAGGGCTATACCTACGACGGAAAGCCGTTGGGTGACAAATACCGCAAACTCCTGGCCTGTGCCAAGCACTTCGCCGTGCATAGCGGTCCTGAGTGGAACCGCCACGAGTTTAATGTGGAGAACCTGCCCGAGCGCGACCTCTGGGAGACTTATCTCCCTGCCTTCAAGGCCCTGGTGCAGGATGGCAAGGTGGCCGAGGTGATGTGTGCCTACCAGCGTATCGACGGTCAGGCCTGTTGTGCACAGACCCGCTACGAGCAGCAAATCCTGCGCGATGAGTGGGGCTTCGACGGTATCATCACCAGCGACTGCGGTGCTATCCGCGATTTCCTGCCCCGTTGGCATAATGTGGCGAAGGACGGTGCCGAGGCCAGTGCCAAGGCCGTGCTCGCAGGTACTGATGTGGAGTGCGGTTCTGAATACAGAAACCTGCCTGCCGCCGTGAAGCGTGGCGACATCAAAGAAGCCGACATCGACCGCTCATTGCGCCGTCTGCTCATCGCCCGTTTTGAACTCGGCGACTTCGACAGCGATGAGATGAACCCCTGGACCAAGATTCCAGAGAGCGTCATTGCCTCGAAGGAACATAAGAAACTGGCGCTTGACATGGCGCTCAAGAGCATCGTGCTCCTCAAAAACAACGACGCCCTCCCCTTTAACACCTCTGACATCGTTGTGATGGGACCCAACGCCATCGACTCTGTCATGATGTGGGGTAACTACAGCGGTTTCCCCACCCGTACCGTGACCGCCCTTGAAGGCATCACCCAGAAGGCGAAAGCCCTTGACCCGAAAGCCAATGTGCGCTATATCCAGGGCTGTGGTCTCACCCGCAACGAGGCCTTCGAGAGTCGTATGCAGGAATTGCGCGACCCCTTAGGCAACAAAGGTCTGCAGGCCACCTATTGGAACAATACCAACATGGAGGGTACACCGGCCACCGTCACCCGTCTGGAGGGTATCGTACGCCTGAGCAACGGCGGTAACACCGTCTTCGCCCCGGGTGTGAACCTCGAAAATTTCTCTGCCCGCTACGATGCCACCTTCAGACCGACCCGCGACGAGACCGTCAGTTTCGAGATCAGCGGCGACGACCGATTCCGTCTCATCATCAATGGCGACACCGTGGTCAACCACTGGAGTGCCCGTCAGCGCATCCACAGCGGTAAGAAGGAACTCGCCGTGAAGGCCGGTCAGCACTACCGCATCCAGATTGACTATATGAAAGAGGAAGGCTATGCAGCTCTCAACTTCGATATCCGTTGTAAGGTGAATCCCACGCCCGAACAGTTACTCGCCCAGATCGGCGATACAAAGACCGTCGTCTTCATCGGCGGCATCTCGCCCAGTCTGGAAGGTGAGGAGATGCGCGTCAGCGAACCCGGATTCAAGGGTGGCGACCGCGAGAGCATCGAACTGCCACAGGCGCAGCGCGACCTGCTGGCCATGCTCCATAAGGCCGGCAAACAGGTGATCTTTGTCAACTGTTCCGGCTCAGCCATGGGACTGGTGCCCGAGACCGAATCGTGCGATGCCATCCTCCAGTGGTGGTATGACGGTGAGATGGGCGGTGTTGCCCTTGCCGAGGTGCTCTTCGGCGACACGAACCCCAGCGGACGACTGCCCATCACGTTCTATAAGAGCGTCGACGACCTGCCCGACTTCCTCGACTACTCGATGGCCAACCGCACCTACCGCTATTTCAAGGGCGAACCGCTCTTCCCCTTCGGTTATGGTCTGAGTTACACGACCTTCGACATCGGCAAACCTGCCTACAGCAACAACAAGGTTCGCGTGAGTGTGAAGAACACCGGCACGCGCAAGGGTCTTGAAACGGTACAGGTCTATATCCGCAACCCGAAGGATCCCAACGGGCCGCTGAAGTCGCTCCGTGCCTATGCACAGGTAGACCTTAATCCTGGTGAAGCCAAGACCATCAGCATTCCCCTACCCCGCGAGCGTTTCGAGGGCTGGGACGAGAAGACCAACACCATGCGGGTTGTCCCTGGCAAGTACGAACTCATGGTGGGTTCCTCGAGTGCCGACAAGGATCTGAAGAAAGTGATCGTCAACATCAAATAAAAACAAATCCCCTCGCTGGTCGAGGGGATTTTTGTGTCAGTACGCCAAGACGTTCCAAAGTGCCTTGATGCGGGCTTCGGGATGCCATTGGTCATGGAAGGTCCAATCGGCGGTAACAGCATGGAACTCTGGTTGCTCCTCCGACGCTTCAAGGTTGTTGCGAAGCCAACCGCTATCGCCACCCTCGCGCGAACAGTTATAATAGTACACGCGCGTACCCCAAGGACAGGGGTCGAGCACCTTGTCGGTATAGGCATAGCGGATGTTCTCGTCGAGGATGTTCTTCGAGAGTCTGCAGTTGAGCAGGAAGAACTGCGAGTCATGGTGGTATCGCCCGAGCGGCGTCGGCGACAGGGCATCGAAGTAGGAATCCTTGATGACCAACTTACGCGACTTTTCGCCCCGACCGTCGTGCCAGATGATGGCATGGCCGTCGCCCATGAAACGACAACGGGTGGCATAGCATGTGCCACGGGGACAGAGGAAGTCGACACCCAGACAGCGCAGGTTGAGATCGGCATGATAGTACATGCCATTGCCACCCTCAGCCCAGAGCGAGAGGGCATCATTACCATCAGCCCACACATTGCAGTTGATGACAATGGTACGGGTGGCACGTCCGTAGATGGCCATCTGATGGGTGGTATTACCAGGTTCCACTGTCGTGCCGTAGTTGTTGTAGACGGTGAGACCGCTAATCACGCAGTCATCGGCACCCTCCTGCAGCACGATGACGCCATTGCCCACCTCACGACCATGATAGTTGGTGATGGTTCGCGTGGCCCGTGCCTCAGCCAGGACGAGCACGGTGCTGTCGCGATCTTCACCCACCAGTACGATATTCGGACGGTCGATGATGACCTTCTGACGATAGGTGCCCTTGCGAACCAAAATCTTATAGGGTTTGGTGGCATGTTCAGGAGCGCGCTCAATGGCCAACTGGATGCTATCGCCGGGATTGACCACCGCATCGAAAGCCTCTGGTCTGACCTCAGGCTTGCGGAACCACTCAATCGTGCCGTTCTCATTGGCACCAGGGGTGTCGAGGCTAACAGGCACCTCATGGGCCGGATCAAATTGCTGAGCCCATTTGTGGTAACGGGGGAAGAGACTGGCAGGATTGGTAGAGTACCAGGCATAGCCGTTGCGACGCTCACTACCGATTTGTTCGAGGTGGCGACGGGGAATACCATCACGGTCGCAGACGTAGGGTTCACAGCGTTCGAGGTCGTAGAAGCGTGCCCATAGGGGCTTGGCCTTGGCATCGGCCACAAGACGTGTCTCACTGTCGGCAGAAGCCCAAACACCACTATGTTCCACCCGATAGCCTTTGAGTTTATAGGTGTCAAACCAGCGCATAGCAGCATGGATGGCACGTTTCACACGATCATCAGGATGAGGCAGTTCCATGAGCAGTTCAAGGATACCGGCACTTTCCATCGAACAATAGGACGGCAGTTCGTAGGCACGGGCAGCGGCAGGCCGGAGTGTCTCACGGTCGTGCTGCTGACACCAGACGGTGAGATGGCCGTCGGTCACAATCTGCGTGGCCAGGATGCACTCCACACCCTTGTCGAAGGCCGTCAGCATACGACGACGCTGCTTGGCATCGGTCAGGTCGCCCTGATAAGGCTCCTGACGCGCAGCCATATCGCGCAGCAGGCGCATGGTGTGGACCATGGCATTGTCGTTGTAGGTGATATGGATCTGATAGTCGCGCATCTCAGGCCAGAACTGGGGCCAGCCGCCATTGTCGTACTGGCCGCTCAGCAGATAGTCGACCGCCCGTCGGAAGGCATCACGATACCGTTTGTCGTGCGTCTGCTGATACAGACGGGCGAGGAAATCCATCTGGATGGTAGTGGCATCGTTGTCGGTCGTAGAGTCGTTACGACGCTGCTGATCCTTAAGCACCTTTGCCTTCTCCTCGTCAGTGAGGGGCTTGGCCATGTCGATGTTCTTCGGCCATCCGCCTGTAACACGCTGGTAAAGTAATAACTGGTCACCGATACGACGGGCCTCATCTGTCTGGAAAAAGGCCGCATCAGTGCGCCGCATGGTCTGTTTGAAGGATGTACGATACGACTGTCCCCAAACAGGCACAGCCATCACAACGAGAATCGTCATGATGGCCGTGCGGAAGAAACTTAAGTAGTTTGTCATTGTTTGGTATTTTGGGGGAAACTATTCAGCCTTGGGGGCTGTTTCCTTCTTAGGCGTCTTCTTAGCCTTGGGCTTAGCGGGAGCCTTTGGTTTCGCAGGCGCCTTGGGCTTGGCCTGCTTCTCTGAAGAGGCCTTGACCTTCGGTCGAGCCCCCTCCAACTTTTCGAGTTTGGCCTTGAGGCGGGTGATTTCCTTATCCTTCATCTCGATCTCGTCGCCCTGGTTCTTGATGGTCGTCAACAGACCTTCGAGTTCATCGTTGTCGATATCGAGCGGATAGAGGGCGTTTACTCTGTTGATGAAGTCACCGAGAATGTTCATGTAGTTCGTGAAGGCATCAAACGGTCCGCTGTAGATACCACGGTCGAGTCCCACATTCGAGGGTTTGGTGGTCATGAAACGGAAATTGTTCGAAGCCTGCAGATAATCCCAGTCCTGGTTGATGCGAGGATCATTGGCAATACGCAGACGGTCGGCCACGCTGTAGAGTTTATTGAAAGCCTCATGCTGCATGGCGTTACCCAGCCAACAACTCACATCGCGCTCCTCGTCGACCCACGAGAGGGTGTCGGGCACATCGAGGTTGCCCACACTCTTACAGGCCTTACAGATTTCCGTCGGTGTGGAGAAGGTGATGCCTTTCTCCTTGGCACAGGCCGGCAGGGCATGGATGAAGTCGAGGATATTGCTGCTCAACGGTTGAGCAATGCCGAGGGCAGAGAGTTCCATGAAGATATTGATAATCTGTTCTTCCTCGGGCAGACGGGCGATACGGTCGATATAGGCATCGGCGAAGAGGGGGTAGCCCTCCCACTCTGCATTGTTGAAGCGCAACGAGATATCATCCGACAACTCCACATCGCGAAGCAACAGTTTCAGGTTGGGGGCGATATTACAGTTGTAGACATAGTGCGGCGACTTCCAGCCGAGCACGTGCTTGGCACCCTCGGTGAGCATACCCTTGAAACCCATGGCAGCAATCTGTGCACCAATGTCGTCACTGTAGATGAGTGAAGAGTTACGGGCCACCGTCGGCTTCTTGCCAAAGAGTTCCTCGATCTTCGCAGCCTGCTTCTTCACGTCGAGGGCGAAGGTCTCCTCGTTGGCCAATGACGACAGACCGTGACTGTAGGGCTCGGCAAGGAACTCCACGCAACCGGTCTCGTTCAGTTTCTGCAGCAACTCAATGACCTGCGGGGCATGATACTCCAACTGCTCGATGCCAGTACCGGAGAGCGAGAAGGCCACCTTGAAGTACTTGCCGTTCTCATTGATCATATTGAGCAGAGTGTTGAGGGCCGGCATGTATGAACGCTCTGCAATGTCGGTGATGCTACGCTCGTTCTCGTAGTCGTCGTAGTAATAATGATCGGTACCGATGTCGAAGAAACGGTAACGCTTCAGATGAATAATCTGATGTATCTCGAAATATAAACAAATCGTTTTCATAATCTATAAACTATAAACTTTAAACTATAAACTAAACGTTATTCTTCCCAGCCGAGGGTGCGGCGATAGAGAGTACGGATCCAGGCACCGACCTTCTCCCATGTAATCTGATCCACCTCGTTCTTACCCTCTTCCTTGAGATACTGGAAGAGCGAATCGTTGTGGCAGATGGAGTAGATAGCGTCGGCCAAAGCGTGGATATCCCAGTAGTCGACCTTGATACAGTTGTCGAGAATCTCAGCACAACCCGACTGCTTCGAGATGATTGAGGGTGTGCCGCACTGCATGGCCTCCAACGGCGAGATACCGAAAGGCTCACTGACGGAAGGCATGACATAGACATCAGAATTCTTGAGGCACTCATAGACCTGCTTACCGCGCATGAAGCCCGGGAAGTGGAAACGGTCGGCGATGCCACGCTCGGCAGCGAGGTGGATCATCGCATCCATCATATCGCCGGATCCTGCCATGCAGAAACGCACATTGCGCGTACGATGGAGTACCATCGTGGCTGCCTCAACGAAATACTCAGGACCTTTCTGCATCGTGATACGACCCAGGAAGGTGACCACCTTCTCCTTGCCCGTATGGTCGGGACGCGGGATGGCCTGATACTCCTCTGGCAGTGGATAAACGGCATTATGCACCGTGAAGCACTTGCGCGGATCCTGATGATACTGGTTGATGACGGTCTGACGGGTGAGTTCGGACACACACATGATACAGTCGGCCCAGTCCATACCGTTCTTCTCGATGCCATACACGGTGGGGTTCACCTTACCACGGCTGCGGTCGAAATCGGTGGCATGCACATGGATGCACAACGGTTTGCCGCTCACCTGCTTGGCATGGATGCCGGCAGGGAAAGTCAGCCAGTCGTGGGCGTGGATGATATCGAACTCTTCAGCACGGGCCACCTGACCGGCAATAATCGAGTAGTTATTGATTTCCTCGTGCAGGTTACCAGGGTAACCGCCAGCAAACTCCATGGCGCCGAGGTCGTTGACATTCATATAGTTGAAGTCGGCATAGATATGATCACGGAGTCGGAAATAGTAGTCGGGGTCCATGATGTTACCCACGCGCTGCCGCACATAGTCGTAGTCGACATCACGGTAGGCAATGGGTACGGCGTTCATGGCCACGATACGACAGGCATGCTGACTCTCGTCGCCGAAGGGATGCGGCAGACAGAGGGTGATATCCATATCGCCCTGCGCCTTCAGGCCCTCGGAGATACCATAGTTAGCAGTGGCAAGGCCACCAAATACGTGAGGAGGATACTCCCATCCAAACATTAAAACTTTCATAGTCGTCCCTCCTTATTTTTGATATGAATACTTATCCATGAGTCTGAGCGTGCGCAGGATCTCTGCAACGTTCATCGCAAACGACATGGCACCGCGACCGTTGAAGGGCGGGTTGCCATCGAAGAGTTCTGAGATCGTGCCAATGGCATGGTAGTCCATTTCGTCCTCATAGCCCACGAGTTGACGCTCGATGAACGAGAGACGCGAACGCTTGTAGAGTTTCAGACAGGCCTCCATATAGAAACCGCCGAGCCAAGGCCAGGCCGTTCCCTGATGGTAGGCATAGTCGCGCTGGGTCTGCGGACCCACGTAGATGGGGTTATAACCGCCACTCTTCGGCGACAGGGAGCGGAGTCCCTTCGGGGTGAGCAGTTCGCGGGTGCAGATATCCACCACGTTCTTCATCTGCTGCTGAGAGAGCGGCGAGTAGTCTAGGGCCACAGCGAAGATCATGTT
>Ga0310690_10008219_pt1 | contig 13281 bp, 9 predicted proteins | sample AusTroGonzalo_MG_2_FD_207661 | JGI IMG/M metagenome (GOLD analysis project Ga0310690, IMG submission 207661) | Bovine rumen microbial communities from tropical cattle in Woodstock, Queensland, Australia - Gonzalo_04 (v2) (version 2) | ecosystem: Host-associated > Mammals > Digestive system >... | reverse complement strand
CGTGCTGCAGCATACTGAGCGGCAGGATTCTGGTCAAACGGAGTGCTGCTGGTGGTCATAGCCTCCATATCAGCGGCACCTTTTACAAGATTCTCAATATCAAATCCGGCAATTGCAATAGGCAGCAAACCAACCGGAGTGAGGACTGAGAAACGACCTCCTACGTTATCGGGGATGATGAAACTACGGTAACCCTCCTTGTCAGCGCATACACGGGCTGCACCGCGTTTGGCATCGGTAATGGCAACAATGACCTTACGTGCCACATCCTTGCCGCGCTGCTGCTCGCACTGTTTCTTAAGCAGACGGAAAGCAAGTGCGGTCTCAGTGGTTGTACCGGACTTGGAAATATTGATTACTCCGAACTTCTTATCCTTGAGATACTGGGTGAGTTCGTAGAGATAATCCTCGCTTATGTTATGACCGGCAAAAAGAATCTGGGGATTCTTCTTATCCTGGATAAGCTGGGTAAAGCTGTTGCTCAGGGCCTCAATCACTGCACGTGATCCCAGGTAGCTACCGCCTATGCCGGCTACCACCACAACCTCGCAGTTCTCGCGCAGGACGCGTGCGGTCTCCTTGATATCGGCAATAAGACCCTTGTCCATCTTTGAGGCAAGGTCTACCCATCCTATAAAATCATTTCCGGCGCCGGTGCCGTTCTCAAGTTTGAGGATAGAATCCTTTACAGAGGTCTCAAGAGACTTGATATCGCTCTGAGGAATGAAATCCAGAATACGTGAATAGTCAATCTTAATCATAAAGTGATCATTTAAAAGAGTCGGTGAGAAGTTTAATCTCTATAACAGGTGAAATATGTTCGTAAAGTATGTTGTAGATGGCATCAAGGATAGGCATATTCACGCGATAATGCTCATTTATCTCCTTCATGCACTTGGTACCGTAATAACCCTCGGCTATCATCTCCATCTCCAGCTGTGCAGCCTTGACGGAGTAGCCCTTTCCTACCATGGTACCGAACACGCGGTTACGGCTGAAATTTGAGTAACCTGTAACAAGCAGGTCGCCCAGATATACGGAGTCATTGACTGCACGGTTAGGCATGGGACGTGCCGTTGCCAGGAAACTGTTCATCTCCTGGATGGCGTTTGACATGAGCACAGCCTGGAAGTTGTCACCGTACTTGAGTCCGCTGCAGATACCGGCTGCGATAGCGTAAACGTTCTTGAGCACTGAGCTGAACTCAATGCCTGCCACATCTTCCGATACCGATGTCTTTACGTATGAGTTGGTGAGTTTGCGGGCTATGGCCTGTGCGTTTTCCAGCTCCTTGCAACCGACGGTAAGGTATGAAAGACGCTCCAGAGCTACCTCCTCGGCATGACACGGACCGGCCACCACCGATATGTTCTCTTCCGGAACACCATAGTAGCGGTGGAAATAGTCTGACATGAGCAGGTTGTCATCGGGCACGATACCCTTGATGGCCGATACCACGAACTTGTCGCGGAGCTTGACCTTGAGCTTCTTCATGTGACTCTTAAAGTATGGTGACGGAGTTACGAACACCAGCACCTCAGAGTCCTCGACCACCTGATTGATATCGGACGAGAAGTTTATGCGGTTCACATCGAACTGAACTCCGGTAAGATAAGCCGGATTATGACCCAGACGCTTGAAATCAGCGATACGGTCATCACGACGGATATACCAGTTTATGGAATCCTCAGTTGACAGCAGTATCTTGGCTATGGCTGTTGCCCAACTGCCGCCACCCATAATTGCCAGTTTTCCCTGTGGAATTGCCATATTTTATCAGTTTTAGTCCTTGCTTTCAGGTTTCATCTGCGGGAAGAACAGCACCTCCTGGATAGCCTGCTGTCCGGTCATGAGCATAACCAGACGGTCTATGCCGATGCCGATACCGCTTGTGGGAGGCATGCCGTACTCCAATGCACGCACAAAATCCTGATCTATGAACATAGCCTCGTCATCACCCTTCTGGCTAAGACGCAGCTGATCCTGGAAACGCTCATACTGGTCAATGGGGTCATTGAGCTCACTGTATGCGTTGGCCAGTTCCTTGCCGTTTACCATCAGCTCAAAACGCTCGGTAAGACCGGGCTTGCTGCGGTGCATCTTGGTAAGGGGTGACATCTCAACGGGATAGTCTGTGATGAAGGTGGGCTGGATGAATGTGCCCTCACAGGTCTCACCGAATATCTCATCAATGAGCTTGCCCTTGCCCATGGAGGGAGTAACCTCCACGCCGCATTTCTTGGCAACCTCACGCATCTCATCCTCGCTCATGCCCTCCAGGTCATAACCGGTCTTCTCCTTGATAGCCTCCAGGATAGGCAGACGGCGGTAAGGTGCCTTGAAGTCAACCTCGTTGTCACCAACCTTTACCTTGGTGGTGCCGTTGGTCTCTATAGCTATCTTCTCAAGCAGTTTCTCAGTGAAGTCCATCATCCAGTTGTAGTCCTTATAGGCCACATAGAGCTCCATGCAGGTGAACTCAGGATTATGGGTGCGGTCCATACCCTCGTTACGGAAGTTCTTGCCTATCTCATACACACCCTCAAAACCGCCTACGATAAGACGCTTAAGATAGAGCTCTGTAGCGATACGGCAGTAGAGGTCTATGTCAAGGGTGTTATGGTGTGTTATGAACGGACGTGCGCTGGCACCTCCGGGAATGGACTGCAGAATGGGAGTCTCAACCTCAGTGTAACCGGCCTCATCCAGAACTGAACGCAGGGTGCGGATAACCTTGGTACGCTTAAGGAATGTCTCCTTTACGCCGTCGTTAACCACCAGGTCAACGTAACGCTGACGGTAACGCAGGTCGGGGTCATCGAACTTGTCATATGCCACACCGTCCTTGTACTTTACGATAGGCAGAGGACGCAGTGACTTGCTCAGTACCGTGAGCTTCTTGGCATGAACTGTGATCTCACCCATCTGGGTGCGGAACACGAATCCCTCTATTCCGATAAAGTCACCTATGTCAAGGAGTTTCTTGAACACCTTGTTGTACATCTCCTTGTCCTCCTCATCGGGGCAGATGTCATCACGGGTGATATATACCTGTATACGGCCGGTTGAGTCCATCAGCTCTATGAATGAAGCCTTACCCATGATACGGCGGCTCATCATACGTCCTGCAATGCAGACCTGACGGGGCTCATCATCGTCCTTGAAGTTCTCTTTTATCTCGGTAGCGAAAGCGTTGGTGGGATACATGGCTGCGGGATAGGGATCGATACCCATGGCGCGCAGTTCCTTAAGACTCTCTCTTCTAAACTGTTCCTGATCGCTTAATTCCATTATTTTTCAGTTCGTTATTTGGGGTGCAAAGATAGTAAAAAAAAGTAATAGTGGCCCGTTAAGAACCACTATTACCTTATTTTAAGATATGAATATACCGCTGTCAGGCAATCACTTGCCAAACAGGCTGAATATAGAGGTCAAAGACTCAATAGTGCTTGAAACCTCGTCTTTGGCATCGGAAATGACCTCTACTGCCTCCGATACCGTACCCTGTGCGGTGTTCACTACCTGAGTGGTGGTCTGCTGGGCGGTCTGTGCTGTCTGCTGGACTGTCTGCTTGGCAGATCCGGCCTGCTCAGTCTGAGCTGCAGCAAGCACGCCTGCGGCTGCTATTGATGAGAGGTCCGTACCACTGGCCAGTGACTGAAGCGTGCTGGTAATAGGATTGGCATTCTGTTTTGTCACAAGATTGTCAGATCCCAGGATAAGACCTGCTGCAAAATCATTGTAGAAGGCACTCTTGTCGTCAACGTCCTTAAGACCCTGAATACCGTTGGCCAGCTGTGAGAGCATCAGGATGTTGCTCAGGTTGGTAACATCAATCTGACCATCGGTCTTGTACTGAGAGTAGAGGCTCTTGAGTGCTGCGCCCGATGCCTGTCCGCTGACAGAGGCACTGCCGCTCTTGGCTCCGATTCCGAGTATGCCGCAAGACACTGTCATAAGGCATACTGCCAAACAAACTAAAACACCAGTTAACTTCTTCATATCATATGATTTAAAGATTGATCATCTCATCATCATGGTAGCCCCGCTGGGCTGGATCTCAAACAGATAAGGCTTTTTGGTCTTTATCTTGAGAGTCTTGAGAGTAGGCTCCATGGTCTTCTTGTCATCAGTATAGAACTGAACCTCGCCGTCACCCAGGAATGAAAGGTCTATCTTAGCCTTGATAGGCTCCTTTGTGGCGTTCAGACCGGCTACGAACCAGCGGCCGTCGGTACTCTTGCGTGCCAGTATCACATACTTGCCGGGATAACCGTCCAGGAAACGGGTCTCAGTCCAGGTGGTGGGAGCCTCACGCAGCCAGTCCATGCAGATCTTGGGTGCATCCTCCAGGTTATTGGGGCAGATGGCTATGTTCTGAATGGGGTTCTGGAAAATGACCTCGGTAGCAATCTGGAATATGGGAGTGGTCTTGAGCTGTGATCCGCGTCCGCTGTTCTGTCTGTTCAGTATGCGGTTCATGAAGCAGCCGCCGAACTCCATGCAGCCCACAGTGTTGCGGATAAATGGATGCAGGGTTGCCTTGAAGGCCTCCTCATCACATGAACCCTGGCCGAAATACATATTCTCCGATGCAAGCACGGCCTCTGATCCTACGTAGTTGGGATACATTCTCTCCCATCCGCGGGGCAGAGTGCAGCCGTGGAATATGCACATTATTCCGTGGTCGTTGGCATCACTCAGGACCTCCTCATAAAGACGGATGGTCTCCTGCTTGTCACCGCCCCAGAAATCAACCTTGATTCCCTTGCAGCCTACTTTCTCGAGCCATGCCATCTCCTGCTTGCGGATGATGGAGTTGTCCATCTTGTTGATGGGACTCTGTACTATATCGTTCCAGTAGCCGCTTGAGCTGTACCACAGGAATACGTCAACATTTTTTGAATTTGCATACTTGATGAGCTGCTCCATACGCTCATAGCCTATGTTCTCATCCCAGCCTGCATCAATCAGGATATACTCCCAACCCATCTCGCTTGCCAGGTCTATGAACTTGACCTGATCATCCCAGTTGCACGATGCATCCTGCCATACTATCCAGCTCCATGTGCTGCGGCCGTAAACATACTCGCGGGAGGGTGCGAAGAGGGGTTCGACATAGTCCCACATCACGGTAGTCTCAACTATAGGCTTGAGGTCTGAACCCACTGTGATGGTACGCCAGGGGGTTGAACCCGGAAGACGCATGGCGGGACATACGGTACCGTTGCCGTTGTTCTCATCGGGCATGGGGAACTCAATCTTATAGGTGTTGTCCTTGCAGTCACCCAGACGTGATCCGCAGTAGCTGCTGCTTACGCCGGTCTCGCACAAAAGCACCCAACCGCTCTCCCCTACGTGGAACAGGCCGGGGAATGTATAGCCGTGTCCGTACTGTGAACGTACGTTCATCTGTCCGTCATTTGAGTAACCCTCCTCGTAGCTGGGCTTGCTGCGCTGCCAGCCTATCATGGCATCACTCTGCGGGGTCAGGAAAGTGGTAGTGCCGTCGGGGAAACGGAATCCTGTGTTCTCAAACAGCACGCGTGTGCTGGCACGCTGACGGGGTTTGGGTATGTTATAGCGGATTGCTATATCATTATCGCTTACACGAAACTCGAACTCTATGGTCTCTCGGGCTGCGTTTCGGAGCACTGCCACCATTGAGTTATAAGCATGGTTTACATGTGCGGTCTTGATACGGTCAATCGTGTAATCAACCTGTGCACTCTCAGTGCGGCACTCTACAAGACTCAGATTCTTGGTAAAATCACCGTTGCCGGCTTCACGACCCTGAGGCAGTCCCTCAAGAGTGGGTCTGGAACCCAAATCAAGCATGATGCCGATAGGTGAATCCTCAAGCATCTGCTTTCCGTCATATTTTACTGAATAGGTGGGATTCTCTGTTCCCGTAAGGTTCAATGATACCACCAGACGACCATCCGGGCTGACAAGGTCCGGAATTCCTGCACTCTCCTGGGCTTTTACCCCAAGACATACCAGTGCCAAAGACACTGCAACAAATAATCTCTTCATAAGTCTTATAATGTAAGTTTTCATTGTGATTTATTGGAAAAACGCTCTTTAGAACATACGAAAACTCAGGCGGAGCGTAAGCTGGGGATAGAACGGATACTTGTCCACATACTCCAGTATCTCCTTTGAGTCATTGCCAAAACCATCGGCGGCTTCGGTAATAGAACCCACCTTCTTGTCCTGGCAATAAAGAACCGAGTTATGATAGATCATGGCACCCACTTCAAACTGCAAGCCCATAAACCCGTTGGGTATGCAGCGTCCCAGGCCCAAGCCCACGTAATACTTCAAGGGATCAAACTTGTATTGCGCCTCCATGTAACCGCAACCGTTTACCTCCTGAACAGGATAGTTCTCATCACCTATCTTGACTGCAAGTTCCCTCTTTGGAGCCAGAGGGTTCAGGGCTTGCTCATAATCATTTAGTTCCTTAAGCGCAGCCCAGTCATTCGGGGTAGTCGTTCCGCTCAACTCTATGAAAGGGTCATCCTGATTGGATTTGGGAGTGTAATAAACGCCACCAGCCAGATAGAGGCTGCCAGATGCAAACGGATACCAGTTTATCAAGGCTTTGACATTTGTCAGCCCCATCTTGATACCTGTATTGATTATTGCCTCGTCACCGAACTTATGCTCAAAGTGAGCAATGGGGTCATATGTCTCCTGAATCTCTTTCAGTTCATGAGTATCTATGCTGATATCTGTATTGAAAAGGTCACCCGAAGGAGCCCAGTTGTATCCGGCCTTAATTACAAAATGTTTCTGGACAGGCATGGCAACCTCCACGCCGAATCCGTGCAAACCTATCTCGGCGCCGACAGAAAGGTGACGGAACGCCTCCATATTGTCCTGACCGCATACAGGAACGGCCGTCACGGCCATTAGAAAAAATGTAAGGAAAAGTCTTTTCATATTGATTTCAAACTGTTTCACCAGGAGTGTTATGCATAATTGGCAGGTGCAAAAATAACCCTTTATTATTCAGCGGAAAAATAAATCCCGAAATAAATGTGTATCTTCGCGGCCACAATGGCTCCGTAGCTCAGTTGAATAGAGCGTCAGATTCCGGTTCTGCAGGTCGTGGGTTTGAATCCCACCGGGGTCACAAAAAAGCGTTCGCCCAGGCGATCGCTTTTTTGTTTACCATTCAATGGGAGTCTCTCCGTGTTTTATGAGCCAGTCATTGGTCTGGCTGAAATGGTGGTTACCAAAGAATCCGTTATAAGCCGATAAGGGCGACGGATGCGCAGAGCTGAGCACCAGATGCCGGCTACGGTCTATGATGGCCCCTTTTTTCTTGGCGTATCCGCCCCATAGGATGAACACCAGACCGTCCCGTCCTGAGTTGAGTTCACGTATTGCAGCATCTGTGAACTCCTCCCATCCTTTACCCTGATGGGAACCGGCCTGTCCGGCACGTACGGTGAGTGTTGCATTGAGCAGAAGCACTCCCTGACGCGCCCATCGGGTAAGGTCTCCGCTAACGGGTACCGGTTTGCCCAGGTCATCGCTTATCTCCTTGAATATATTCCTGAGTGAGGGCGGGAACGGAACTCCGTCATTCACTGAGAAACAGAGTCCGTGAGCCTGTCCCGGCTCATGATACGGGTCCTGCCCTATTATCACCACCTTCACCTTATCAAAAGGACAAAGGTCAAAGGCGTTGAATATGAGTCGTCCGGGGGGATAGACCGGGCCACGGGAGTACTCCTCGCGGACAAAATCCGTCAGGTTCCTGAAGTAGGGCTTGTCAAATTCCGGTTGCAGCCTCTGCTTCCAGCTCTGGTCTATCTTTACCTCCATCAGATCAGTTGTATTCCGGCGGCGGCGCACTTGGCACGCATATCATCCGGCCATATGCTGGCCTGGATCTCACCTATGTGGGCTTTCTGCAGGAACAGCATGCAAAGACGTGACTGACCTATTCCGCCACCTATTGACAGCGGCAGTTCGCCGGCCAGCAGTTTCTTATGGAAATAGAGTTCCTTACGCTCCTGCTTGCCGCAAAGGTCAAGCTGACGCAGCAGTGATTCCTTGTCTACGCGGATACCCATTGACGAGAGCTCCATGGCACGACCCAGTATGGGGTTCCAAACCAGAAGGTCACCGTTCAGGCCCAGGAAACCGTCCTCATTGGGGGTTGTCCAGTCGTCATAGTCAGGGGCGCGCAGGTCATGTTCCTGTCCGTCACCCAGCTTACCGCCTATACCCATGATGAACACGGCGCCATGCTCACGGCAGATTGCATCCTCACGCTCCTTGGGAGTCTTGTCCGGATAGAGACGGCGCAGCTCCTCTGAATGGATAAAGAATACCTCACGGGCCAGGAACGGCACCAGTTGAGGATAGGTCTCACTTATGAGATACTCCGTACGCAGCATAGCCGAGTATATCTTGCGGACTATACGCTTAAGGAATTCAATGTTACGGTCATCGGCTGTAATGGTACGTTCCCAGTCCCACTGGTCAACGTACAGAGAATGCAGGTTACCCAGAGACTCATCGGCACGAATGGCATTCATATCGGTATAGATGCCATAACCGGGCTTGATATTGTACTCTGCCAGAGTAAGACGCTTCCATTTGGCAAGTGAATGAACCACCTCGGCCTTGGCATCGCCCAAATCCTTGATAGGGAAGGTTACGGCACGCTCAACACCGTTCAGGTCATCGTTGATACCCATGCCCTTGAGCACGAACAGAGGAGCGGTGACACGTCTCAGCTGCAATCCTGTGGAGAGGTTCTGCTGAAAGAACTCCTTGATCAGTTTGATACCCTGCTCTGTCTGCTGCATTGACATAAGCGGTTTGTAGTTTTCAGGAATAATCAGGTAACTCATAGTATTTTTGTTTAATCGTCATACCAGTTTACGTAACTGTTGTAGCTTGAGCGCTTCTTGACCTTGAGCAGGTCTGAGAGCATGCTTGAATTTGCCTTAACAGTAAAGTTATATGAAGTGTACGGTTTAAGGACCACACTGCAGGACATGTTGAAGCAGTGCAGGTCACGAGTCACACTCATTGTCGTCATAGTGAAATCGTGATAGGTAAAATCCCATCCCGATGAGAAACTGATGTTCCACTTGTTGGTCAGTTTCATGTTTCCGGACATGTTCATGCTGTGCGAGAGCATCCACGGGTAGCGCATTCGCTTTACATTGATAGGCGCGGATTTATTCTCCTGCATGGAGATACCGTAAGATATTGAAAGCGACCAGGGCAGCGTGTAATTCACATAGCCGTCCTCATCAACCTGAGCGGATCCGCCCTTTCCGGGGGCCGTTGACGTTCTTGCCGCCGGAGCGGGTCTGTCGGCATTGGGATTCTCGTCAAACTCAGCGTCATCCTCCTCTTCATCCTCTTCCTTCTCTCCATTGAACAACTTGTCCAACTTGGCTCTCCAATCCCTCAGGGTGTTGTTTGAGAACGTATATGAGAAATGCTGGCTCATGCCCTGGAATCGGCCGAACCTGCCGTATGAATACTCTGTACGGTCACCCACAATAACCTGTCCCTTGTCATTGAACTCATAGGCGTATGTGGCCCATGTCGCATTCAGACTGAACGTATGGTTTCCCGGCAGTTTAAGTCTGAGCCTGGTGTTAAGGTTACTCCAGGGCTTTGTCTTTGCGGCAAAGTTGTATGACATGGAGGCTCCCAGTTCATCAATGAGACTTACGTTTCTCTCCGTGGTATCCCTGTCACGGCGCACCTTCATCTCGATATTGTTTCCTACGCTCATGGACAAGGTTCCCGATTTTCCCTTTCCCGGTACGCCGTACATGGAACCGGTGTATGGGGAGTACTCTACCGTCCTCACCTCACCGTTGGCATCAGTATAGACGTACGTATCGTAGTATCCGTAACGGGCCGCGCTGAAATCGGGCGCCATACTGTAAGATACTGAGGGTGAGAACACATGACGTACCATCTTGAGGTTGTCACCGAATATCTTGCGCCAAAGTGCCGTAGGCTGATAGAATCCGTACAGCTTGGTGTTGGCACTCACGCTCATGTTGTAGTTATAGACGCGGTTGAACCCGTAAACGGTATCCTTGACAGCCTTCATCTCTGTGGGATCCCATGACTGCATGACCTTGTAGCTATACCATCGGGATGTATAGTTGAATGAGGGCGTTACGTTTATGTTCTTGAAAATCTGGAACGTGGCGCTTACAGGTATGGAGTGGGTCATACCGTTACGCCAGTCCTTTACAAGGCTCTTGTCAAAGAACTCGCTCTCCTTAGTGGTGATGCTGTTGCTGAGTGAACCCGAGTAGGTGAAAGATATCTTCTCATACCACTTGTCCTTGCCGGCCACTTTCTTGCGTTTGAAAGGATAGATGCGCTGAAGTGACAGGTTCAGTGACGGGAAGCTGACAGCCAGCGTGGAGTCACGCATATTCTGCGATAGGTTCATTGAACTGGAGAGTGACAGTCCTATCGACGGGAAATTCCTGGAGTAACTGATACTTGAAGTCCTTGTGCTCTGTGATGTGAGCATAGGACTGTACAGACTGCTCAGGTTGGACCTCTCATAGCTTTGGGTCGCAAAGTTTACGCTTGCAGAGAAGTTCTGGTTGGGATTTGCCTTTGCATCCTGTCTATGGCTCCAACGAACCTTGAAGTCCTTTGTCACGGAATAGTCCGGAAGGCCTTTGTCACCGAGTTTTGTGGTAAGAGAACTGGCATACAGGTTTCCGGAATACTTGTATCTCTTCTTGTACTTGCTCTCAACCGACATACCCCACGAACCCTTGGTGAATATCTCACCCAGTACCTTGAGGTCAAAATAATCGGACAGGGCAAAATAGTAACCGCCGTCCTTGAGATAGAAGCCGCGCTCCATCTCGTCACCGTAGGTAGGTACTATGATACCCGATGCATAATCGCCCTCCAGGAACGGGAAGAATCCGAACGGTATGAACAGAGGCAGCGGAACGCCCATCACCTCCAGATATGCCGGTCCGAATATCACGTCACGTCCGGGACGCACCTTGGCACGGGTAAAACGGATATTGAAGTGAGGATCATCATGCTCGTCACAGGTGGTGTATATGCCATCGGCAATATAGTATTCACCGTCAGGACCCTTCTTGGCTTCGGCACTGGTCATGTAACCCTCACCCTGCTCAGTGATGATCTCATTTATGTAACCCTTCTCAGTCTTGAAATTGTACCGGATATGGTTTGACTCATACGGCGTACCTCCGTCCAGGAATACAGGAGTACCTGTGGTGTATCCCATTGAGTCAGTAACTCCGTCAGCATACACCGTGCTGTTGTCCATCTCCATCTTGATGACGGCTGCGGTCAGTTCCACATTCTGGTAATTGACCTTGCCGCTGCCGAACAGCGAGGCGAATCCGCCCTCATCCCACACCATGGAGTCACTGGACTCGTATATGACAGGAGCGTCAAGGGCGTCTTTCTTCTTTTTGACGGGGACAGAATCCGGAAGGGCTGCAACAGAATCAGCCCTAACTACAGGAACTGAATCAGCGGCGACAGGTAAGGACTGGAGTACGGAATCAACGCTGGCAATGGGGTCAGCAACATTCTGTGACGCGACATTGCCGGTTGGCAAGAACATTCCGAGAAGTATCGGAATCCATATTTTTCTCAACTTATCCCTCACCTTAGGCGGACCATAGAGTCTTTTCGAACTGCAAAAGTATCGATAAAAGACCAAATAACCGCATACGCGCGGGTGTTTTCAAGTTTTTTTAGCAGAATTACCGTTAGGTTCAGAGAAACTGCCGGCACCACCCCCTGAATATCTCCACTCCTTCCGGTCCGAATTTCTCAAGGCTGCGGATTGCCTGCTCTACGGTTTTTTCTTCTGTGGGACGGGTCTTTGAATAGAACTTGTCGGCAAAACATACCACCTTCTCCTCCAGGGATTCAGGTATCATGTCCCTATGCGGAACCGGAAGGTCACGTTCCAGTATCTGCTTCAGGGTCAGCCCCGTTCCGGTATGACGCTCCGCAACCAGCGCATGGCGCGGCAGTCCCTCCTCACGCAGCAGGTCTGCACCCAGGTAACCGTGACACAGGTAGTGGTACTTGCCAAAGCAGTGGATAGGCGCCGCATCTGTAAGGAAAATTCCTATATCGTGAAGCATCGCGGCCTCCTCCACGAACTGGACGTCCAGCCCAAGTTCGGGATGTGCCGCAGCCACCTTGAGAGCCTTATCGGCCACAAGGCGGCTGTGCAGTATAAGCAAATCCCTAAGAGGCGGATTATCAGAGTAATACTTGTCTATCACCCGCATCCACATGCTGTCAGCCCTCTCCGTCATCTTACAGGTTTGATTACAAAACTATATGAGTAATCACCGTAGTGCAGCTTGTAGGGCTCAAGCGGTGTGGCACCCCAGCTGTTCACGCAGGCCAGTCCATACTGCGCCTTGTCAATATGAACAACGGTATAAGGACGCGGTGTGAGGTCACCTGCATGTACGTTATGCTTCTGCGGACCCTCATCCAGATCGGCGGTGGTATAGTTGAGTGATGACATGCTCAGGGGAGCGTCACTGTAGAACTCCAGACCCAGACCCTCAGCATTTGTAACACGCCACCAGCGTACATCGGTCTTGTTGCCGTTCTCCTGCGGACGGATGTAGGGGAAATACTGGTCGGCAACCGAGCTCTTATATACGCCCAGGAACTGGGAACTGTTACGGTCCGAGTAGTTCTCAACGGGGCCGCGGCCGTAGAACTCAACCTGATCGAACTCACGGGCCATATTCATGGTCATACCGAACTTGAACAGGTCAGGCATAGTCTGCTGGCGCGGTCCGCGCTGGCCCTGACGCTGCGGAGCGGCCTGAGCCATGGCCTGTGCAGCCTCCTCTGGGCGGGTAACCATCTTCTGGGAAACATGCATATATCCTTCGCGGTCCAGCACATACTCCATCTCAAGTGATGCGTAGAGCTGCTCTATCTCATACTTCACGTTAACCTTGCCCAGGCCGTTCTCGACCTTGCACTCAAAGGCGGTGCGCCTCAGGTTGGGGTTGTGCCATGCCTGCATGCGGGTGTGCAGGTTAGCACCATAGTCGTTATCGGTGGGAGCACGCCAGAAATCACTCTTGAGCTGGCTGCCGTTCTGTGTAATCTGCTTGCCGTCTACATCAATGTAATCTATCCAACCGGTATTCTTGTTGAAGGTATAGACCACACCTGCAGCTTCCAGTTTTACATAGGCTACAGCCTCATCCATCTTAACCTCACTGTCCGAAC
>Ga0310690_10008218_pt1 | contig 13282 bp, 10 predicted proteins | sample AusTroGonzalo_MG_2_FD_207661 | JGI IMG/M metagenome (GOLD analysis project Ga0310690, IMG submission 207661) | Bovine rumen microbial communities from tropical cattle in Woodstock, Queensland, Australia - Gonzalo_04 (v2) (version 2) | ecosystem: Host-associated > Mammals > Digestive system >... | reverse complement strand
CAAGATAATGTTCGCAATAGAATCATGCTACAGCGGAGGCCTGGGCCAGACCTGTCAGGGAATACCCGGTGCCCTGTTCATCACGGCAGCCACCCCTTGGGAGGCCAGCCATGCCGACATGTGGAGCGAGGAAATCGGCGTTTACCTGTCCAACGGATTCACCCGCGGTTTCCAGGCTGCCATAGCCCATAATCCTGACATTTCAATCCGCGACCTCTATTATACGGTTGCCACCAACACTACCGGATCACACGTAATTGTTTACAACGCAAGCCTGTACGGAAACGTATATAATAATACCATGGGCGAATATTTCGGTTCTAATTGATATATTTGCAATCGAAACAGGCAAAATGCTATGAGAAAGAGGTTATACACCATTGTCGAGCAGGGACGCGACAATGACTGGGTCAGCTACATCTATGACTTCATCATACTGACTGCAATTACTGCCAGTATCATTCCGCTTATGTTCATTGAGACCTACCCCATATTCTCCATCATTGAGGAGGTGACGGTGGGACTCCTTATCCTGGATTATATCCTGCGCTGGTTTACGGCCGATTACATAGTGGGACACGGCAAATGGTCGTTCCTGCTCTACCCCTTCACCCCTTGGGCAATAGTGGATTTCTTAGCCATACTGCCGGGCCTCAACATTCTTGGACAGGGTTTCAAGGTACTCCGAATATCACGTCTGCTCAGAATTCTCCGTCTCTTCAAGTTCATACGTTACTCCAAGAATATCAAGATGTTGGGCAACGTCATCCGGCGCGAGAAAAGAATCCTGCTTACGGTTCTTGGAATAGCAGTGTTCTACATATTCATATCGGCCCTGATAATGTTCAATGCCGAGCCCCACATCAACCCGGAGACGGGCCAGACAACTTTTGAGAACTTCTTTGACGCACTTTACTGGGCCACGGTAACCCTGACCACCGTAGGTTACGGTGATGTTACTCCCGTAACGGACATAGGCCGATTCATAAGCATGGTCTCATCGCTGTTCGGTGTAGCCGTCATCGCGCTCCCATCGGGTGTCATCACCGCCGCATACATTGAAGAGTTGCGGGCCCAAAAGAAAGAGTAAGATTCAAAACCTTTATAAACCAAGTCCTAACTGATAATTGAAATAAGATGAAACTGATTAACCGATTAATGTTTGCCTTTGTTCTTGCAACTCTTATAGGTTGCGGTCAGCAGGCCTCAGACAACAATTCAGATCCGAGAGTATGGAACGAGCCATCTATAGAGCGGGCTACGTTCACATTCCGTAATGGAGGCTGGGAGTTCAACATTCAGAAAGTCCTGTTCACGGAAACCGAGACAACCGTTTACATGAGGGTACGCGGTTACAAGGGACAGTTATACACTTTTGGCTCCGGGACTACCCTAAAGGCCGATGGAAAAACATACAAAATGCAATCCATAGAAGGTCTCACTCCCGGCCAGTACAAGCCAATGGGCAATACGAACATCGATGACATCATATTCCATTTTGAGCCGTTGCCCCTGAATATCAGATCATTTGACCTTGTGGAAAGCGAGACCAGTCCCGGAGCGTTCAACATATATGGAATCCACAGGTTCGATCCCCAATCAACCGCACTCAAGAATACCCACTGGCGTAACCTTCGCACAGGCGACTGGACTATCAGTTTCATGGAAGATTATGTAATCTATGACTGCAAAGTCTGGAAATATGAGACCCAGCTGAAGGACAGCACCGCATCGGCCCAAACCATCACCATAAGCAATGACGGCAGCAAGGCTACCGTACAGATAGGTGCCCTCAAGGGCGGCAAGCGTACCATCCGCGTTCAGGCACCCGATGCCACCAAGCAATTCAGCTGTGCGGCCTTTGACTCCAAGAAACTGCCTGACTATCCGCTCGTGGGCCGTCATGCCACAAAGCTAGTGGATTACGGTTACGAAAACACGGACAGCGTGACCGTATGCGGCATACTTACAGGTCCCGGCAGAACAAACACCACATTTGCCATCGATGTGATTGACCCCATAGGAGGAACCAATCCCGCCTTCCCGTTTGACACTGATGAGAACGGATTTTTTACTGTCAGGTTCCCGCTCGTGAATGTCTCTTATGCTGTCGTAAGGCACCGCAGCAATGCTGCCGGATTCAACATGCCCGTAGAGCCCGGCTGCACCTATTTCGTATATAATGACGTCAACACTGACCGCGAATATGTTATGGGCACCAAGTCCAGGCTTCAGAATGAGACGGTCAAATTCAACAATGAAATCAATGCCAGATACGACAGGATTGAAGAGTCGGCTTTCAGCTCTGACATGGACGCCTATTTAGACTATCTCATCGGGCAGCGCAGCAAACATTTAGCTATGCTTGACAGCCTCCGTACGGCTCATCCTTCATTATCGGACGCATATATAGACATGGTCCGCATAGCGGCTACCACGGATCTGTACCAGATGATTGGCCAGGCCCGGTTCCACAATGAAAAGAACATGTATGTCATAACGGAGCGCATGACGGATTTCATTCTTAAAGACATGAAGGTGAATTCAATCAAGCCCTATTCGCTTTTTTATGATTTCAACTATTTCCTTCGCGATTTCATTCAGAACCTCTATCAGCAAGCCGAGCAAACGCTGACCATATCCCTTTCAGACATTATCAATTACGCAATTGAAGACAAAGCCGTTAATCTGACACCCGATCAGATCGAGGAAGTAAAATGGTACGGCAAGTTCAATGATGATATCAGAGAGATAGCCCAGAAATATGCAAACGACATGAAACGTCTCAGTGACACCATTGAGACCATCATAACTGACGACATACAGAAAAAGATTGAAAGAGCCACCGAGATAGCCAATGAAACGGGACTGATGGAATATGTAAATAAATGTTCTGACAGGATCATGCTTGACAATGAGTTCAAATGCGTTGTCAATGCATTGGATTCCTTGGGATTTGAAAAGAGACTCAGCGATATAATGCTCACCCACTACATGATGGAGCATATATCGTCTTCACGTCATTCGGTTCCAGCCGTAATCCTTGCCAAGTTTGACAGCATAGTTACCTTCAAGCCCTGTAAAGATGCGGTCCATTCGCAGAATGAAAAGTATCTGACACTTGAAAATGTCGATATTGCATCATTAGGCAGCGTGGTGTCGAATGAGGAGTTGGCAACCATGTCGGACGGTCAACTCATTCTCCGCAAGCTCACCGAACCCTACCGCGGCAAGATAGTATATATTGACGTTTGGGGTTCATGGTGCCATCCTTGTCTTGAGAATCTGCAGCATGCAGGTGAACTCAAGGAGGCACTCAAGGACTTTGACATCATATATCTCTATCTGGCCAGTAGTACATCAGACAGCGCTTGGAAGGGTGTCATCAAAGAGTACAACCTGACAGGCGATGACTGTGTCCACTACAACCTGCCCGCAAAGCAGCAGACCCTGATAGAGAATTACCTTGGAGTGACCGGATACCCCACCTACCGCCTGCTTAACCGCAACGGCGCACTGCTTGACGTGAACTGCAATCCAAGGGATATCACCTCACTGATAAACACGCTGAAAAAACTATAAATGTTAAAATCACAGCATATGATTACAATGTGCTGAAATGATGTTTACCTTTGCGGTCGAAATGAAAGCAATCAACGCATACTTCTATTACTTTTGGTTTACCAGACAGTTTGCCGGGTAATTTGTTGTATGCCTACTAACAAACAAGATAACAGAGAGCCCGGATCAATGATTCGGGCTCTTTTTTGATGTAAAAATAAACACATAAAACTATGATAGCAGTACTTAAAGCCGGAGTCTCAGAGACTCAAAAGAAAAACCTTATCAACTGGATCAAAGGCCAGGGAGTAGATGTACATATCAGTGAAGGACAGTTCCAGACCGTTATCGGTCTTATCGGTGATACCAGCCGAATCGACCCCGACCTGCTGAGCGGACTTGACATCATCGAGTCAGTTACCCGCATCAGCGAGCCGTTCAAATGCGCCAACCGCCGCTTCCACCCCGCCGACACCGTAGTAGAGATTGGTGAGGGTGAGAACAAGGTCAAGATCGGCGGCGGTAACTTTGCCATGATTGCCGGTCCCTGCTCAGTTGAGTCCGAGGAGCAGATTGTAGGCATTGCACAGGCCGTAAAGGCATCAGGCGCAACACTTCTGCGTGGCGGCGCTTTCAAACCCCGTACATCACCCTACGACTTCCAGGGAATGGGAGCCGATGGCCTTGAACTGCTGCGTAAGGCCCGTAAGGCAACAGGACTGCCCATAGTTACAGAGATTATGAGTGAAAAACACCTTGACCTGTTTGAGGATGTTGACCTTATTCAGGTTGGCGCCCGCAATATGCAGAACTTTGAGCTGCTCAAGACCCTGGGACATACCCGCAAACCCATCCTCCTCAAACGCGGCCTCTCAAGCACCATCAAGGAGTGGCTCATGAGCGCCGAGTACATCATGGCCGGCGGTAATGAGAACATCATCCTGTGCGAGCGCGGTATCCGCAGCTATGACACATACACCCGCAACGTGCTTGACCTGAGTGCCATACCTGTAGTAAAGGAGCTCTCACACCTGCCTATCATCGTTGACCCCAGCCACGCAACCGGCAAATCACGTCTGGTACCCTCAATGTCTCTTGCTGCAGTTGCAGCCGGTGCCGACGGTCTTATCATCGAGGTGCACAACGATCCCACACACGCACTTTGCGACGGTGCACAATCTCTTACTCCTGCGCAGTTTGATGAGGTTGCAAAGAAAGTGGTGGCACTGAAGGAAATAGTCTGATAAATTGAGAATTGACTAAATTTGCAAATCATCACATATCAAAATGATTGTAGCAGTTGTAGGATTGGGTCTGATAGGCGGATCGCTTGCCAAGACATACAAGGAGGCCGGCTGGACCGTATATGGCTTTGATTTGAACGAGTCAGTCAGCCGCTTTGCCGAGTTGGAAGGTACGCTGGATGCAGTTCTTGACTCCAAGAACATCAAGAAGTGTGACCTTATCCATATTGCCGTAACCCCTGACGCCGCATGCAAATGGCTGGAGCAGCACGGTCCTGAGATTGCACAAAGCACAATGGTCATTGATGACTGCGGCACCAAGCGCAAAGTGGTGGATTGCGGAATGAAAGTGGCCGCAAAGTACGGATTCACATATGCAGGCGGACATCCCATGGCAGGTACGCACCTGTCAGGCTACAAGAACTCCCGAGCCACCATGTTCCAGAACGCATCGATGATCATCATCCCGCCCACACATGATGACATACAGCTTTTGGACCGCATAAAGACCCTTTTGGAACCCATGCAGCTCAAGCGCGTGGTATTCACCACCCCCGAGCAGCATGACAGTATGATAGCATTCACATCGCAGCTGGCGCACGTGGTATCCAACGCCTACATCAAGAGCCCGTCGGCTCAGCAGCACAAAGGCTACAGTGCAGGCAGTTTCCGTGACCTGACCCGTGTAGCCTGGCTTAACGAGAACATGTGGACAGAGCTGTTCCTTGAGAACAAGGACAACCTGCTGCGCGAGATACATACCCTGATTGACAACCTCACCCAGTACGCCGATGCCATTGAGGCCGATGACGCCCGGACATTGTGCGCACTGCTGCGTGACGGACGCATCGCAAAAGAACTTTCAGAAAAGTAATATGGAGACCCCTACCCGAATTACCGTCAACGCTTCAGGCAAGTATGACATCCTGCTCCGCAAGGGTGGTCTGTCCGGCATAGGACAGGCTGTCGCAGAGATTTCCAAACCCTGTAAGATAGCCGTTCTCAGTGACGACAAGGTTTTCCCGCTCTACGGAAAGAGTGTAATCGAGTCATTGGAAAAGGCGGGATTCAGCACCGTATGTCATATCATCCCCAACGGCGAGCAGAGCAAGACCCTTGATAATGTGACCGCATTCATAGACAGCATGGTCAAGGCCCAGGTCACACGCACCGACATGGTTATGGCTCTTGGCGGCGGAGTGGTCGGTGATATGGCAGGTTTTGCAGCCGCAATTTATCTGCGGGGCATTCCATACATTCAGGTACCCACTACCCTTCTTGCTGCGGTTGATTCATCGGTAGGCGGTAAAACGGCAGTGGATATCAGCGCCGGCAAAAACCTGGTAGGCGCATTCCATCAGCCGGCTTTGGTCTATCTGGACACCGAAACCTTAAATACACTTGACCCGGCAGTAATGCGTGACGGTTTTGCCGAGGTACTCAAATACGGTTTCATCCTTGACAGGGAGCTGGCCCATACGACCGCCCGTCCGGGTACGTTTGACCTGGAGCAGGTCATTGCACGCTGCATCTCCATCAAGCGTGACGTTGTCGAAAAGGATGAATTCGACAAAGGCCTGCGCGGCCTGCTCAATTTCGGCCATACATTCGGTCATGCGATCGAGAAACTGAGCGGATTTACCATAACACACGGCAGCGCCGTGGCACGCGGCATGATTATAGCCGCCAAAGTGGCAAAGGTTTACGGATTCACAGACTATACCGATGTCATAACCAAAGTCGTAAAGGATTACGGATTCGAGACTGAGTGTCCCTTCAGCGCCGATGAACTGTACGGCGTTATCCTGTCGGACAAGAAGCGCAGCGGAGCCGACATCACCTTGGTACTACCCAAGGAGATCGGTGCATGTACTCTTGAAAAGATGCCCGCCGCACAGGTGCTTGAACTGATGAAAAAAGCCGGATTATGAAACTTGAAGTTACAGGAACACTGTCAGGAAACGTGCAGGTGCCGCCTTCAAAATCGGTAGCGCACCGCATGCTCATATGCGCCGCACTTGCCGACAAGCCCTGTACCATTGTCTGCCGGAGCATAAACCGCGACATGGAGGCCACCGCCTCATGCCTGAATGCACTCGGTGCCGACATCAGATACATAGACGGAAAGTTCAGCGTCACACCCATCTCCAAAGTCAACAAAGATGCCACCCTTGACTGCGGGGAGAGCGGTTCGACCTTAAGGTTCCTGCTCCCCGTCGCCGCTGCATTGGGGGCCGATGCCACATTCATAGGTCAGGGACGTCTGCCGGAGCGTCCGCTCTCACCCCTTTACGAGGAGATGACAGCCCACGGCATCAGCATGTCTGAGAACAGCCGTATGCCGCTGACCTGCCATGGAACCCTGCCCGCCGGAACATACGCCATTGACGGCGGCGTATCATCACAGTTCATATCAGGTTTGCTGATGGCCCTGCCCCTTACCGGAAAGGAGAGCCGCATCGTCATCACAGGAAAGAAAGAAAGCGAATCATACATAAATCTCACCCTGAATGCCTTGGCTGCATTCGGTGTCAAGGTGAATGATTTCATCATACCCGCAGGACAGCGTTACACCACTCCTTCAGGACAGGTTGCCGTCGAGGGAGACTGGTCAGGTGCCGCATTCTGGATAACCGCAGGCGCTATCGGCGGCAAAGCCATAACCTGCACGGGCATAGACTATGCGCACTCCGCACAGGGTGACCGCCGCATCGTCGATGTGCTCCGCAGGATGGGAGCTGACATCACGACATCTGACAGCACCGTGACCGCACGCCCGTCAAGCCTCACGGCCACACAGATAGACTGTGCCGATATCCCCGACCTGGTTCCAATAATGGCCATCGCGGCTTCATCGGCCCAGGGAACAACGGTATTCGACAACATACGCCGCCTCCGTATCAAGGAGAGCGACCGCATACAATCCATCCTGCAGCTGCTGTCAGGAGCCGGCATCAGCGCGTACGCATCGGACAACACCCTTACCGTGACGGGAGGGCCGGCACGCAGCTGCGCATACGACCCTTCGGGCGACCATCGCATGGCTATGGCTGCGGCAGTGTTGGCATCGGCCAAGAATATCAGGATTGCCATAAGCGATGCGGAGTGTACCGCCAAGTCATACCCTGCTTTCTTTGATGATTTCAATGCTTTGGGAGGAGTGGTAAATACAATTGAGAATTGAGAATTGAGAATTGAGAATTGAGAATTGAAAATTGAAAATTGAAAAGGAATAATATATATGGAACTTGCAGATTACAGAAAACAGATTGACAGCATCGACAACGAGATTTGCCGTCTTTTCACCGAGCGTATGAACGTGGTGAACGAGATTGGCGAATACAAACGCAGCCACGATGTCCCCGTAAGCAGCAGCTCACGTGAACGTGAGGTACTGGCACGCATCTCAAAGCAACTGCCCGAGGATCTCGAGGATTTCGGACGCGTGCTCTACCGCTCGATGTTTGACGTAAGCAAAGCGTATGAGGCAATGTACAAGGAGAAGGACTCCCCACTCTACAAAGCCGTTTCAAGCCTTATAAACGCCGATCCCGCACCGTTCCCCAAGCGCGCCGTCGTGGCTTGCCAGGGACGCGAGGGCGCATATTCACAGATTGCCGCCGAGAAACTTTTCGAGGTTCCTGAGATAATGTTCAACAACACGTTCGAGGGTGTTATCCGCATGGTCACCGACGGCCTTTGCGAATACGGCATACTGCCTATCGAGAATTCAACGGCAGGTTCAGTGAACGAGATTTATGACCTGCTCATAAGATACAATGTACACATCGTGCGCAGCACACGCGTAAGGGTTGACCATCAGCTGCTTGCAGCCAAGGGCGTAAAACTCAAGGATATCAAGACCATCTACTCGCACCCGCAGGCAATCAACCAGTGCTCACATTTCCTGAGCACTCTCAAGGGCGTGGAGATAATCCCGTTTGACAATACCGCCATGGCTGCCCAGAGAGTGTCAAAGGACACCTCGGGAACATCGGCATCGATATCGTCAAAGAGTTGCATTGACCTCTACAACATGGAGGTTCTGGCACGTGACATACAGAACTTTGACAGCAACCACACCCGTTTTATCTGCATTGCAAAGGATGCACGCATATACCCCGGTGCCAACCGCACCAGTATCATGATGGTGGTAAGTCACAAGCCCGGAACACTTTTCAGCGTGCTGTCCAAGTTCAATGCGACCGGAGCCAACCTGGTCAAGCTTGAAAGCCGTCCTATCCCCGGACGTGACTTTGAGTTCATGTTCTATTTTGACATCGAGCTCTCTATCTACGACAATAAATTCGCATCGCTCATAAGCGAGCTTGACCATTGCGGCGAGCAGTTCAAATACTTCGGTACTTATCAGGAAATTATATAATTTAGCGGCATGAAAAAGATTCTTGTCATAAACGGACCCAACCTGAATCTGTTAGGATTGCGCGAGCCGGACATATACGGCAGCCGTGACTACAAGGCACTCGAGGCCTTCGTATTGGAGAACGGACTTGACCTGGGGCTCCAGGTGGAAATCTTCCAGTCAAACCACGAGGGTGCCATAGTCGACAAGATCCAGCAGGCATATGGCGTCTTTGACGGCATCGTCATCAATCCGGCCGCTTACACACATACCAGCGTAGCTATTCTGGATGCGCTCAAAGGCGTGGCAATCCCCACTGTCGAGGTTCATCTGAGCGATGTCGATTCACGAGAGGAGTTCCGACGGCACTCATTCGTCTCAATCTATGCCGAAAAGGTCATTAAGGGGCATGGATTTGACGGATATAAAGAGGCTTTGGAGTACTTTTCAGAAAAAAAATAAAAAAAATGCAGGGTCCGGACCAACAAATCCGGACCTTTTGCGTCTATTAGGCAAAAGAATTACTGAAACATGATTAAAAAGTATCTAATTGCGGCTGTAGTGGCATTGATTGCCTTGCCCGCGTTTGCACAAAACGAGAGACATTACGAGTACGATGAATATGGCAAGGTAGGCCGCAGCGAAGGATGGGCCCGCCGCTTTGCCCACAATTTCTATGACGGTCTGATCGGAGCCGAGTATTATGAGGTGATCGATGACAACGGCAACAAGACCGAGAAAAAAACCGAAGACCGCAAAAGTAAGAAAAATGTAAGTAAAAGTTATCGCTACTACGGTCCCGGCCACACCCCCGATTTCTATTTCGGAATCAACCTTCTCGGAACTGACCGCCCGCCCATGATGACACCGGAACTCCCCCAGAAATTAGGCAAGGGATTCGAGTTCGGATTCGCTGTCGGAGAGTGGGGTTATCATATGACCAGGAACCTTGGCATCAACACCGCATTCTACATAACCAGGTCACGTTACTGGTTTGACAACGGCATGTACCTCAACTACAACCGCAATCTCCAGGAGGCCAACACCATGAAGCTCTTTGATACGCCTTACGACGGCAAGGAGGTCAAGCAGGGATACCTGCGTTACTGGAGCCTGCGCGTGCCCCTCTGCATAGAGATCAGCGCAGCGTCAAGCCGCGGACCGTTCATTGCCGTCGGTCCTGAGATTGAATACAGATTCGGAGATGTATCAAAAGTTGATTACGTCGATGAGAAAAAGGGTGAGATCATTGCAAAAGGCGTCAACATCAACCCGTTAGGACTCAACGCAGTGGCAAGAGTCGGTATAAATGATTTCGGAGTCGTTGCCCGTTACTCATTCACTTCGCTCTTCCAGAAAGATGATCCCGCCCAGACATACCCGTTCATGATCGGAATATCCACCACTTTCTAACTTGTTTGTAAAATAAAATTACAAAGACATCCCGCATTCCGTGGCGGGATGTCTTTTTTGTGCGCGTTTATGCGCGTACATTTTTTCTCCATTTGCATTTTTTAGCTTATTTTTGCACCCAAGCAAAATTAAACATCAGGCAATGAAAAAGACAAACGCCATAATACTCTCGGCAATCGCCGCAGTATTTCTGTCAGCGGCACCATCCGCAGTTTACGCCCAAAGCAAGGGCAAGACCGCAACCACAAACAAGAAACCCACCTGGATTACCAAAGCACCCGCAGTCAAGAACACTTACGTAGGAATAGCCAGCGTATCCAAGCGTTCCATGAATCCCGATGGTGAAACGGCTGACAACGGCGCCAACCAGCAGTCATCCTCAATAATCGTCTCACAGCTTTTCTTCAACGACAAGTACAAGGAGAGCGGAAAACGCGAGGCTGAGAAGAAGATACTGGCTTCACTCCGTCTTGCAGTCGATGCCAACTCCCTTTTGGGCGAACTGATCCTGAAGGGGGCATACAGTTCATCGTTTGACGATGTATTTATCGAGAAGGTCTTCAATACTCCCCTACTCAAGAAACAGGGCGAATGGGAGGACGATGAAGAGTACTGGTGCTATTACAGCATAACCGAGAAGGATTACCAGACACGCATCAAGTCCCTTGAGGACAGCATCTGCAGTCAGGCCGAGACAATGTGGAAACTGGGTATGTCATATCAGAAGGACGGAATGCTGTTTACGGCCGCCAAGACATATACCGAGGCCATGAACCTGATACATCCGCTCATCTACACCCAGCATAAGATCAAGTACAACTATGAGAACGTGGATCTGTTCACAAGCATATACAACAGCTACATCCACGTATATGACGACATCAAACTGACCTGTTCCATAGATGAGATCCCGGCAGTAGCCGGCGAGGGCGTCCCCGCCACATTCAAGGTTTCAGCCGAACAGAACGGTACTCCAGCCCGCAAGATCGGAGTCGTGATGGAGTATGAAGGAACCATTGACGGAGCTTTCATGACCGATGATGAGGGTGTTGCCACATTCTCCATCGCCAAGGCAACCGACGAGCCGTTGCAGACAATCACCTTCTCACTTGACAAGGACGGTCTGTACGGTCTCCCCGAGACATACGCATTCAAACAGCTGACCGCCGGAGCTGACAAACTCGCTTCAACCAAGACATCCGTCAAGCTGTTCGATCCCACGAATTACATCTACCTGAACGTCAATCCTGCCGATTCGGCCACCGAGAAAGCCGTCAACGACCTGATTTCGGCCCGTAAGGACCTGGTAATAGTAACCGACAAGAGTAAGGCGGACCTCATTCTCGATGTAACTCCTTCAGTAAAACTCGACCAGGAGGCCGATCCGAAAGCCAAATGGCCCATAAACAAGTATCTTTCATCACTCAAGGTTACTCTTACCGAGGCATCGTCAGGCAATGAGCTGTTCCAGTACGGCATCAGTGATTTCCAGTATCTGGCACCCTCAGGCAGGACCAAGGAGCAGGTGCTCCACTTATCGGCCAAGGAGATGTCACGCCAGCTGACGCGTGAATTCCCCGACAAGTTCAAATCATTCGGCTATGACAAGCGTTCACTTGTCTGGTCAAAACTCAAATAACACCGTTCCGCATGAAAAGGCTGACATTCCTTTTGGTGATCATTCTGCTGTCTGCATCGGCCAAGGTTGATGCGCAGATGACACGCGGCCAACTGCTTCGCAAATACTATCAGATAACCCAGCTTCACAACAGCGGCAAGGATGCCGAAGCCATTGCCATCTGCGAGGAGATTACGGCCATGTACCCCAAGCTGCCTGACACATATCTCCGCATGGCCCAGATCTACGATGACGGAGGTGAAAATGAGCTGGCTCTCGTCATGTACCGCACATACGCCAGCTTAGAGATGGATGACAAGAAACTGGCCGAGATCAATCCCCGAATGAAAGAGCTGGAGGACAAGCTCGGTGCAAAGAGTTTTGAGGAGCAGGAGCAGGAGCAGTTTGAGAAACTTATGGCTGAGACCGCGGCTAAAGAGCAGGAGAAGGCCTTAAGCACACCCGAACCCGAGCCCGAGCCTGAAGCAGCCCCCGCACCGGCACAGCCCGCCTTTACCACTTCAGCCACATCACTGTTTGATTTGTCCGCGTTGGTGGCATCGGCCAACACAAAGGAACCTGAGCCCGAGCCGGAACCTGAACCCGAGCCGGAACCTGAACCCGAGCCTGAAGAGGAATCTCAGGAAAACAATGATGAAGCATCACTGTTTGACATATCAGCCATTGATTTCGGAAACACACAGACTGCTATGGCCACGAAAGAGCCGGAGCCTGAACCCGAGCCCGAGCCCGAGCCTGAACCGGAGCCTGAAATCACACAGGAGATACAGCAGGAAGCTGCAGCCTTGATGGACAAGGCTGCCGCCAAGGAGATCAAGCCGGACTGCACCACGCCCTATCTGTTCAGTCCGCATCCCGACGTCGTCGATGAGCTGCATCTCAAACGCGACGCACAATACACAGCCAAAGTCACTCCAAAACGCAAGTTCACATCCAAGGGAGACCTTACCGGCAAGTGGGTGTCATCGGTATTCAGCCCTGAAAGCGGACGTGAGTTCATCATTCTTGACATAGACCAGATGGGAAGCAGCCTGACTGCCATGATCAACGAGGAGTCAGGCC
>Ga0310690_10008217_pt1 | contig 13285 bp, 3 predicted proteins | sample AusTroGonzalo_MG_2_FD_207661 | JGI IMG/M metagenome (GOLD analysis project Ga0310690, IMG submission 207661) | Bovine rumen microbial communities from tropical cattle in Woodstock, Queensland, Australia - Gonzalo_04 (v2) (version 2) | ecosystem: Host-associated > Mammals > Digestive system >... | reverse complement strand
CGCTTGGTTTTTTAACGGCGTGGCGCGCTTTGAACGTTTACGCACAAAACACAAAAGAGAGTTCTTTTGTGTTTTGTTGCTTTTCTGCGAAACAATTTCCTAAAATCTGTTTACTTTGCGGTCTCGCGGGCTTGCAGTACCTGCAGTACAGCCGACGCCCGCCGTAATCCGCAAATTAAAAGCGATTTTAGAAAATCAGCCTAACTAACACAATGTCGCACTTAAAATAAAAATGGTAGTCATGCCAAACTTGATTTGGCATCTTCTACGCTAGACGTTACGAAACGAAACAACAACGGCGGTGCGTGGAAGACCCCCCATAGAAACATTGGGGGATAACTTTATCTGTTTGTCCCGCAAACAAGCGGTCCGCAGGACGCGCAAAACACCCCATAAAAAGCGGCCGTAAAATTATAAAAATAGGGGGCCGTTTTTTTAAGAACTTTTATAACCCGTTTTTACGATAATTTTTTTAGGCTGTTTTTTTAACGCAAAAAATACCCCCAAAAAAATGCTTGCATTTGATTGAAAAATGGTATAATAAAACCGTTGTATTATCTTATATTAGGAGAAATAAATGACTCTAACGAAAGTGCTTCAGAAAGTAATTTCTGTAACGCTCTCCGCCGCGCTCATGTTATGGCAATGTGGCTTTGCCTATGCCGTTAACGTGAGTGATTGGGATGATCTCAAGTATTATACTGAGACCTACCCGGCGGACGTTAACGTAACTTCGGCGCTGACTGCGGATTCGGGATATCCCGCTGGGACTCTCCGGATTAACACCAACGGCATCGATATTACGGGAAGTACGTTGACTCATAACTCTGCTAATAGCCCCCTCATTGAAGTAAATGGGGGCGTTACTTCGTTTAGCGTAAGTAACAATTTAGTGGGGGACGTAGTCAACAACGGTGTAATGGCTTACACCGGTACCTTATCGGGAAAAGTCACCAACGCCGGTACGATTACCGGCACAGGTACGTTTAACTTGAGCGGTGCTTCCACCAACAGCGGAAACATTGCCCAATCGTTAATTACCCAATCTTCCACTTCTTCGTCTCTCGCGAACACTGGGCTTATTTACACTCGGTTGACCAACGCGGGTACGGTGAGCGGTACGGGTTCTTTGTATCTGGGCGGTGCTTCTTCCAACAGCGGCACGATTAACCAAGCGTTAATCTCGCAGATGTCGACGGCGGATACGTTAACCAACACCGGCGCCATCACGGCGAAAGTGACCAACTCGGGTACGATTGGCGGTACGGGTTCTTGGACGTTGGCGGCCGACGGCTCAGCCAACGACGGAATCATTACCCAAAATAACTTCAGCACCAACGGTTATTCGTTTGCCAACGCGGGTTCGGTTGTTACCAATAACGCGTTTTCCAATGCGGGCGGTAACATCACCGGCGCGGGCTCTTTGGGCTTCGCTGCGGGTACGGCCAGCAACTCGGGCAACATTACCCAAACCTCGGTAACCAACGCGGCTGCGTTCACCAACACCGGTGCCGTTAACGCGAAAGTGATTAACTCGGGTACGATTAACGGTACGGGTACGCTTACGTTGGCGGATCTTTCGTCCAACTCTGGCGACATTACCCAAGATGTTGTGTATAACGACTATACGTTTACCAACACCGGCGACGTTACCGCGTCTATCGTCAATACCGACGCGATTACCGGTGCGGGTAACTTGTACTTAACGGGTGCTTCCGACAACAGCGGTGTCATGAACCAAACGTCTATTTCTTTGGCTACTGCTGCCGACTCGTTGTCTAACACCGGTTCTATTACCACGCAGTTATCTAACTCGGGTACCATTACCGGTATGGGGAACATTACCCTTAATGCCGATTCCGTCAACAACGGTACGATTACTCAAAATTTAGTAACCGTTACCGACGGGGCCGATTTCCTTAACCACGGCTTACTCATGGCCAAAGCCCACGTTTTAACGGGCACCACCATGGCGTCTAAAGCAGATGATTTAGGCGGCGACGTGGAAAACGACGGCACGTTAGATTTAGACGGCGACGGGACCTTATCGGTCAACATTACCGGTACGGGTTCTACCAAAATTTCCAACATTGTGGATAACAACGGGACTATTGACCAAACCTACATCAAAGTAAAAACGGGTTCGGTAGTTACCACCAATGCTTCTAATTTCACCGCGGACAATTCCGGTGCAGCCAATACCGGTATTGAAAACGAAGGTGTCATTAAATACACCGCGGGTACGACCGCTAACCACATCTACGGCACCGGCCGCACGGATATTACCGGCTACGTAACCAACACCGGCGATATCACCCAAGATGTTGTGACCAACTCGGGTGTGTTTACCAACGACGGCACCGTAGAAGCCAACTTCAAAAATACCAATGAACTTATCGGTACGGGTTCTATTACCACGGGTACGGGCGTTTCGTCCAACTCGGGTACGTTTGCCCAAGCCGATTTGGAAAACAACGGTACTTTTGACAACACCGGATACATGGACTTGTCCGACAAGTTAACCAACTACGGTACCTTTACCACCAATGCGGATTTACTCACCGCAGCCAATGGTATTGAAAACGAAAGTACGTTGGTTTTCAACGGCGGTACCAACTGGAATAACGTAACCGGCACCGTGGGTGAAGTGGCCTTCACCGGCAACGCGACCAACTATGGGGTAATTACCCAAGCGCACGTAGCCAACACGGCCGAATTAACCAACAGCGGCGTCATTACGGCTGATGTGTATAACACCGGCAAATTGACCACGTTGGGCGGCAACATTGTCGGCGACGTAGAAAACCTCGGTACTTACGTCATTTCCGACGGCAATAATGCCAACGATATTATCGGCGCGGGCGGTACGACCTCTATTTTGGGCACTACCACCAACACCGGTACCATTATGCAAGAAACGTTAAAAATTGCCAACAGCGGTAACTTAACGACGGATTCTACTTTAGTAACCGCCACCATTACCAACGACGGCAAATTAACGTGGAACGACGGTGCGACTAACGAAAACGTAGTCAACGGCACGGGCGAATTGCACATTAACGGCACGGATGTAGTCAACTCCAACACGATTAGCCAAGGTGCTATCAAGGTTGTGAGCGGCAGTTTGACTACTAACGCCGATTTGCTTGCGGCTGCAAATGGTATTACCAACAACGACGGTTTAATCTTTAACGGCGGTACCAACACCAATGCCATTGACGGCAGCGGCGATTTGACTATCACCAACGACGTGCTCAACCAAGGCACCATCAAACAAGGCAATTTAGTCATCAATAACGGTGATTTCACCACGGATGCGGACTTGATTGATGCGGCCATTACCAACAATGACGGGTTGTATTTCACCGGCGGTGCTAACGCTAACGATATCACCGGTGCGGGTACGACCTATATTGACGGTAATGTTGAAAACACCGCGGACATCTCTACCGAGATTACCGTTACCACCAAAGGGCACTATACCACTGTCACGGACGTTTTGGCAGATTTGGATAACTATGGTGTAACCGACTTAATTGATGCCAACATCAGTGGCGATATTACCGGCACCGGTACCACCAACATTTTGGGGACCAGTGTAAATAACAACACCATTGAACAAAGTGCATTAAATATCGCTGCGGGCGGCCAATTAACCACCAGCAGCAACGACGTAACCGCCGCCATTTCCAACCAAGGTAAATTGGTGTGGGACGCCGGTACCGCTAACGCCAACGCGATCAGCGGTAACGGTGCGCTAGAAATTAACGGTGGCAATATTGCCAATACGGCTGCTATCAGCCAAGGCAACATCACCATTACCAACGGTTCCTTGAGCACCAATGCCGATTTGCTTACTTCCGCAAACGGGATTACCAATGAGGACGGCTTGACTTTCACCGGCGGTACAAACACCAATGTCGTAACCGGCACGGGTGATTTGAATATCGCGGGTAACGTGGTCAACAATGCCAGCGTCAGCCAAGACAACGTCAACATTACCACCGGTAATAAATTGACGACCAATGCTGATCTCATTGCCACCACCACGGGTATTGCCAACGCCGGCACCTTAGATATTACGGGCGGCACCAATGCCAACGTAGTAACGGGTGCGGGTACGTTGAATTTCACGGGCGACGCGACCAACAACGCCGCCATTACCCAAGGTAAAGTGACCAACAGCGCGAACTTAACCAACAATGCGTTAATTACCGCTGATATTGAAAACGCGGGCACGTTCACTACGGACGGTGCCAACGTTGCGGGTGACATTACCAACACCGGTTCTTATATCATCTCCGACGGCGACAACGCCAATGATATTATGGGTTCGGGTACGACCTCTATTTTAGGGGCGACCACCAATACCGGTACGATTATTCAGGACAGCGTGTCTATTGCCAGCACGGGTTTACTTACCACGGATGCTGACGATATCCTCGCTTCCGTAAACAACGAAGGTGCTTTAGTATGGAATGCGGGTACCAGCAACGCTAACGCGATTAGCGGCAACGGTTCTTTGGCGATTTTAGGCGGCGATATTAACAATACCGCGGCTATCAGCCAAGGCAGCATTACCATTACGGGCGGCTCGCTTTCCACCAATGCGGATTTACTTACTTCCGCCAACGGTGTGGAAAATAATGCGGGTTTGACCTTCACGGGCGGGACCAACACCAATGCCATCACCGGCACGGGTGATTTGACCACCACCGGCGACGTGCTTAACCAAAGCGCGATCAGCCAAAACAGCTTGACCGTCAGCGGCGGACAATTCACCTCTGACGCGAGTTTGTTAACGTTCGCCAACGGCGTAACGAACAACAGCAAAGTTTCTCTTACCGGCGGTACCAACACGAGCACCATTACCGGTACGGGTACTACTTATATTGATGCCACGGTAACCAACAACGGCACCATCGACACCAACATCGGCGTAGGCGTCAGCGGTCACTATGCGACGACCAACGATATCAGCAAAGCCTTGGATAACAACGGTATTACCGATATCACCAACGCGGACATCAATGCCGACATCACCGGCACCGGTACGACCAATATATTAGGTAATACTACCAACAACGGTAATGTTGTGCAAAGTGCGCTCAATATCGCCTCCAACGCTACGTTTGGTACCGATATTGATGCTATCACCGCGCCTATTACCAACGAAGGTAGTATGATCATTACCGGCGGTACGACCAATGCCAATGTTATCAGCGGCAACGGTTCGTTAGATATTACCGGCGGTACGATTGACAATACGGCTTCTATCTCTCAAAGCAATATCACCATCACGGGCGGTTCCTTGACCACCAACGCGGATTTACTCGCGTCGGCCAACGGCATTACCAATGATGCGGACTTAACCTTCAACGGCGGTAAAAACACCAATGCTATTATCGGTACGGGTGCTTTAACCATCGCGGGTGCAGTCACCAACGAAGCCGATATCTTGCAAAATGACTTAACCGTCAGCAGCGGTATGTTTACGACCAATGCGGACTTGTTAGCAGTTGCTAACCCCATTACCAACAATGGCGGCTTGACCTTCACCGGCGGTACGAACATTAACGATATTACCGGTACGGGTTTAACCTATGTTGAAGGTACCGTAACCAACGCGGGCGATATCGCCACCGATATCCAAATCAATGCAGATTCCGATTTGGGTACGCTCACCGATATCACGACCACCGTTGAAAACCGCGGGACGATCCAACTCGTAGATGCCGACGTAACGAGCACCGGTAGAATTAAAGGCTCCGGCGTCGTTAAAGTCATGGGCGATACGACCAACTATAACCAAATTGCCGGCAGCACGATTAACGTGGCTGCGGGCGGCCAATTAACCACCGACAGCACCAAAGTAGAAGGCGCTATCGTCAACGAAGGTAAATTGGTCTGGAACGCGGGTGACGCCAACGCTAACGCGATTACCGGCACCGGCGTATTAGAGATTACCGGCGGAGATATTACCAACACGGCTTCTATCTCTCAAGATAATTTCACCATTACCAGCGGTGCGTTTACGTCCAATGCGGACTTAATCGTCTCTGCCAACGGCATTACCAACAACGCCGACTTGACGTTTAACGGCGGTACGAACGCTAATGCCATCCTCGGTACGGGTGCTTTAACCACGACCGGCGACGTCATCAACAAAGCCGCTATTACGCAGGCCACTTTGACCAACAGCGGCAACTTCACCAATGACGAAGGAAACATCACCGCGGACGTTACCAACACGGGTGTTTTCGTCAATGATGACGGCGTAATCACCGGCGCCATTACCAACTCGGGTGATTTCCAAACCAAAGGTACGGGCGTAGTGGGTAACGTAGCCAACACCGGCACCTATAAGATATTGGACGGCGATAATGCCAACAATATTAGCGGTGCGGGTACGTTGGAAGTTTTCGGTACGACCACTAACACCGGTGTCATCAACCAAAACGATATCACCATCGCTTCGGGTGCGACGTTAATCGCTTCCGATATGGACGATATTACCACCACCGCCGGTATTGATAACGCGGGTCTCTTGGAAATGCAAGCGGGTACCAACACCAACGCGATTACCAACAATACCGGTGCTTTGAGCATTACCGGTGCGGTAACCAATGCTTCCGGCGTAAGCGTTGTCCAAGATAATATCGCTATTGCGACCTTGGGCAGCTTGATTGCCGACGCGGGTGACTTAAACACCGTCAATGGTATTACCAACGAAGGTGCGTTGTCCTTGGGCGACGGAAACACCGCTAACAATATCAGCGGTAACGGTACGTTAGCCGTAACGGGCACGGTGGGCAACTCCGGCAATATCAGCCAAAAGTCCTTGAACAATACGGGGACCTTGACTTCCAATGCCGACTTGTTGGCCTTTGTCGACGGTATTACCAACGCCAATGTGCTCAACTTAACGGGTGGCACCAATACCAACGCTATTTCCGGTATCGGTACTACGAACTTTACCAATGATGTCATCAACGAAGGTGTCATTGAACAAGCCAATGTAACCAACGATACCGGTACATTGACCAACAACGCCGCCATTACCGCGGACTTCGCCAACAACGGCGGCACGGTAGACAACGAAGCGGTTATCACCGGTGCGATTACCAACACCGGCACGATTAACTCTACTGCCGACAACTTGAACGGTGCGGTTACCAACAACAACACCCTCAACTTGGCCGGCGGCACCACGCAGAACGTTATTACCGGTACCGGTGATACGAACATCACGGCCGACTTGGTAAACGCCAACATTATCGCTCAGACGAACCTGACGAACTCGGCGAACTTTACCAACAGCGGTTTAGTGACCGTTACCGCTTTCAACAATAGCGGTGTGGTGGATAACAGCAACACGATTACCGGCGATATCACCAACAGCGGCACGATTAACTCGTCTGCCGACCACTTGGTGGGCGATATTGCCAACACCGGTACGCTCAATATCTCCGGCGGTACTTCTACCCACGGCGATATTTCCGGTACGGGCGATACCAACATTACGGGCGACTTGTCCGTCAATAACACGATTGCCCAGACCAACGTGACCAACACGGCTAACCTGAGCGTGTTTGACACCATCACCGCGACGGACATTGTCAACAGCGGTACCATTACCGGTAAAGCCAGCGACTTGGTGGCTTCTAACGAAATCGCCAACAGCGGCTCGTTAATCTTCAACGCCGCCTCTATCGGCGCGAGCAAGATTACCGGCGCGGGTGACGTCCAAGTAACCGCGGACACCACCTTAACGGGTAACAATACCTACACGGGTACGACCTTGATTGACGGCGCGGACTTAACGATTGCCGGTCAAAGCAATATCGGCTCCGGCGACGTATTGTTCGCCAACAACGGCTTGTTAGTCGTTACGGGGGCGGGTTCGTTGGATAACAACTTACTCGGCAACACCGCGACGGAAGATGTCCTCGTCCAAAACGACGCTGCATTAACCTTGAACGGTACGATCGGTGCGGCGGCGGACTTCCATAAGTCCGGCGCAGGTGCTATGACCTTAGCCATGGCTTCCAACGCCTACACGGGTGACACCTATGTAGACGCAGGAACCTTAATCGGTAACACGGGCAATATCAACAATATCGTCAACGGCGCAGCCGGTACGACGGTTGAATTTAACGATACGACCGATGCCGATCTCAACGAAATCAACACGTTGGGTACGTTTGTCCAAAGCGGCAGCGCCAAACTTAACGTAGAAAGCAACGCTTTCTCCGCTAACGTGGCGAACATCAATGCCGGTACCTTTGCGGCGAACCGTGCTTTAACGGCAAATACCTTAAATGTGAACACCGGTGCCAAATTACAAGGTAACGGCAACATTACGGGTAACGTCAATGTGAACACCGGCGCGACCATCGCCCCCGGCAACAGCATTGATACTTTAACCATTACCGGGGACTTGAACTTGGCCGCGGGCAGCACCACCGCCATGGAAATCAACGAAACCCCTGCGAGCGATAAACTTGTCGTAACCGGCAACACCAATATCGCGAGCGGAGCCATCCTCACCGTATCTAACGAAAACGGCAGATACTTTGATTGGAAAACGTTTGATATCATGGAAGCGGGCAACGTAGCCGGCACCTTCACTTACGACGGCACCATCACCGATTATGATGCCAGCCGTATTGATGTAGAAGTCGATTACAGCGACCCGACCAAAGTCACCTTAACCGCCAAACGTAAAGCCACCGACTACGCAGCCGGTGCTACGGAGCAAGACTTCTCGCGTAACCAAAAACACGTCGCCCAGACGATTGATAAGATCTCTACGGGCCACGACGGCGATATTACCGAAGGTCTCTTGCAATTGGAAAAATTGGGCGGTTTGAACCCGACCGGAGTTACGTTAATTAATCCGGACTCCACCTTGAAGTCTGCCTTGACGGACTTGAGCGGTGTGATGTATGCTAACGCTTCACTCACTTCGTTATTCAACGCAAAGACGGCGCACGTCTATGACCGCATTGCCAAACGCAACCCGGCCAGCGGCGAATGCCCGACCTGCCACGATAACGTGTGGGCCGAATACTACAACCAATATGATAAAGTGTACGCGGATGAAAATTCGCCGCGCTTTACCAACAATATGTCCGGTGCGTTAGTCGGTTATGACCGCTCCAACGAGAAGGTATTACTCGGTATCTACGGCGGTTTTGGTAAGAGTGATTTGCGCCAAAACCACGATACCATGGATATTGATGATACCACAGCCGGTATCTATATGGGTTATATGCCCAATGAGAACTGGATCTTCAAAGGAACTGTGTACGGCGGATACCAATCGTATCAGGGTCGCCGCTCCATTGACTTTATGGCGCGCAAAACCCAGAGCCACTACAAGGGCTGGAACGTCGCAGTGGACTTAGAAGGTAGCTATAACATAGCGCTTGCCTCGTGGTTGAACGTCAAGCCGTTTGCGGGTGTACTTTCCAACTACTCTCACCAGCAACACTTTGAGGAAAAGGGCGCTGATTCGCTCAACCTCTACGTGAAGAGTAAAGACCAAGCACACACGCAAGGCCGCTTAGGGCTCCAATTAGACGGCAAAGTAGGTAGCCGCTTTAACTGGTACGCCTCTGCCGCGGTCAAGCAGTTCTTCGGCAGAGATTACTCTAAACTCGATATGTCCTTAAGCCTTGAAAACACCGATATGCAAATTATCAGTGCTGAACTCGGCAGAACGTATTTTAGCGGTCAAGTGGGTGTGTCTTACGGCATCACCGACCGCTTGAGTTTATTCGGTAACCTTGATACCGGCGTAAATAACAAATCCACCAACACGTATGGTAACGTCGGGTTGGCTTACACTTGGTAATGGTAGGAGTTAAAGACTTATGAAAAAACTTTTAGTATTACTGAGTTCAGTTTTGATGACGGGTTGCTTTATTTGTCATAAAGGAGCCCCGAAGGAAGAAACGATTGAAGCCGTTGAAGAAGTGGTGGAAATCGTGTACCCTGCTCCGCAGGTAAAAGTCATCAGCCGTTATTCCATTCCGGAAGCCGCGAACTTTGCTTTTGACAGCAAAGAAATCCGCTCGGATATGAATAAAATGGTTGAATTGGAACGCGATATCGTCGCGCACCCCGAAGCCACTATCGTGGTGGAAGGTTACACGGATAATATTGGTACGGAAGAATATAACCAAGAATTATCCTACCAGCGCGCGATGGAAGTAGCCAAAGTGCTTGCACAAAAGGATTATCCCAATGAAATCCGCGTAAGCGCGAAAGGTTCTTCCAATCCGATTGCGTCCAATGCCACGGAAAAAGGACGTGCACAAAACCGCCGCGTTGATGTGGTATTAATCAGCGAATAAGACGGCCTTAGTTTGCAGTAAAACCCGCCCGTAAGGGCGGGTTTTTTATTGGGGTGTTCTTTGTAGGGTAGGTGTAAAAAACCGCGTTAAAGTGCGGATAAGGCTTTTTATAACGCGGGCAAAGGGGGAAGTTTTCATCAATAAAGGAAAAAATTTTTATACTGCGACAATACGTCGTCGCAAGCGTTTGTTATACTATGAGTATGGTAAAAACCGAATAGGGGGATTATAGCCGCATAAAAATACGAATATTATAAATGTTAAGTGTGTTTCTTTTTGCTTTCCCGCTCGCCGGATATAAGGGCGACCTTGCGGGAGAGTATTATTGCGCAACGGGTATTTTGCGCGTGCTTTTGTTTACAGAGACGGGTTGAAGATTTTATCATGTAAAAATAAGTGAAAAAGTCGCTTTTGGGCCATATATTTTCACTCGCAAATATTTTTCACATTTGTTACAATTAAAAAAATGCATAAGGTACAAATTAAGAGCAATTTATGCATAGTGACGAATTATTAAATTTCGGGTTTGCCAGCCGGACCGTTTATCCGTCGGAAAAGCAATATAATTTTCCGGCGGATGAAGCATTTTGTTCTTTTTTGCATTTGCACTATCCCGAAGTGGAAGATATGTTGGTTTCCGTACGCGCGGGGAAAATGGAATTAAAGCATTTTGACGGGGGAATTGCCGCTATCGGTGTTTTCCCGTCGCTTACCTTGTGGCTTAATTTCAATAAAATTACCGCCATGCGGGAAAAATGCGGGCTATTGAATATCGCAGATTTTTATGAAACATTAGCCTGTTTACTTCTTCACGAAAAGAGCCATTATTCGTTGCACCATTTCCGCATTCCTTTCCCTGCCTATGATAACTATTTAATGAATATCGCACAGGATATGGTGATTGATTCGCGCATCCACCTTAAAAATCCGCAATGGCGTAATTGGCAGGAACTGATAACACAAATTAACCGCAGAATAGACGAAACAAATGCGTTGTTTCCTAAAATTTCCACCGATCCGAAAGATCGTTATTATATCTTGAATTTAAGTGATTTGGATATTTATTGTTACTTGGTTTCGTTAAAAATCCAAAATCCGCAAACGCCGCCCCGTTTTGACGAACATAACTGGGCCGGTACGCCCGATTCAAGTGGCAATAGCCAAGGCAATAAGTCGGGGGATAAAACGGGCAATAACCAAGGGAATCAAAATGGCGAGGGGCCTAACGTCACCCCGCCGCCCGCCGACCCGAACGGCCCGCAAGACTCCGTCGGAAACGGGCAAGGCCAAAATAATTCCGATAATCAAGATGAACAAGCAGGGAAAAATTCGTCCGATAAGCAAAACGAGCAAGCAGGGAAAAATTCGCCCGATAATCAAGATGAACAAGCAGGGAAAAATTCGCCCGATAATCAAAACGGGCAAGCAGGGAAAATTTCGCCAGACGATTCGTCCGACGCGGACACGGCGGATAAAAACGACAAAGCGGATAACGACGGCGAAAAAGAATTGCCGAAAGGGTTTGATGACCTGATGGACGAATGGTGTGCCAAAAGCAGGGCGCGTTTATCGCAAAACGACGAGCGTTTCGTGCCGGAAAATGCGCTCATTATGGACAAAATGATGCACGTAATAGCCTGCGGAAAAGAGCATAATTTATTTAATTTACTTCAAAAATTTATTAAAAAAATCAGTTACAAACAAACGCGCTATACGTGGAAAAAAATTTCCAAAAAGCAGCCCTATAGCAAGCCCGGGGTAATGTATAAAAAAACACCCGGCGAAGTGTTGCTGATGATAGACACCTCGGGCAGTATGCACGACTTTATCAACGAGCATATCGCCGAAATGGCCCAAGCCATTTATGCGGCTTTTGCGCGCATGAGCCGTGTGTATGGGGTGCCGTCGCGTATGTATAAGGCGGATGTGGATCATCGCGTACTGAATTTTAAGAAAATTGAAAAAGCGGAAGAATTAAAAGAGATTGACCTTGCCGGCGGCGGGGGAAATGCTTTTGAACATATCTTTAATAAACTGGTGTTGCATTGGAAAGAGCAGACCCATTCTTCGCAGAAATTCCCCGATTTTATTTTAGTATTAACCGATTTCGGCGACGATTGGCGTTTTTTGGATCGTCCGGAATATAAAGAAGTTGCAGAAAAAATTATTTGGCTTTCAACCGATCCGTATAATCCGCTTCGGCCGTCAAAGGGATATATCATAAACGTACTATCGGACGATTGGTCGGTAAGTATTCGCTAACAAGGAGAAACATATGCCGCAAGAAAACGAGTTACAAATTCCTGTCATTACCACGCGCGATTTACGCGAGATGCTAGACGTACTGGCCGCTATGGAAAATCCGCCCGCTTTAATGGTTTACGGGGCCCCCGGTATCGGGAAAACTTCCATCCTGTTGGACTTTTCCGACCCGCAAAAATATGACTTGCGTGTAAAACACCTCTCGCGTATGGATGCGACGGATTGGTCCGGCATTCCCAAACAGGGGGAAAATCAAAAGTTTACCGAATTTTTACCGATTTCCATTTTCAAACCGGCCGAGGCGGGTAAACGTATAGTATTGTTTTTTGATGAATTAAACACCGCCACGCCGCAAGTGCTAAATGCGGCCTTGGATGTGATATTAGAGAAAAAGGGCGAGGGGGAAAATGCCAAACTGCCGCAAAATACCATTATTCTGGCCGCCGGCAACTTGGGAGAAGAAGACGGCACGGTGGTGGAAAAATTGTCCTCTGCCGTCAAAACGCGTATGATTCAGGTGCGTATGAAAGCCGAACCGAAACAATGGGTGGAATGGGCAAAATCTAAAAGTTTGCATCCGTCGGTTATTCGCTTTATTGAGCAAAACCCGCGCTACTTATTGGATTTGGCGGGTTTTCGGGAAGAATTAGACCAAATAGCCA
>Ga0310690_10008216_pt1 | contig 13286 bp, 15 predicted proteins | sample AusTroGonzalo_MG_2_FD_207661 | JGI IMG/M metagenome (GOLD analysis project Ga0310690, IMG submission 207661) | Bovine rumen microbial communities from tropical cattle in Woodstock, Queensland, Australia - Gonzalo_04 (v2) (version 2) | ecosystem: Host-associated > Mammals > Digestive system >... | reverse complement strand
ACCATACCGAATTGGAAAAGTATATACAAGAGATAGTATATAAGCGTATTGAGGATATGTTTGGTGGAAGTTATAGATTCAAAGAGTTTAGAAATATGTTGTATTTCGATATGGAAAAATCGGGTTTCCATAGATTCTGCCCTACCTGTATCATCAATACAAAACGTCTTGGTAAAGCATCACACAACGATAATGGTTATATTTCATAACAGAAACTTTACAACTGGTAGCAAATTATATTATTCTCTATTTATAAATTAGATAGGGAGGATACAACGAATGAAAACCCATACTAACCAATGAGTTATTAAAGTTAAGAAAATGGATATAACAGAGGGGGATATATATATTAAAACAAATAGAATAGCATACGACAAAGCTATTAAAGAATTATCCCCCAACGCTTTCAAGCTATGGTCGTATATGAGTTCAAACCAAAACGATTATACATTTGCTTTAAGTAAGGAACACGTATTAAATACAATAAATATATCACACGGAACATATATGACAATTAAATCCGAACTAATTGATAAAGGTTATCTATTGCGTGAGGACGGGGACTATTATATTTTTTATGAAATGCCACCAGATATGACAGAGGAAGAAAGGAAAAAACACGGAATTATTGCTTATGAGAAAGGGGAAAATCGTAAGATGAGGGCAAGAGAGTTAAAGAGATTAACAGATGAAAGTAATAGAAAACCTAATATTACTTGTGAAACTATATATATAGAACGATAGATTCTGACGCACGTTCGGACAGAACGTAAGTCATATATGTTATATATTTATGTTATATTAGTAATATTATTATATTTAGGGTATAAAAAATATACTACGGATTTTTACAAAAATTATACTACGTTATAATATAAAAAATATATTACGATTTTTAAATATGATCGTGGTATAATTTTTATACTACGATTATTCTATTCCGACATAATGCCGACATTTTTAAAGATTTAAATTATCCAGTCAAAATCACGGGAATTGCTTTAAATTAAATGATTTAAGCGTATCCCCTCTTATTTTTTTATCCAGTTCACGCCAACTTGTTATCCTGTTCTGACGCAATTATTATCCACTACGGGATAGGTATTTATCCACATATATATAAATATATTAAATTAAATATTTATAGAATATATAAATATATTATCAATACGGATTTTACAAAATCCGAAAAAGAAAAGAAGTAATAAAATTACTCCTCGTTAGAATCATAATCATCTACTAACCAATTGAAGTTAGTATCAATTGGTGTAGTATCCTTTGGTGGTATATAATTTCTTTCAATAGTAAGAAACCATTGATAGTTAGGTTCGTCATATTTCTTTTTCTTGTTTCTTACTTGCTGTTCGTCTTTGTCTAACCATATCCATAACATTTTGTAATGTGAAGTATATTTTATAACGGACGTAGATAAATATTTATCCAATGAAGTTATATATGTATCCAATGACGATTCTGTCTTAACCCTTTCTAAAAGTGAGTTGTATTCCTCTTGTGTAAGATATACATTATTCTTAAATCTTAATCTGTTATATATACTATGATACTCATACTCGTTGCGGTCTTTAATTTCCTTATTGTCGTTCTCATTTATGTTAGCTATCTTTGTTAGCTTTATCTGTCTTAACCAAGTCCCCCCGTTAACAATTTCTATCAGTCCCTCATCACGCAATTTAGTAATTGAATATTTGACTGTGCCTAACGGTATATCTAATTTAGTAGATATATATTTGTTTTTGGCATAAATCTTTTTATTATATTTCTGTAAGATAGAAAAGTATAACCAAATCTTTATCCAAGCGGGTGTATGTGCGTTTTGTAAAAGTTCATTGATCATATTATATGATAATGACTGATATACTATGCTACTACCACGAATATTGTTATCCATACTGACGTCCTTTCTCAAAATCTGTCTATTGTAGGATAAAATAAAAATCTACCAATTATCTTACAATAGCCAATAGGTTGCTTTTAGGTTAATAGAGTTTAAATATCAACCTATAAGCTATTGTAAAATAACTAATAGACTTCCACCATACAATATGATTCTAACACTACACAAAGGCATAAAGCAAGTGCGTGTTTGAAAATATTAAAAACTTTACACAAAAACTTGTCGTTCTTGTCCTCTACTCTATTAACCACTTCTATAATACAATAAAAAAATAATCTTGTCAACTGGAACAATAAAAAAACGGGGTAATCCCCCGTAATTACTCACTTCTTAATGGATTTTGTTGTGGATAATTTTTATAAAACCACTTCTTAATAGTTAAGAAGTTAGTTTTAATTGGCTTTCCGTTCTTTGAAGTCTTTTCACTTTTGTTTTTCAATTCAACGTATGCTTTATATAAATCCTTATCATTATCCTTTACGCTTTCCATAAACTCATCTATCATTTTAGCGTTAGTCTTATCAACTCTTACTCTGTTTTGCTTATATACCACTTTGTATTCTGATAAATCTATCAATGATGATAACGAAGTATCGGCTTTTCTACCGAAACGTTTATTAAGTTTTTCTTGATTCTCAATAAGTTCTTTTAATTCGTATGGTGCTTCGGCAACTTTATTTTCTATATCAAGTATAACTTTCATTGTCTGTCCTCCCCTCTACCCCATTATTTCTTATTGCTTTTCTATTCCCGTTCATTGACGAGAAAGCAAATATATGCTTTCTTGACTGGATATTATAACAGAAGTATGTAATCGTGTAAAGACTAAATTATTAAAAAATAGTAAAATTGTGGAGGAGTGGTCTAACACGTCTAACAATTGCTAACATAATTGGCGGTTTGCTTTGAATAAAAAAAGTATAGAGTATATATTTAATTTATACAATTATACTTAATATAATTATACTTTATATACATTTAATTTATTATAATAGTATTCGTAGGGCGTGGATATTACAAAATAGGGTTGCTTGTATCTTTTTTCTATGATGTGGTATAATCTAATTACGGAGGGTATTATGGAACGAGTGGATAAAGTGGTCGAAGTTAACGAGGACGTTTTGGTATTATCAGAAGTGATCCAAACATTATATTTTAAATATAAGGACGGAATACCAAAACATTTAAGTAAAGAATTAGGGAAATTATCAAAAATGCTTGAAGATGAATTGTGTAAGAATTATATACCTAATATGGATATAGTCGATAGCCACTTAATAGAACAAATAACATTTGAATCTTTTAAGTAAACGTATAGACTTTTCTATGCTATTATGATATAATTTGTTTGGGTGGACTTATGACTTTTTACCGATTGTCAGCCACCCTCTTATTGTTTGTGGGGATTTAATTTAGGTCGTTGCGGTTTGGGGCGCCCGCCCCAAATATATAAAATTAGGTAATTTTTTACAAAAGCTACGCCCCCACCCTTTCTGACACGATTTAAGCTATCTCTGACGCACGTTAGCACTCTCCCCAATACTTTTACTCGAAATAAAAAAACGTGCCGTAGAACGCAAATAAATGCCATTTAAATTGGTGTTTATTATTTTTACTATCTTTGGTCTAACAAAATCTAACCAGTCTAACAATTGCTATACAACCTAACAAAAGCAAGAATTGTCTAACATAGCAAGATATTTCTAACTTATGCTTGATTTTTCTAACAAAATATGATACAATATTATTGTCATAAGAAAGGAAGGATTTTAAAAATGACAATCGGTAAAATATTTTTTAGTTCGTGGGGATACGAACAGACTAACATTGACTTTTATAAAGTCATAGAAGTTAGTAAGAGTGGAAAGACTTTCACACTTCAAAAAATAGGAAGTCAAGTTATATCTAACGTAGGTTATTGTAGTGATATGGTAATACCTAACGAGGATAAGATAATGGACGAGCCATTATACAACAGACGAGTGCTTGATACTGGATATAATAAACCAGTAGTCAATGTATCCAAACGTAAGGATTATAGGTTATATGCTTACGAGTGGGACGGACAACCGCTATTGATGACGAGCTATTATTAGAAAGCGTGATTATATGAACGAATTGATTTTAGTTAGGAACGAGATAGCAACCAATAACAATGTATCCATTGAATTATTGGAGGACTTTTATAAGAGTATTGACGTTGACGAGATAACGATACGCACTTACAGAAAGGGAATAGACAACTTCCTTAAATGGTATAAGGATAACGCAATAACTCAACTTGATAAGAAAACAATGTTATCTTATAAAGAATACTTAAAGCAAACTTACAAGCCGACAACCGCAACAACTTATTTAAGTGGTGTAAGGAACTTGTTTAAGTTTTTGGAGGAATTGGGTTATCCAAATCCAATGAAAAACATTAAAGGAATAAAGATAGACAGAGAGTTTAGAAAGCAACCACTAACGAGAGAACAAGTATTCAAGATAGATGATGATAAGCAAAGCAATTTGAACTCATTACAAGATTACAGAGATTATGCTATATTTAATCTACTTATCAGAAATGGTTTAAGGGAAATTGAACTATTTAGAGCAAATAAAGATGACTTGATACAGACTAATGGTAGATACGCCCTAAAAATAATGGGTAAGGGGAAAACAGATAAAACACAAATAACGATATTGGAGGACGGGGCGTTAATACCCCTCCTAAAATATCTTGATAAAAGAGGACAAGATACTTATGATCCATTATTTATAGGTTTAGCGTCTAACAAATATGGGACACGTCTTACAACAAAAAGTATAAGTCGTTTAATTAAGACTATGCTAAAAGATAATGGGTATATATCAAAGGATTTAACCGCCCATAGTTTAAGACACACCGCAATAACTTTTGCTTTAAAGGGTGGGGCGTCATTACAAGACGCAAAGGAATTGGCAAGACATAGTGATATAAATACTACGCTAATTTACTCACATAATATTGATAGAGTAGAGAACGCACCAGAGCAATATATAGAAAAATATTTAGATAGAAAGGATAACAAATAATGGGAAAGGTAATAACAATAGCTAATTTTAAAGGTGGCACAGGAAAGTCAACTACAACTCATACGTTAGGCGTAGGTTTAGGACTTAAAGGATATAAGGTATTATTGATAGACGCAGACGCACAATGTAATTTGTCTATGGTATCAAATATTGACGTAAGAGATAATGATAATACAATATATGAAATGATTAAAGATGAAAGGCAACCAAACGAAGTTATACGACATACAAAATATTATGATATTATTTGTGGTAGTTTAAGTATATCTCGTGCGGATAATGAACTAACCAAAGAGCCATATATATTTAATATGTTCTATTTATTAAAGACACAAGTAGATAAAATAAAAGATGACTACGACTTTATTTTAATTGATACACCGCCTACACTTGCTTTAATTACACAGAATTGTTTAGTGGCGTCAGATAGTATTATAGTCCCAACACAAGCCGATAGCTTTTGTATAAGTGGACTTGCTAACTTAAAGAAACAAGTAGATATTATAAAAGAAAGGACAACCAATAAGGATTTATATATTGAGGGTATATTATTGGTAAAATATTCAGACAGAACAAAGCTAAATCAGATATTAAGAGATGAATTATTTAAAGCAAGTAATTATTTACAAACAAAGATATATAATTATGCGGTTAGGGAAAGCGTAGGCGTCAGAGAAAGTCAGACATTAAAAAGTAATATCTTGATAGATAATCCAAAGAACAATGCGTCTATTGACTACCAATATTTTATAGATGAGTTTATAAAAGATAATGGAGGTAAACAATGAGTAAAGTAGATTTATTAAAACAAGCGTCAAATAACGCTTTTGAGGATTTATATATTGATAATAAACCAAAGGCAGAAGTAGTAATTGCTAAAACTATTGACGAACAACCAAAAGTAGTAATTGAGGAAAAGCCAAAGGCGGAAGTAATTATGCCAAAGGAAATTAAAGAGGTAGATAAGAATCCTACAATGAAAGAGATAGTAAAATCTATGACACCTCCTAAAAAAATGTTAGCTTTCAGAATACCAAATACAACAATAGATAATTTAGAAAAATATTCTTACATTACACGACTAACAAAGCAAGACGTAATTACAATGGCGTTAGATAATTTATTCAATAGCAAAGAGGGTAAAGAGGTTATAAAACAATTTGATGAATTAAAAAAATAGAAAGGTTGAATTATGGAAAAGATTAAAACACCATACGGGGATTTAAGTTTAAAGGCGTTTACTTATCCAAATAACAGACTTGCGTTATTGTTATATACAGATGACGGGGAATTGTTTGACGACTTAACAATAAATCTACCATACATTACAATTAGAGATGACGAGGGATTTATCAATTCAAGTATAGAGATGATAAATACTGATGACTTCAACATAATAAATCTATTAAGGGATTTAGGTATCATTGAAACGTCATACGGATACACGCAATATAATTTTGGTAGATATGACTATGTTAAGTTTAATATGGACGTCTTAAAGAATTATGATAAAAGAGGGATAACCAAATATTTAAAGCAAATATAGGGGTATCCCCCTTTATTTTTTTTATATCAACAACGCCTACGTTGAATTGAGAATTGATAAAGCGGATAATCTTACACCTCACGTCAAAATATAGGTGGACGCGCGTAGTAATTTACAAACCATGACACGATTTTTGTAAAGATTATTGGTAGGATAATAATATTATGGTATAATTGTAATGAGAGATTTAATAGGGGTTATGTGAAAGGAGATATATAATAATGGCGGGAAGTAAAAACGACGCTCTAAAACGTGCTTTAAAAAATAAGAAAGATGAGTTCTATACGCAACTATCTGATATAGAAAAAGAGATGAAGTATTACAGAGAACATTTTAAGGGCAAAACTATATTCTGTAATTGTGATGATCCAATAGATAGTAATTTTTTTCTATATTTTGAATTGAACTTTACGCAATTAGGATTAAAAAGACTGATAGCTACACACTACGAAGTAGATAAGCCCTCATATATGCTTGAAATTAACAAAGATGAGGACGGGGACGGACTTATCACAAGTAAAGATATTGTTAAAAAGAAACTAAAACAGAATGGGGATTTTAGAAGTCCAGAGTGTATTGAGTTATTAAAACAAGCGGACATTGTAATAACAAATCCACCATTTAGCTTATTTAGAGAATATGTAGCACAACTAATGGAATATGACAAGAAGTTTATAATTATAGGTAATCAAAATGCTTTGACCTATAAAGAAATATTCCCACTAATCAAGAATAATAAAATGTGGTTTGGATTAACAATGAACGGAAGTAATAGATATTTTAGAGTGCCAGATTCTTATGAGCTAACAGAAAAGACTGGAAAGATAGAGGACGGGGTAAAATATGCTTTTGTTAAAGGCGTTAGATGGTTTACTAATTTAGATATACCGCAACGACACGAAAAACTTTTACTATATAAAACATATAATCCTAATGACTATCCAAAGTATGATAACTACGACGCTATAAATGTAGATAGGGTTAGTGATATACCTTATGACTATGACGGCGTTATGGGTGTCCCCATAACATTTATTGATAAATATAATCCAAAACAATTTAAGATAGTAGGTTGGACGTTAGGACGAGGGGATTATGAAGTTGGGGCGTCTAAAATATATGTCAATGCCAAACAATATAGTAATGGTAAAGTATCAAGTGGAAATAAAGTAAATGACGGACCAACAATACTATATAAAAATAAGCCAACTGGTGTGTATTATACAGCTGATAATGCCGACGGATATTTACAAATACTATACGCCCGTATTTTAATTCAAAAGATAGAGGAGGATATATCTAATGGAAATTAAATTAAAAGAAATAAAAGTCAGAGAAGTAATAGACGGATACATTAACAATGACGAGGACGGGGTTATTGGATATGGTGGCAAACTAAATATCCGTCCAAAGTATCAGAGAGAGTTTGTATATAAAGATAAGCAAAGGGACGCAGTAATTGATACAGTTAGAAAGGACTTCCCTTTAAATGTAATGTATTGGGTAGATAATGGGGACGGAACATACGAAGTTTTAGACGGACAACAGAGAACAATTAGTATATGTGAGTATTGTATTGGCACGTTTTCTATAAACTATCAATACTTTCATAACTTGGAACACGACGAGCAAGAGCAAATATTAGAATACCCCCTAATGATATATCTTTGTAAAGGAACAGATAAGGAAAAGTTAGAGTGGTTTAAGACTATCAATATTGCGGGGGAAAAGTTATACGATCAAGAATTAAGAAATGCCATATATACTGGTGAGTGGTTGACTGACGCTAAACGCCATTTTAGTAAGAATAATTGCGTAGCTTATAATCTTGGTGGGGATTACTTAAATGGTAGTGCCATACGTCAAGATTACTTACAGACCGCAATTAAGTGGATAAGTAATGATTCAATAGAGGACTATATGTCAAAACACCAACACGACGCCAACGCAAATGAGTTATGGTTATACTTTCAGAGCGTAATAAATTGGGTAAAAGTAGTATTCCCCAAATACAGAAAAGAGATGAAAGGTATTGAGTGGGGATTTTACTACAACGAATATAAGGACGTTGCTTTTGATTCTAACAAGTTAGAGGATAGGATTAAGGAAATGATGACAGACGAGGATATAACTAACAAGAAAGGTATTTATGAGTATCTATTGGACGGAAAAGAAAGACACTTAAATATCAGAGAGTTCACACCTAACCAAAAGAGAGAGGCATACGAAAGACAAAACGGAATATGTCCTAATTGTAATAACCATTTTGAGATAGATGAAATGGAGGGCGACCATATAACCCCTTGGCATAGTGGAGGAAAAACAACCGCCGATAATTGCCAAATGCTTTGTAAAGAGTGTAATAGACGTAAGAGTGGGATATAATATCCCCTCTTTTTTATTGTTTCTATATATGTTATAGTAATAACTAACAAAGAAAAAGTATAGTTTAATACTTACTAACTTACTATATATATAGGGAGGTGGTAAGAAGTGGACTTAACTTATTTAACGCTTGATGATATACACAATATAACTCATTTAAGCAAAGACGCTATCCGTAAGCATATTAGACTTGGTAATATGGTAGGACGCAAAGTAGGAACACGCTATTTAGTAGAGCCAATGGAAGTAAAGCGCTTTATTGAAACAAGTGGCAAAAAAAAAGAGAGTAGATAATTACATATCTACTTATTTTTATTATAGGAGGTTTATAGTAATGGCAAATAGGTCAATAGATTTATCAAGCAAAATGCTTGGTTTAGAAAAGGTTTTAGAGGACGATATACTGGATATTATGGAGGAGTTTGTAAAACAGAGTGCTGATGACGTTATAAATGGTAAAATCCGTAGTATAGAGAGTATAAGAGGTAGCAACCATACCGAATTGGAAAAGTATATACAAGAGATAGTATATAAGTGTATTGAGGATATGTTTGGCGGAGGTTATAGATTTAAAGAGTTTAGAAATATGCTTTATTATGATTTAGAAAAATCGGGGTTTAGCAGATTCTGCCCCACCTGTATCATCAATACAAAACGTCTTGGTAAAGCATCACACAACGATAATGGTTATATTTCATAACAGAAACTTTACAACTGGTAGCTAAATCTAATAAAATAATATGCGTATTGTATAAAGATATATTATAGAAAGAGAACAATTTGAGGGCGTAAACCCAATAAAATTAAGGCAATACACTAAAATTATATCCCAAATTGGTGGGGGATATATACCCCAATATATGAGGTATATTACCCCCCAATAAATTGGGGTGTAGTTATTTTATTAGGAGGACTTTATATGGCAATATTACGTGTTATAGATGATAAATTAGTCCGCTTAAATAAAGAGGATAAGGAAAAATTAAGTAAAGAAAATAAAGGTTGTAAAGCAAAATTGATACCATTTAAGGATATACCAAAGTTATTACCGCAGTCAATTTTTAAAAATGGATCATACGAAATAGAAACCCAAAAAGCTTTTGTAAAACTATCCACAGAAGGTTTAGCTTTGTTATCAGAGATGAAATTATCACAAATGGAACTAAAAGTATTATTTACAATACTATCTCATCTAACAATGACTAAAAATATTAAAACCAAAAGATATATTGGTAATGGTTTTGCTATGAAAGATAATGACTACCTAAACAAAACCGAATTGGCGGAGGAATTGGATAAGGTTGATAATAAATATTTAGATACGATAATTGAGAAATTAGAGGAACGAGAACTTATAATAAGGGTTAAGCATAAAGGAAATACCATATATTGCGTTAATCCATTTATATTTATGACGGGGGAAGAAGTAGATTCTGGAACATTTGCTTTATTCTATAAAAGCGGTTTTAATACATATAGCCAATAGTTCCGACATAATGCCGACATTTTAGAGGATTTTAATTGTCCAGAGTTTAGAAAGCTATTTGCTTTAAAAATAAGGGATTAAATCCCCTCTTATTTTTTTTGCTTATCTTGTAAAGGTTAGATATTAAGCCCGTAAGAGTTAGCAACCTATCCCGTAGAAGTTAACCTATTATCCACATATATAAAATATATTAAATTAAATAAATATAGAATATATAAATATATTTACAATACGGACTTTGATAAGTCCGAAAAGAAAAGAGGAATAAAATTATTCCTCACTTAAATCATAATCATCAACCAACCAATTAAAGTTTGTATCTAATTGTGTAGTATCTTTTGGTGGTATGTAATTTCTTTCTATGGTAATAAACCATTGATAGTTTGGTGTTTCAAACTTTTTCTTTTTATTCTTAACTTGTTGTTCGTCTTTGTCTAACCATATCCATAACATTTTATAATGTGAAGTATATTTTATAACTGACGTAGATAAATATTTATCCAATGAAGTTATATATGTATCCAATGCCGATTCTGTCTTAACCCTTTCAAGAAGTGCGCTATATTCATCTTGCGTAAGATAGACATTATCCTTAAAGCGTAATCTACCATAGATACTATGATATTCATACTCGTTGCGATCTTTTATTTCCTTATTGTCGTTCTCGTTGATATTAGCTAATTTTGTCAGTTTAATTTGTCTTAACCAACTTCCTCCGTTTATAATTTCTATTAACCCCTCTTTTTTTAATTTGGCAATAGAATATTTAACAGTGCCAAAGGGTATTCCTAATTTAGTGGATATATATTTATTTTTAGCATAAATCTTTTTATTATATTTTTGTAGTATAGAAAAATATAGCCATATCTTAATCCACGCTGGTGTATGTTCGTTCTTGATAAGTTCATTTATCATATTATATGATAATGACTGATATACTATGCTACTTCCACGAATATTATTATCCATACTGACGTCCTTTCTCAAAATCTGTCTATTGTAGGATAAAATAAAAATCTACCAATTATCTTACAATAGCCAATAGGTTGCTTTTAGGTTAATAGAGTTTAAATATCAACCTATAAGCTATTGTAAAATAACTAATAGACTTCCACCATACAATACGATTCTAACACGACACAAAGGCATAAAGCAAGTGTGTGCTTGAAAATATTAAAAACTTTACACGAGGACTTGTCGTTCTTGTCCTCTACTCTATTAACCACCTCTATAATACAATAAAAAAATTATCTTGTCAACTACAACAATAAAAAAACGGGGTGATCCCCCGTAATTACGCACTTCTTAAAGGTTTATTATTTGGGAAGTGTTCGTAAAACCACTTCTTGATAATTAAGAAGTTTGTTTTAATTGGTTTACCACTTTTTGTTTTGCTAACTTCCTTATCTCTTAAAGCAATAAACTCTTTATATAAATCTTTATCCGTATCCTTAATGTTTTCCATAAAATCATTTATATCTTTTGAATTAGTTTTGTCAACCTTTGTTCTATTTTGTTTGTATGTGATTTTATATTCGGTTAAATCTATTACGTCAGATAAATTAGCACTTTTACTTTTACCAAATGCTTTGTTGAACTTTTGTTGCCCCTCCATAAGTTCTTTAAGTTCGTAAGGTGCTTCGGCAGATTTAATTTCGGTATCAAGTATAATTCTCATATTCTATCCTCCTGTTCTACCCCACGTTTTTTCTACTCTCTTTGTAAGTCCTAACATATTTGGGAAAGCGTAATGCTTTCTTGACTGGATATTATAACAGAAGTATTTATTCGTGTAAAGACTAAATTATCAAAAAATAATAAAATCGTGGAGGAGTGGTCTAACACATCTAACAATTGCTAACATAATTTGCGGTTTGCTTTGAATAAAAAAAGTATAGAGTATATATTTAATTTATACAATTATACTTAATATAATTATACTTTATATACATTTAATTTATTATAATAGTATTCGTAGGGCGTGGATATTACAAAATAGGGTTGCTTGTATCTTTTTTATATGGTATGGTATAATCTAATTACGGAGGGTATTATGAAAAGAGTGGATAAAGTGGTCGAAGTTAACGAGAACGTTTTGGTATTATCAGAAGTGATCCAAACATTATATTTTAAATATAAGGACGGAATACCAAAACATTTAAGTAAAGAATTAGGGAAATTATCAAAAATGTTTGAAGATGAATTGTGTAAGAATTATATACCTAATATGGATATAGCCGATAGCCATTTAATAGAACAAATAACATTTGAATCTTTTAAGTAAACATATAGACTTTTCTATGCTATTATGATATAATTTGTTTGGGTGGACTTATGACTTTTTACCGATTGTCAGCCACCCTCTTATTGTTTGTGGGAATAAAATAGGTCGTTGCGTTTTGGGGCGCCCCGCCCCAAAATATATAAAATTAGGTAATTTTTACAAAAGCTACGCCCCCACCCTCTCTGACACGTTTTAAGCCACTTCTAACGCACGTTAGTGTTCTCCCCAATACTTTTACTCGAAATAAAAAAACGTGCCGCAGAACGCAAATAAACGCCATTTAAAGAGGTGTTTATATTTTTTGTTGTTTCGGTCTAACAATTTCTAACCAGTCTAACAAATGTTAGATAGGTCAAACGTGGTTAGCTTTTGTTAGATACGTTAGATAAATCTAACTTTTGCTTGACTTTTCTAACAAAATATGATACAATATTATTGTCATAAGAAAGGAAGGATTTTAAAAATGACAATCGGTAAAATATTTTATAGTTCGTGGGGATACGAACAGACTAACATTGACTTTTATAAAGTCATAGAAGTTAGTAAGAGTGGAAAGACTTTCACACTTCAAAAAATAGGAAGTCAAGTTATATCTAACGTAGGTTATTGTAGT
>Ga0310690_10008215_pt1 | contig 13287 bp, 8 predicted proteins | sample AusTroGonzalo_MG_2_FD_207661 | JGI IMG/M metagenome (GOLD analysis project Ga0310690, IMG submission 207661) | Bovine rumen microbial communities from tropical cattle in Woodstock, Queensland, Australia - Gonzalo_04 (v2) (version 2) | ecosystem: Host-associated > Mammals > Digestive system >... | reverse complement strand
GCGTGCAGCGCTGGGTGAAATTCTGCAAATACCTGCCTGCAGAGGGCTGGCAGCCGGTAGTTTTCGCCCCGGAGAATGCCGATTACCCAGCCCTGGACCCATCCCTGGAGGCCGATTTGCCCAAAGACCTGGAGGTCCTTCGCGGCCATATCTGGGAACCGTACGCGGCCTATCGAAAACTCTTGGGCGGCAAGGATGCCAGTACGCAGGTTACAGAGATTTCCTCCGGGGAAAAGACCTGGAAGCAGCGCCTGAGCCTTTGGATCCGGGCCAACTTGTTTGTGCCGGACCCGCGGGTGGGCTGGGTAAAACCCAGTGTGAAAACCCTCAAGGCATACTTGGTGGAACATCCTGTGGATGTGATGGTTACAACTGGCCCGCCCCATTCCGTCCACCTAATTGGCATGCAACTGCATAAAGCGCTGGGTATACCTTGGATTCCGGATTTCCGGGACCCGTGGAGCCGGATGTACTACCTGAAATATCTGCCGATGACGGAGAAGACCTGGAAAAAACTCCGCCGACAGGAACAGGCGGTACTGGATTCCTGCAGCACCGTGCTCACCTGCACCTCGCTTGTGCAGGAAGAGTTTCAGGCTCAGACTTCTACGCCCGTAGCCTGCATAACCAACGGATTTGATGAGGCCGATTTTGCCGAAAGGCTGCTGCCTCGCCGGGACAGGCATTTCAACATCACCCACACCGGTCTTTTTGCCGCCGACGGCAATCCCCTTGCCCTCTGGAAGGTCCTGGGTATCCTGGCCGCTTCGGAACCCGGTTTCCGGGAAGACCTGCGCATTCGCCTGGTGGGAAAGGTGGACAAGGAGATTCTGGAGTCCATCAAAGCCGCGGGGCTATCGGCCAATGTGGTGGAACTGGGGCCGCAGAACCATGCCACGGCCATACTGGAGCAGCGGGCGGCCACGATACTCATCCTTCCCATGCGGAACGATGCTCAGTATCGGCCTATCCTGCCGGGGAAACTGTTCGAGTACCTGGCAGCCCGCCGGCCTGTTTTGGGCATCGGCCAGGAGGACGGCGCCATGGCCCGGGTGCTGTTTTCCACCAAGGCAGGCATAACGGCCGATTGGGAGGATACTGCCCCCATGCGCGCCTTCCTGGCCAATGCCTGGCGCCAGCATTGTGAGGGCGGTGTGCCTGCCACCAGCGGAGACATCAGCCCCTACACCCGCCGGAACCTCACCCATGCCCTGGCGAGGCTCCTCCTTCGCGTGTCTTCGGACACGAAACAGGCCGATTTGGTGTCCGAACGCCCCAAAAACAAAGCTTCGGACACGGAATAGGGGGTTTTGGTGTCCGAACACAACTTTGAAACAACAGTAGTAATGAATTGGAAGAAAATAGCAGCAGCCGTTGGCATAGTGGCGCTGTTCCTGGCGCTCAGTTATGGTTTTGTGCCGCAGGTGCTGGACGGTAAGATTGTGAACCAGAGCGATATCTCCGGGTATATCGGCATGTCGCATGAGATGACGGAATGGAACCGGGAGCATCCGGACAATCCCACCTATTGGACGGATTCCATGTTCGGCGGTATGCCCACAACGGCCATCTCCACCCAGAACGGCGGTGACTACACGCAGAAGCTGTACGACCTGCTGTTTATCGGCAAGCGTCCCGCCACCTGGCTCTTCGTAGCACTGCTGGGAGCTTTCCTGCTGTTTCTGGCCTTGGGTGTAAGCTGGCCCGTGGCCATCGGCGGTGCCATTGCCATTGCCTTCTGCAGCTACAATTTCCAGATTATCCAGGTGGGTCACAACACCAAGATGCAGGCCATCGCCCTCATGCCCTGGGTGCTGGCTGCGCTGGTGTTCACATATAAGTCCAAAGGTTTCTGGAAAACCCTCCTGGGCGCCACCCTTTTTGGCCTTACCCTCAGCCTGCAAATCAAAGCCAACCATCAGCAGATATCCTATTATCTGGCCATTATCGTATTGGTTTACGCGCTGGTAGAGTTTATCGGCTCGCTTAAAAACAAAGCCTGGAAACCGTTCTTGCTGGCATCGGCCTTATTGCTTGTGCTGGGCGGTGCGGGCATTGCCACCAATGTGAACAAGCTGTTGCCCCTGGCCAAATATACGCCCAACACCATGCGCGGCGGTTCGGAGTTGTCGCAGGATGGCGCTGGCAGCAGCGGCCTGGACCTGGATTATGCCACTGCCTGGAGCTATGGCTGGGAAGAGTTGCCCAACCTGCTGATACCCAACTTTAACGGCGGCTCCTCGTCCGGTGCGGTAGATCCGGACAAATCGGAAACGGTGAAGTTCCTGAAGCAGGCCGGGCAGAAAAACGTGCGGGAAGTGGCCAAGACCCTGCCTCTTTACTGGGGCCCGCAGCCCTTCACCGCCGGTCCCATGTATATGGGCGCCATCACCCTCTTCCTCTTTGTGCTGGGGCTGGGCCTGTACAAAGGCCGGGAGAAGTGGTGGCTGCTTGCCGTTACCCTACTGGCTGTGCTGATGGCCGTGGGAAGCCACTTCATGGCCTTTACCAAATTCTGTTTCAACGTATTGCCGCTCTATAACAAGTTCCGGACGGTATCCATGGCACTGGTAATCCTGCAGGTGACGCTGCCGGTGCTGGGCTTCCTCACGCTGGATAGGATTGTGCGCGGAGAATATGATCTGAAGGCCTTCCGCAAAAAGGGTCTCATCGCTTTCGCGGTTACCGGTGGCTTCTGCCTGCTCTGCTGGCTGGTTCCGGGCCTCTTCGGCAGTTTCACCGGAGGGTCCGACGCCCAGATGCAGGATGTCCTGGTGGATGCCCTGGTGAAGGACCGCATCGCCCTTTTCCGGGCCGATGCCCTCCGCTCCCTGCTCCTGATTTTCGGCACGGTCGGCCTGATAGTGTGGGCGCTTGCCCAACAAAAGCCCGTTGCCGGTATCGGCCGCAAGTGGATAGCGGCCACCGGCATCTGCCTGCTGGTGCTGGTGGACCTGTTCGCTGCCGGCAAGCGCTACCTGAACGCCAGCCACTTCACCACGCCCAAGGACTTCAACGCCCCCTTCAAAGAACGCCCCGTAGACCAGATTATCAAGGCCGATAAAGATCCGCAGTACCGGGTGCTGGACCTTACGGTAAATGTGTTCAACTCCTCCGTGCCTTCCTACCATCACAAGAGCATCGGCGGCTATTCCCCGGCCAAGCTGCAGCGTTATCAAGACCTCATCGAGCACTATCTCACCGGAGAGATCAACGGCCTGTACAAGCAGCTGAACTCCGCTGAGGATTTGCAGGAAGTAAGTGATTATATGGCAGTTTCAACGCCCGTACTGAATGCGCTGAACACCCGATATGTGATACTGGCCGATGACTATCCACCTCTGGTGAACGACGGAGCCTTCGGCCCGGCCTGGTTTGTGGACTCGGCCGTGGAGGCTGCAACGCCGGACGAAGAGATTGCCCTGCTGGGCTCCGTGGATTTAAGGCACCAGGCCGTGGTGACCACCCCTGTCATTCTGAGCGGCAGCGAAGAATCTGACACCATCGGCCTTACCTCCTACGCCCCCAACGAGCTGCATTACCATTACAGTGCCGCTGCGGACCGCCTGGCCGTCTTCAGTGAAATCTATTACCCGAATGGCTGGTCGGCCAGCGTGGACGGGCAGCCGCTGCAGCTCCTCCGGGCCGACTGGACCCTCCGCGCCGCCCTTCTCCCCGCCGGTGAGCACGACGTGGTGATGCACTTCCTCCCGGAGAGCTACCGCATCGGCGCCCGCATCTCCACCCTCTCCTCCATTCTGCTGCTTCTGCTATTGCTTAGTAGCTTGATTATCAACTATATAACAAAAGCTCCCTGTGTCTGGAATCACAGGGAGGAAAACGTAAGTGACTGATAATCAATGATCCGTTAAACCGCGCCGGCCAGCTGGGAGGCCAGGTCCAGGAAGGCTAAGGCGTCCGGACGGGTGCCCAGGGCGGAAGGCTGGCCGATATCGCCGCCTTCGCGGATGCCCTGCACCAGCGGAATCTGTCCCAGCAGGGGAATCTCCAGTTCCTTGGCCATGCGGGAGCCGCCGTCCTGGCCGAAGAGGTAGTACTTCTCCTCCGGATGGGCGGCCGGGGTGAACCAGGCCATGTTTTCCACCAGCCCGTAAATCCGGCGGTTCACGGAAGGATTCCGGAACATATCCACGCCTTTCCGCACATCGGCGAGAGCCACTTCCTGCGGGGTGGTAACTATTACGGCGCCGGAAAGCGGAATGTCATTTACCAGGGAAATGTGGATGTCGCCCGTTCCGGGAGGCATGTCGATGAGCAGATAGTCCAGTGGTCCCCATTGGGTCTGTAAGATAATCTGTTTGAGGGCGTTGCATGCCATCGGCCCGCGCCAGATGAGGGCCTGCCCGGCTTGAGCAAAGTAGCCGATGGACATCCACTTCACGTTGTATTTTTCTATGGGGATGAAGAGTTCCCTGCCTTCCTCGCCTTCCATCTCCGGCACATAACCTTCCGTACCCGTCATGATGGGGACGGAGGGGCCGTAAACATCGGCATCGGCCAGTCCCACCCGGTAGCCCAGCCGCGCCAGGGCGATGGCCAGGTTCACCGCAACGGTGCTTTTGCCCACGCCGCCCTTGCCGGAAGCTATGCCGATAATGTGGCCTACTTCCCGCACCTGGTCCAGGTTCAGCTCGTTCACCGTCTTTTTGGCGGGCTCCTTAACGATGGTTTTCACTTCCACGGCCGTTCCGCCGGGGGCGTTCCTATAGACGGCCGCCTGTGCGGCTCCCACCAGGTAGTTTTTCAGCGGGTCCGGCCGTTTTGGAAAAGCCAGCGTAATAACCACTTGACTTTCAGTTATTTCCACATTGGAAACCATACCCAGCGACACAATATCCTTGTCGTCCCGGCCGGGATGCTGCACCTCGCGCAGCCACTGCAACACCAAATCTTTTGTCATTGTAACGGAATTTGTCACAAAATTAGTCAAATTCCCCGAAAACACCACCGCCTTCCGGTCCCGTGACAATCTAAGTCACGTTTCGAGCCTGTTTCTAAACAAAGTCCGTTCACACTGACGGACAAAGTCACGTTTCCGGAATCAAACGTGACTGAGATGGTTAAAACAGCCGGAGCCGGTAGCCGAAGCTGAGTTCGAAGGCAGCACTGTGTGCCGAATAGAAGTTATCCGGGGCATCGGCCCGCGGGAAATACCAGGAAACGCCCGGCTGGACGAACAGCGAGCCGCGCCGGAAAATCCGGTACTGCACTCCGGCCGACAGGTCCACGGACCAGAGGGCGTCCCGCAGCAGACTGTGGGATTCCTCCAGGGTCTGGACCGAGCCGCCGGAAAGCGGTTCGGCCGTGGTGCGTACCCGGCTGGCCACCGCGAACTGATACATCGGCCCGCCGGTGACATACAGCCCCAGCCGACGGCCCTGCCAGAAAGAGTACTGCAAATGCAAGGGGATACCCAAGTAGTACTGGTCTTTCCGGGTTTCAATACGGTTGCTGCCGGCCTCAGTGGTAAGGGTGGTCTGGAGCGGGGACAGTACCACGCCGGACTCCAGCGACAGCCGCCGCGTGAGCCCCACGTTCACGCCCAGGGCCCAGCGGGGCAGCCGGGCATAGCTGGAGTTGGTTGTGCTGGGCTTGTTCCGCCCCACCATCCGGAATTCGGCCGATGGGCCCGAGGCATCGGCTTTGGTAAACAGGGCCGATGGCAGCCCGTAGCCGTTCACAACGTCGGCCGTGTGCTGTGAAGGGCCGGAGGAGGAAAGGGTAATTTGTACGCCCGGGGTAAAAGTACGGCGGGGTTCAGAGACGGATTCCGGTGGAATCTGCTGCGCTACAGGAAGATTGCCGACAGGGGATTCCTCTGTGATATTATGGCCCGAAGCCTCTTCAGGAGATTCTTTCGCTTCGCTCAGAATGACAGAAGGGTCTTCACCCGGCATGACGGGGGTATCTTCGTCCAAAGTGACAGGAGGGTATTCGTCCTGAATAACAGGGAGCACTTCGTTCGGAATCTGCCGGGTTCTGGCCAGGGAACGGACAGAGGACGGAACAAAAGCAGAAAGTTCCGTCCGGATTTCAGGGATTGTTATAGCGGCCAATCCACCGGGGACGAGGGTGACGGCCGGCTTCGGAGAAACGGGGCGCAGGAATACGAACCAGGCTATGGCGGCAGCGGCTGCCAGGCCGGCAGCTGCATACCAGAAGGCCGCAGGAAGGCGGCGTCTGCGGGACTCAACGCCGGCGCGGACTGCGTCCCACAGCCCCTCCGGCGGCGCTTCCCGGTAGTCCTCAAACAGCTCGGGAAGCTGGTCTGTCCAGTTTTTATTCATGGTTCTGTTCCTTTATATAGGCTTTGATTTTTTTGGCAAGCGTGGCCCTGGCCCGGAAGAACTGGGAGGCCGATGTATCCTCCTTGATTCCCAGCAGGGCTGCTATCTCTTTATGACTTTTCTTTTCGAAGACAAAGAGGTTGAAGACAGTCCTGTAACCATCCGGCAGGGAGCGGATCATCTCCAGAATCACGCCCGGAGGGATTTCAGGCAGGGAAAAATCGGCCTCATCTTCCTGCTCCGGGAGGTCTTCCACGTACACCAGGCGGCCGTTTTTCCGCAGGGCCTTCAGCGACTGGTTCACCACAATCCGCGAAGCCCAGGCCCGAAGGCTTCCCTCGCCCCTGTACTGGAATCGGCCGATATGGTCTATCATCTGCAGGAAAGACTCCTGCAGGGTATCCTCTACATCGGCCCGGCCGGTGAGATAACGCGAGCATACCGCAGTAAGATACCCGGCATACCGGTCGTAGAAACACCGGATTCCGTCGGGGTCCTTGCTGCGGACAAGCCTTACCAGCTCCTGTTCGTCCGGACTATTCTGTCCGGCCCTTGAAGAGGAACTGTTTTTCAGCCGTCTCTCCTGCACAGGTCTTCCATTTTAAAGTAATAACGTCGTTCTCGTCAGTATCTGAGAATAAAGTGTTTATATCAAAATAAACCAAAGCGTCGGCCTTTTCGGTCCGGGCATCCCCATTAGCATTGTGCACCAGGGTCAGCACCCGGGGCTTGTTCTGGGAAAGAGAAACCGAATGACGGATATGGCCATCTCCCCACCAGGCCGAATAGTGGATGGTGAGATATCCGTCTTCCAGGGAGGTCATCCAGTCTTCTATTACATCCAGTCCGTCATCAGCCGCCGGCCCGCCGGGACTGTCCCCTTTGTCGCCGTGTGCAGAAAGCCCGCCCGGCTCCACATCTTCATACCACAGAATCTCCGCCCAGCAGAATTTAGTTTCGGGAGGTCTGTTCAGAAGCATGAATTCACAATATACCCGGTCTTTTTCCCAGGTTCTATGGCTTTGGTCGGGATCTACGATGGAAAGCTTGTCGTTCACTTGCAGATAACGGGTCCCGTCGGGAAAGGTTTTGGCCGATGCAATGGCCGGATAGGTTTTACCGGGCTCCACACCCAGATCGGCCCAAATAGGATACTCGTAAATGGGATGCTCCTCCTTCGTGGCTGAACAGGAACTCAAAAGCCCTGCCAGCAATATGCAGAATATGTCCAGCCGTTTTTTCATAACCCGTATAAGAAATCCAAGTTTAAGTCAATCTTGCACGAATATAGGGAATTTTTGCTATTTTTGTCTTCCAAACCAAATGAGTATGAAACGTATTCTTGCTTTAATCGCCGCCCTCGCCGTGTCGGTGAGCGCGCTGGCCGACGAAGGAATGTGGCTGCTGCCCCTCCTGAACCAGATGAACAAAAAAGACCTCAAGGCAGCGGGCTGCAAGCTCTCCCCGGAGGAAATTTATTCCATTAACAAGTCTTCTCTCAAAGACGCCATCGTCCAGTTCGGCGGCGGCTGCACGGGAGAGATGATATCGGCCCAGGGCCTGGTGATTACCAACCACCACTGCGGCTATAGCAGCATCCAGAGCCTTTCCACCGACGAGCACAACTACTTGATGGACGGCTACTGGGCCAAGAATACTGGCGAGGAAATCCCCGCTCCGGGCCTCAGCGTCACCTTCCTCATTTCCATGGAGGATGTTACTTCCGTAATGGAAAAGGCCGAGGACCAGCAGGCCAAGGCCGATGAGTTGGTGAAAGCCGCCAATGCCGCCAACCCCCATTGCCAGGCCGAGGTGGAGAGCTTCTACAACGAGAATGTCTATTACCTCATCGTCTATAAGACCTACCGCGACGTGCGCTTCGTGGCCGCCCCTCCGGCATCCATGGGTAAATTCGGCGGAGAGACGGACAACTGGATGTGGCCCCGTCACACCTGCGATTTCTCCATGTTCCGCGTATATGCCGACAAGGACAACCAGCCCGCCGCCTACAGTCCGGACAACGTGCCCTACAAGCCCGTCCGCAGCCTGAAGATTGCCACGGGAGGCGTGAAGGAAGGCGACTATGCCATGATCATGGGCTATCCCGGCAGCACCCAGCGCTACCAGACGGCCACCCAGCTGAACCAGATGATTGCTACCCATCGCATCTCCATTGACGCCCGCACCGTGCGCCAGGACCTGATGTGGGAGGCCATGTGCGCGGACCCGTCCGTGCAGCTCAAGTACGCCAACAAGTACGCCGGCAGCGCCAACGGCTGGAAGAAGTGGCAGGGTGAGGAACTGGCCTTCGGCAACCTGAACATCATCCCCCGCGAGGAGCAGAAAGAGGCCGCGCTGAAGGCCTGGATCGAGGCCGACCCGTCCCGCAAGGCCCTTTACGGAGACCCCGTAGCCGATATCGATGCTTATGTGAAGAAGAATGCTGCCGACAACCAGGCCGTCACCCTGCTGTCCGAGACGGTGAACTCCATTGAGCTCCTGGGCATGGGCGCCAACCTCATGAACGCCTATTCCCGCGGTCTGCAGCAGGGCCGGGACAGCGTGGCTGCCCTGGCATCGGCCAAGGAGTCCCTGCAGCGCCGCTACCGCGACTATGTGGAAGCCCTGGATCGCAAAGAGGCCGTAGCCATGCTGGAATTCTACCGCAAGAGCGCCAAGCCGGAAGACTACCCGAATGCCGATTTCGCCACCCTGGACATCCCCGCCTACGTGGAGAACCTGTTCAATAACAGCGCCTTCACTTCTTACGAGAAGATGCAGGCTGCATCGGCCGATGAATTGAACAATGATCCGGCCATGGGCCTCTATACTTCCCTGGTCATGGTGGTGATGAAGCACTATACCGCCCTTTACGGTTCGCCGGAAGAGGAAGCCAAGTACGGCACTGCCCGCAAGAACTTCACCGCCGCCCTCATGGAGTGGCAGAAGGGCAAGGCCATGTATCCGGACGCCAACTTCACCATGCGCCTCACCTACGGCCACGTGCTACCCTACAGCCCCAAGGACGCCCTCAAGTACCTGCACTACACCACCGCCAAGGGCCTGCTGGAGAAAGAGGATCCGGAGAACCCGGAATTCATCCTGCCTGCCGGTGTGAAGTCCCTCATCCTCGCCGGAGATTATGGCCGCTGGGCCGACAAGGACGGCACCCTCCACACCTGCTTCCTCACCAACAATGACATCACCGGCGGCAACTCTGGCTCCCCGGTCCTGGACGCCAAGGGCAACCTCCTGGGCCTGGCCTTCGACGGAAACTGGGAGAGCATGAGCTCCGACGTGATGTTCGAGCCGGACCTCCAGCGCTGCATCTGCGTGGACATCCGCTACGTGCTGTGGATGATTGAAAAGTTCGGTGGCGCCACCAACCTCATTAACGAGCTCACCTACGCCAAATAATACCTGGCGGATAAACAACTGATAATTAGTGTTTTAAGCAAAAGTCTGGGTCCGTTTTGACACCCAGACTTTTGCTTAAATATCTGTTTACCAAAAAGTTAAGTGCCAGGCAACACAACACATATGAGAATCTCGCCGTTATTTGCTAACTTTGCCGAAAATTACAATTGCCATGGCCATTAAAGAAATGCCTGTCTGGAAATGGGTGCTGCTGTTTCTCGCGGCACTCTTCCTGTCCCTGTTGTTGTATGGTTCTTCCACGCTTGTCACCCTTCTTCCTGTGGCCTGGGGCCGATGGGTGGGTTCTGTGCTGGTAGCGGCCGCCATGCTGGGGCTGTACACGCTCTTTGTCCGCTGGTTCGAAAAGCACTGGGCACAGGACCTGCCTCTGGATAAAAGCCTACCCCATACCGGCATCGGCCTGGGTGTGGGACTGGGCTATTTCATTGTAGTAGTGGCCCTCATGATGGCTTTCGGCGTGTATCGGATTGTGGGAACCGGGCATGAATGGAGCGATATCCTGGATTCCTTCTTCGTGTTCCTGCTGGTGGCCATTGGCGAAGAACTGGTTTTCCGGGGCGTGCTGTTCCGCTGGATAGACGAAAAGTGGGGCTTTATCGTCGCCCTGGTGGTTTCGGCCCTGGTCTTCGGCCTGGTACACATTTCCAACGACAACGCCTCCTGGTGGTCTTCCGTGGCCATCGCCATCGAGGCGGGCCTGCTGCTGGGAGCCATCTATAAGTACTCCGGCACGCTGTGGGCGCCCATCGGTGTGCATTGGGCCTGGAACTTCTCCCAGGGCAATATTTTCGGCTTTAAGGTTTCCGGGACGGATGCCGGCGCCTCCCTGCTGTACAGCGATGTCTCCGGCAGCGAGTGGCTTTCCGGCGGCGCCTTCGGGGCAGAAGCTTCCGTGATAGCCGTGGTGGTGGGCGCCGCCGTATCGGCCTGGCTCATCTGGAGAATCTATAAGCGTGCCTAAAGCACAGCTAATACCTTATTTGGAACCGGGCCGATGGGAAGCCGGATGTGACGAGGCAGGCCGGGGTCCGCTGGCCGGGCCAGTGTATGCCGCAGCCGTCATCTTGCCGGCCGATTTCCACCATCCGCTCCTGAACGACTCCAAGCAGATGACGGAAAAAGCCCGGGAGGAATTAAGGCCGATAATAGAGGCCGAAGCCGTGGCTTGGGCGGTGGAAGCAGTTCAGCCAGAGGAAATTGACAAGTTGAACATCCTCTGGGCCTCCGTTACGGGTATGCAGCGGGCCGTGCTCCGGCTGGATCCGGCCCCGGAGTTTCTGCTGATAGACGGAAACAAGTTCCGCCCCTTCGGCCCGTATGGATTCAAGGACTACCGGACCGTGGTGCACGGAGATGCCACCTATGCATCCATCGCTGCAGCCTCGGTGCTGGCCAAAACCTGGCGGGACGCCTTTATGCGGGAGCTGTCGGCCCAGTATCCCGAATACGGCTGGGACCGCAACATGGGCTACCCCACCGCCGAACACATAGCAGCCATCCGGCGTTACGGCTACACGCCCTGGCACCGGAAGTCCTTTCACGTTAAAGAGTTGGAACCCTCTCTGTTTTAAGTCCGGGAACGAAAACACCGCAAAAACGTTCCCGAAGGCGGTGTGTCCTTTGGAATTGCGCGAAAAATCGTTATATTTGCAGACTGCCTTGAAAAACGCAAAATTAATTAATATCCAATGAAAACTTACACTACTAAAAACATCCGCAACGTTGTCTTGATTGGTGCTCCCCGCAGCGGTAAAACCACCCTGTCCGAGGCTATGCTCTTTGAAGGCAAGGTCATTGACCGCCGCGGTTCCGTAGAAGAAAAGAACACCGTGTCCGACAACACCGAGTTCGAACAGACCAACCAGAAGTCCATCAACGCCACTCCGCTGTATGCAGAGTTCGGCGGTTGCAAGATCAACTTCATCGACGCTCCGGGTTCCGACGATTTCTCCGGCGGCGCCCTTTCCGCCTTCAAGGTGGTGGAGGCTGCCGTGATGGTGATGAACGGCACTGCCGGCATCGAGGTGGGCACCACCCTCTTCGGCCGTTATGCCGACCAGTATGGCGTTCCCATGGTCATCGCCGTAAACCAGATGGACCACGACAAGGCCAACTGGGACGGTGTGCGCACCGCCATCAGCGAAGAATTCGGCAAGAAGGCCATCTTGTGCCAGTTCCCGGTGAACCCCGGTCTGGGCCTGGAAGGCTTTGTGGATGTTATCACCATGAAGTTCTACAACAGGAAGAACGAAGAGATGGATATCCCCGCCGCTTATGCCGATGAGGCCGAAGAACTCCGCGCCGAACTGATGGAGAAGGCTGCCGAAGGTTCCGACGAACTGATGGAGAAATTCTTCGAGACCATGGAACTTAGCACTGACGAGATTCGTCAGGGCCTGCGTGAAGGTCTGTTGAAGGGAGAGACCATCCCGGTGTTCTGCACCGCCGCCAAGGAGAATATCGGCGTAAAGCGCCTGATGGAATTCATCGTGAACGTGATCCCTTCCCCGGAAGGAAAGGAAGAGCCCACCGTGGACGGCGGCACCCTCAAGTGCGACCCGGCAGGCCCCACCGCCCTGTTCATCTTCAAGACCTCTGTGGAGCAGCACCTCGGTGAAGTTTCCTACTTCAAGGTGATGAGCGGTACCCTCAACGAGGGCGCAGACTTGGTGAACCCCGAAACCGGCAACGGAGAGCGTCTCAGCGCCATCTATGCCGTGGCGGGTTCCAAGAAGGAAAAGGTTTCCTCCATCAGCGCCGGTGATATCGGCTGCGTCATGAAGCTTAAGGCCGGCAAGACGGATGTCACCCTGGCCCAGAGCGGCGTGGAGGCCTGCAAGCACATGGTATTCCCGGACGCCAAGTACCGCTGCGCCGTGAAGGCCGTGGACAAGAACGACGAGGCCAAGGTGGGCGACGCCCTCAACAAGGTGGCAGCCCAGGATCCCACCATCAACGTGGAATATTCCAAGGAACTGCGCCAGACCATCCTTTCCGGTATGGGCGAGCAGCACATCAACTATGTGAAGTGGAGAGTTACCAACGAGTTCAAGCAGAACATCGAAATCTACGCTCCCAAGGTTCCTTACCGCGAGACCATTACCAAGATCGCAACGGCCCAGTACCGTCACAAGAAGCAGTCCGGCGGCGCCGGCCAGTTCGGTGAGGTGCATCTGCTGGTTTGCCCCTACGTGGAAGGCCAGGAAGCTCCCAAGAACTTCAAGATCGACGGCAAGGATGTGGTGTTCAACTTCAAGAGCCAGGACATCACGGACCTCGAGTGGGGCGGCAAGCTGGAATTCTACAACTGCGTTGTGGGTGGTTCCATCGACCTTTCCTTCATGCCCGCAATCCTGAAGGGTATCAAGAGCAAGATGGAGGAAGGCCCGCTCACCGGTTCCTACGCCCGCGACATCCGTGTGTATGTCTATGACGGTAAGATGCACCCGGTGGACTCCAAGGAAATCGCCTTCATCATCGCCGGCCGTAATGCCTTCAAAGAGGCCTTACGCCAGGCAGGTCCCAAGATTCTGGAGCCCAT
>Ga0310690_10008213_pt1 | contig 13289 bp, 16 predicted proteins | sample AusTroGonzalo_MG_2_FD_207661 | JGI IMG/M metagenome (GOLD analysis project Ga0310690, IMG submission 207661) | Bovine rumen microbial communities from tropical cattle in Woodstock, Queensland, Australia - Gonzalo_04 (v2) (version 2) | ecosystem: Host-associated > Mammals > Digestive system >... | reverse complement strand
AGTTGATAACTTATACAAAAAACTGAATATCACCAAAGAGCACCGTGGAACAATTCTGGTAAAGGAAGACTCGGTAAATGCCTTAATGGAATTCTGCCCAGACATGCCGTATGATCGAAATATCCTTATGTCACCAGGAGGCTTTGGGCAATATGGATTTAGCAAGCCGGCTATCTGGGAACTGATGATGGATGCGGCCAACAAGTTCAATGTGCTGATTGACGATACTGTAAATTACGAAATTGATACACAAAAGATCAAGTACATCAATCCAGCCAGAATGAAAGTCGTCATCCGCAACAATTTGGACAAGCCAGCAGAGCTGTATACGCCAGACGGTTGCTTGGTTGGCGTAATCAAAAATGAAAGCGCCTACGAGGACGTACGTCGCCAGATCTGTCTGCAGAGACTTACTGGATACTACATCATGTTTAACGGCCAGCGAATAGACATTAACAGTTATGGCGATGCAAGCGACTACCCAGACGGATTCTTCTCAGCGGTTATAGAGGCATCTGGAGACTTGCTGTCATCAAGCACTGAACGTGAATCTCTGTTCCGTAACATTGAACATATTTACCCGCAGCCAGTCAATCCGGACATCTCTGATGACTGATTAAAATTACAATGAAGAGGTATAAAATGAGTAAACCACCATGCCCACCATCACCAATCCCAGATCCGAATGACATTAAGACGCTCGCCTACTACGAGGAAAAAGATATCAATCTAGCAGCGAACCCAGTATATGTCTTCATGCTCAAGAATTCTCACTGGGGAGACCTTAGAAATAGGGTGAACCGTCTGTATGTGATCCGACCGTACAATCAGTTCTTTTATGAAGACTATGAAATTAAATTCAATCTGGACTATGCCATCATGGTCGAACTGAAGGATAAGCGAGTGATCCTTATCGGCTGTGCTACTGAAGCAACGATGTTCTTTGACGGATTTGCAGAGATTCTTCGCCCTACGTGGTCAATTGCTTCGAATAAATATGATGTCGGTCAAACCTTGTTATTCAGTCCAGACTGCAAGTACGAGTTTGTTAGAAACCTGGCCGTATCCAAGTCTATCAGATGGGACTTTGAAAATGAAGTCGTTGTTGAACCGACAAATGATCGTGCGTTCAAGCTTGTTGACACACGGTACATCATCAAGAGAATGCCGTGGTTTAATGCAGAAACAAAGCTTAGTCCGATCTTGGATCATGAACTGAGTAATATCGTACAAGAAATGCGTTCTAACTTGCATATCATGCGTAGCAAGGTGATCTGTGCAGACTACGCACGTCGGTTTGGCAACTACTATAGTAACGCTCTATACTATGACCCAGTCATGAAGATTACTGCATTGCAGCTTGATTGCCGTAACATGCATGTTATGCTCATAAAAGAAGTATGCCCGGCTCAGTTCGCTGAATATGTCAAGACGCTTGGCGATTTGCCGAAGATGAAAGAGTACAAGGAATATGCGTACAGTAGGTTCGCAAAGGCAGCTAAATATCGCAATGTAGATTGTGTCGGCACGTGCTTGCCGACGGCTGACTTGTATACATATGAGTATTTTGTCCAGCTATGCAAAGACATCGACAATAAGATCGATAAGGAATCCCAGCTTTCGCTCAATACGACTATGAAAGGTATTGTCCAAGAGGCAAAACGCATTGGTCATGCAATGACACCGGAAGCATTCCCATATTATTCATTCCCATATTATTAATTGTTGATTACAAAAATGTGCTGAATCCGTTGACACTGCGGCACATTTTTGCTATATTTTAGTTATCAACAAAAAGGAATAAAATTATGAACAAAATTTTAACTAATCAGCCAACACCTCGCCACCGTCTCGCTCGCATCACGCCGGAAATCGCAAATGCGTGGATCCAGAAGACAAAGATGCTCAACGTCACAAACCGAAAGGTCAATGAAAAGTGGGTTGAACGCTATGCCGAAGACATGAAAAACGGCAACTGGCTTCTCAACGGCGAAACGATTACGATCGCAAGCGATGGCGGCATTCTTGACGGGCAGCACCGCCTCTATGCATGCGTGAAGGCTGGCGTGCCGTTCGTATCCAGCGTCGTCGAAAATATCGACCGCAAGACGTTCTCCACGATTGACTGTGGCCGTTCTCGTTCTGCTTCCCAGGTGCTTGCAATGGAAGGTACTAAGTACCACAAGACCATCACCAGCATCATCCGTGGCGTAGCTGCTATTCGTAACAAGGTCTACACCAACAAGAGACTTGTCGACATGTCTAACATGGAAGTCCAGAACGCTTATCACCAGAACAAGAAACTCTACGACCAGATTGCAGAAACTATCGCCGTGCCGGTGCAAAACACCAGAATGCTTACTCCGAAGCTCGCTGGCGCAGTGTTCTTCCACCTCGTGCATGACCTCGGATATGACTGGGATACAGTTGAATCATTCATCCTCGGCGCAATCTCCGAAGACAGTCACAACGATCCGCATGTCGATGCTCTCCGCAAGGGCCTCTTCCGCTGGAAGAACACGAAGCTCCCGGAACGTGTCAAGCTCGCAAACGTCGCACGTTCATGGAACGACATGGTCAGCGGCGGCAAGGTTCGCAAGTTCGACGACCGTATCGAAACCATTCCGGACTTCGTCAAGGCTTAACAAGTTTTCTTTGCCGAATACGAAAGGCAGTCGAGAAATCGGCTGCCTTTTTTCATTCAAATGTAATCGGTTCTACCAGCGTTTCTGATTCAAACCAGTCAATATATTCAGTGATAGGCTCCTTAGTTTCTGGATACTTCCGGAATAAAAGCTCCTTCGTATGTCCGGTTTCCTTTAGCATCTTTGTTAGTATTTTCTGGTCGTCGTTAGATGAGTTTGTATACGCCCTTAGGCTGCAGTTGTTTACATATAATCCGCTACCGAACCGACTAAGGAAAATGTGTACAAACTTCCTTGTAACAAAATCATTCGCACTCGACTTTGCACGAGCAATGTCAACATCGCTCAATACAGTCAGTTCATTTTTTGGAAAGATGTTGATGAATATGCTCCGTTCAGATAGCAAGAACGCCTCTCCATTACCGAAAATAATAAACCGGATATACACCTTTACCGACGCAGAACATCTTGCGCGTTTCTTTAAGTATTCCGTACGACCGCTAGAAATCTTCCGAACGACACGCTTCAGTGCAGTCACTGCTGCGGCGATGTATAGCGCAATGCATATCTTCTTCATGTATTCTAGTCCTCGTGAACTACCCACAGCCTAAATGCTGTGAGCTTCGAGTTTTCGCTTCGACGGAGCCACTTGTGCTACCCAAGCGGGACTTGGATGCATAGAGGCGGCTACCTCAGCGGAGGCGTGTTCCACACACTCAGCACGTTTAGTCGTGCCAAACAAAAGCACATTACAAGCGGAATGCCAATCCCTCGGCTTGGTATAACCACAATCACAGTGATATGTGCGTTCATCTAAGCCAATGGTATTTACGGCACCGCAAACTGGGCACATCTTGGTCGTCGGCAACCACTTGGAAAGCACGAATGCACGGTCTGCCTTGGACAGCATCTTGATACGCTGTTTGAGAGCACCCATGCAAGAGTGCTGCACTTGCTTTCCAAACCAGGTCTGGTGCCAGTTCTTGATCTGCTCGTCTTGTATGTATATGACATCGTAGTTGGACACAAGGTCGTGGTAGATTTTGTTGCAGATGTCCTTGCGGATATTGGCAACGTGTTCATACTCACGTGCAAGCTGCTTCCTACAGTTCCATCGCCGCTTCGAGTCCGTCTCTGTCTTGTGCCTGTTGAGCATCTTGCTCAGGTACTTCAGGTACTCAGTTTCTTGCACTTTGCAATCGTAGGTCTTGTTGTCCGATGTCGTGATCGTGTTCTTGATGCCGAAGTCCAAGCCGACACTCTTGTGAGTGCGGTTTCTCGGTTCCTTCGGCAACATAATTGTGAGTTTTACATAGTAGCCGGATGCCTTGCGGATTAGCTTGGCATCGGCTGTTTCGTAGTCCTCAAACTCTATCTGATGCAAGCCGTTCACCTTCAGTTTCCTGAAACCAGGAATCGTGATATGGCTGGCATCCAAAATCTTCGTGAAACCCGTAATGATGGGGATGCAGTTCACTTCACTCTTGAACTTCAACGCACCGACCTTGATGCCTTTCTTCTTGGCTTTAGCAAGGTTGATAATGTCCGTCATCTTCTGGGCCACGGTCGCCCTGTGAAGAACGGACGGCAAAGTGACGGGCGACGTTACTGGATTCTTGTCCTTGTCGTAGTGAACAACGTCCTTATGTTCGGTGTACTTATAGTCGAATATGCTATTGTCGGGATTGTCCTTGGACAACGACAGCATGTCGTTGATTACCCACTTCGCCTCCTTGAAGCACTGGGCCAGCTTTTCGAACACCGATTTAGGATTGTGTCGTATGGAAACTTTAAGCTCGAATACACGACATATCTGCGACTTACGACGGGCATGTGTCTCAGCCATGCTCGCCTTAATCTTCGCCTTCGTATCTTCACTTCTTATCAGTTCCATAGCAAGTTTCTTGACTATACTTATAGTTTAGTGGTTTTACTCAATAAATATATCTATTTTGATGTCTATAAAATGTTATTTATTTCTTACATTTACTATCGGCGGGTCTTACCCACTGCCTATGTGTCAATATAGCGTTTTGTGTTATCATTGAGCTTCGCAAACAATGCGTTCTTGGGACAGCCTAAATAAAATAAAATAAAATAAAATAAAATAAATCGGCAAGTACTTCATAGTTCCCTCGGAATACGCATGAACGCCATAATGACCCTCGATATGCGGATGCGCTGGTCGATAGTTAGTGTTGCGTCTTTCAAGTCCTTACAACCGTTGTACGGTGCCGCAGGACTACGCAAGTTGAACCCGACAGTGATCGGCTTGCCTTTCGGAAAGACTTTCTCGGAAAGTACCGCACAGACCGTGTTGAATAGTCTGATACTCGGTCTGTCTAAACCAGAATCACATCTGCTTCTGAACTTTCGGACAAGTCCGGTTCGGTAACGCACAAAGTTATACGATTTGTCACTCTTTACATATATCCACAGCTCTAGGGTTTCTTCGTAGAAACCATTGTCGTTCATGGTCAGCCAAATCCTTGCGTCACGTCTGGCCATGATGTTGCGGTATCCGGAGACAAGCCCGGCGACACCGCTGAGTACATATATTGGCCACATAAGTTGTTTCATCTAACCCTCTTGGGAAGATTGCGGAAAGCATGCTCGACACGGTTGGCGTCCAGAACGGTGTCGTCGTCGAGAACCTTCCAGTTGACTGTCGACCTTACGTCCATCTCGGTACCGACTGCCGCTATCCTGTATCCCATAGTCGTCTTCAGGCCGCCATACACGCGCTTTATGTAGTTGTCCATCCACCTGTTTAGTGATACCAGGAGTGCCGCCGTGTCCGTCCAGTCATCTGTGCGTACCTTCCTACGGAGTCCGCTGTCCAGCTCGACCGTCATGAACCAGTCATGGCCGCCGCATGCACCGCACCGGATCCGCATGATTAAAAACAGCTTCACATAAAGGTACGGCTCTACGCTGTACCATAACCGGTGAGCGAACCTCTTGTTGGCAATGTTCCTGGCGGCATGCACTGCGGCGCCGACTAGGAACCCTATGTATGTAACCCACTTCAGCATATGATCAGCCTCGGATCTATGCGACCGTCATCGACCATCGTCTGGAATAGAAGAGACCGCATCCAGTTCATCACCTCGTACACGTTCCTTATATGAACCCCGGATTCGCGGCAGAACGTGCCGAACTGGTACTCCGGAGATATGGCCAGCATCCCTAGACCGTCGTTTGACACAACCGTGCTGGGCAGCGTAGATATAAAGTACATGCATGCTCCGCCTATGCGGTAGGAATACGTTCCGCCGATCCGACGGTTTATAGACGATATGTACGCATTGTCTTGCTTCCATCCGTTGAATATGGCGTCCGACGGCAAGTAGACCCGGTGGAAGCTGTAGTAGTTGAATACCTCTCCCTTGACGCCCTCGCGCACCGTCTGGATATAGAAGTACAGCGGCGCGACGTCTCCGCTGTAGCGCGGGTCGATCCGCATGAATTCGGATACCCGCCCCAGCTCGTAAAAGCGCAGCCGCCTCATCAACGCCATGTACATCCCAATCGCCGCTATCCCTATGGAAGCTATCGGAAGAAGAATCCTCATTTCAGTACCTCGGCTGACAGCTTCCCTTTCTCGACAAGCTCTTTGTAGAAATCATTCTTCATCCCCTTCATGCACGTCTCCACCGTGCGCATGGGTACGCCGTGCCTCTTGCAGAACGTAAGGAAAGTGTGCTCGTCAAGAACCGTCCCGGTGCCGTCCCCGTTGTCCCTCATGTAGCAGCACGGTATCGTGCGCTCAAGGGTCAGATGGAACCCGTCAAGCCGATCTCTGTACCGGAGCCCCAGATGCCCGTCCACCAAGTACTCGTACAGCGAGCATGCCACCGACTTGGGCACGTACACCTTGCTCGTGTTGAAGTATACCTCGGCAGATACCTTGAGCCGCCCATTCAGCCTGACGCAACTAGTCTTGTACAGACAGAACGTCAGCGGCTCGTAAAACCACGGAGCCGCCTTCTTCCAGTTGATAACCCCGGCAATGTCGGTGCGACTAGCAAACCGAAGCTTGCCCTTGACGCCTCGGTACATCCCTAATGCCGCTATGATCATGCCCACCAGCAACTTCACCTGACTTCCTCCTCGCCCATCACGCCGTCCTCTACAAGACGCGCATACAGCTGGCCGGAAAAGTCCTTCATGGTATCCAATATGCGCGACAGCCGTATTCCGTGCCTACGGCTGAACTCCTGGAACCGGAACATCGGCTTTATGGTCTGCGTATACGTACTGTCCGAATCGTTGTACTGGCACGTGCATGAATAGATGGGAAGCGACTCGCATATGCTCATGCAGTATCCGCCTATGCGGTCGCTATACCTATGAGATATATCGTATACCAGATCCATCAGGTATACGCGGTTGATGTCCCTCGGCAACCATATCCGGGTAAAGTTGAAGTACAGCTCTTCTGTCGAATACCGCTTGGTGCGTATGCTGAAGTAGTACGGACGGTACCGCTTGTCGTTGTACAAGTCCGTAGCGGGAAAGCCCCGGCCTCCAAGGCCACGCGCATAACTGGCCTTGTGCAACATGGAACGGACAGCCCCAGCCGCCGTCATGCCTATGGCCGTCACCAACATCGCTACTGTACGTATATTCTTCATATGGATCCAAATATAGCAAATCTGCCATATATATGGAAAGTATGCCCCCAGGCAATTTTTCAAAAAATCGGCCCATGGGCTTACCCAGAAATCGACGGGTAGGGTCATTCACCGCCGATTTTTTTTATCTTTCATGTGCTTGTTTTGCTTTGGCATGTCCGCCACGATCTCGTCGTATATGCCTCGCTTCTTCGCCGCATAGCTTTCGCTGTGGTATTTCTTGTTGAATTCGGTACGGCTGGAGCAACGGTGGGCGCATTCCCAAATATGCTCGTAGGTGAACTCATCGGTCTTCTTGTAGGCGCGTTCTAGGTGGCTGGTCAAGTGTTCCCAGTGGTTCTTGTGTACTACTTGGTATTCCGACGGATATTCCTTCATGAACTGCGCCAAAGTGGTACATTTGGAAGCCGCCGACTTTATGTCGTCCTCGGTCAGCTTAGGACGGTGCGCCTTCTGCATCTGGTCGGTCACCGTGCGATACAATTCATGACGCTTGATCTGGCTGTATAGGTTCGGATTCCTAGAGCGGAGCTCAGACATCGTGGCGTACCGTAATGCTTCCTCAATATAGCATTTGTGCTGGTATGCTAGCCGATCGGCCTTCCAGTTAGGATTTGTAATATCCGCATACCGAATAAATTGAGCCCGATTTATGCTAAACTGACGAATTACGTCAATCTGGTTCACCTTCAAGCCTATAATGTCAGCCAATGCTGATTCAAACCCAACTGGGATACTGAACTCGTTAGTAGTCCGCTTACTCGATCTCTTATGATGTATTGTTAATTTTCCTTTACATATCTTGTAGAATGTCGGCACAGACATTCCTAGTTCACCGGCGGCTGATTTGACGGTAATCGTATTCGAATGTATACGGCTTATGTATTGGTCTAGTATCGACTGGTCGATGATGAATTTGGGTCGACGTTCACGGGTGTCAGGAAGACTCGACAGTAAATATTGCCAGCCTCGCTTCTTGATCGCGGTGTATGCTTGCTTGTGTTCGGTTCTGAATTGTCGTTTGCTCGTACATCCGGAAGCCAGAGCAAGGATGACCTCCTTACTGTATTTGTATGTACGGGCATGGTCGGCCAAGTATTGTTTATGTAATTCGCGCAACAACGATCTATGCCGCAATTCAGCGTAGAGCAACTTGTCCATGCGCTTAATATCTTTGTAGGTGTCATAAGTCGATTTGGCGTGGCCGACTAACTCGTCGTCGGTATAGTGGTTATATGGATTTGGTGCATCTGACACTTGATTGGAATTTATGAATTTTGTGTACCCGCCCAAGCTACCGCCGCAATTACGGTTCAACACGTAATTGCCTTTTGACGTGTATTTAGCTATAAACGCCTTCTCTAAGTCTACCGCCTCGTTACTGTATAATCGACGATGTAGCTCAGTTATACGATAGGTGCAACCCGGATTGCCTTTTATAAAATTATGTATCGGGCTTGTAGACGGATTACGCAGTTCTTCGGTTATCCGGCGGTGCATGTTGCTGGTCAATCCTATATATACAGCCGACGGATGAGAAAACTCCCAACGATAGACAGACCATATAGGCTCCTCTTCAGCGGTCGCGTATGGTTCAAGTAAGTCAGTCCAGCGCTTCTTCAAGATGACTTGATACCCGGCTGGGTAGTTGACTCGAAAGTTGTAGACTGATTGCAATTCCGAAAGCAGCTCGGTGATGTATCCTCGCGTCCATTTGACTGGTGACGTGTTGATGCGAGGTATGTACATGCGCAGATCGTTCCATCCGTTACGTTTCATCGCCTTAAATGCGCCGTTATACCGCTTACGGAAATCGTTTCCGCTTGTGCAATCTTGCATAACGGCTCGTATACGCTCCCGCGTCCATGGTTCAGATTTGCTCATCAGATCCTCCTTATATGAGAGGCTGTATGCCCCCAAATTTTTTTTCGATTGTACCGCCATAGTAAATTATAGTAAAATGGTGGGGTATATGCTAGCCCCCCCAAATAAAGTTTATTCGTTTTATATGATACCCATATATAAAAAATTCATTTTTGAAATATTGTTACTGGAAATATTATTTGAAAACGGACAGACATTATCCTAGACCCCAAGCTCTGGTATGGGACTGGCTTGGGCCTGGCTTGGCATGGTTGGGATCGAGTGCGCGGAGTCGCATGGGCCCCGCAGGGGCCTGGGTAAACAGGAACACGATTATACTGCTTATATGTATACTACGGCGTTCTTAGCCTAGACTAACTTAGACCTGGCTAACATCAGATAGACTACTCGCCTACAGAGTCCTTTACGGCGATTTGGACTGACAGAAAGTCGGCGGGGCTGCCATGTCCGCCTATTCTTTAAATGTCGGGCAACGATGCCCAACACCGCTGAGGCTCGGTAAGCCTCACACACCACTATCAAGGTTAAAGCTATGTCTATCAAGAAGCTTAATCTCGATGTCCTCAAGGGACTCGCTAATACGTTCGCAACTCTTCACTATACCGCTGATTACAAGAGCGTCAAAAAGGCAAGGGCTGCAAACGAAATACTCACAAAGTTCATCGAAGACAACGGCGAACACGTTGCCGAAGTCGGCACGCCTTGCCCTTTTGCTCGCATTACCAAGCGTTCTACCTATACCATTAGCATGGGCGGCTCGCTCAAGTATAAGCGTAAAGCGGAGCTGCTCATTGGTCGCAATGGCGTGAATGCAGAATACCACACTGAAAAGCGTGACTTGGGCATGTTCCCCATTTATGGGGAAATGATTTGGGTCAAAAATGACTTGTCTGAAGTATATATTCGGTGCTATCAAGCCTCTATGCCGAAGCCGTCATATTATATTAACGGCAACGAAGTGAATAAAGCAAAATTTATTCAGTGGGGAACAAATGACGATTTCAAGTCGGCAAGCGGATTGGAAAAAAATACTTCTGTTGTTGCGGACATTAACGGCGACATTATTTACGCCCAAGATGAAGACGGAAACGTCATTCTTGACTCCAACGGCGAACCGAAAACCATTCCATTGCCACCAATTAGAGCAATAAAATTATCTAATTGCTCTATCTTCCGCAAGGGCGTTGACCTTACGAAAGAAATCTTTACTGACGAAGATTGGGACGTTGCAGATTTGATTAAAATCCGCGACGAGTTCCAAGCTCGTCTAGCTAAGGAAGCTTAACAATCGCCCCCAATATGGGGGCTCTTATATTTTATCTTTTTAGATAAAATATAAGAGTTTCCGTAGTGGTGTGCGGTAGGCGGTAGCCCTTACTCCAGGGCTGCCGCCTTTTTTGTTTGTAGCGATCGCCCAGGGACTGACAGAGTGATCACGGGGCTGCCATAATGGTATTATTTTATTCAATGTTAAACAAACGAGGTAACAAAATGCGTAAACTTTTCTTAACAATACTAACACTTTCTGTATTTTCGTTCTCTCACGAATTGCCAATTTGTGAGGAATATGAGAGCGAACCAAATATAAAATGTATTTCAAGCGACAAACAAGCGGTAATAATCACGACTCATTTAGATGGGTCTAGGACTTACGAATATTTTAGTAATAACAAAAAGATATATTTGGAATATGGCGAGAATTATGTTCTTGCCAGTAACGGAATTAAAACGCTTAATGTTTCGCCAATACCTACAGAAAAAGATGATATAGATAGATACATTACAGAAGTATATGAGTTAATGTTTAGAGGCTTTTAAAGCCTCTTTTATTTGGCGGTTCTGACGTCGGACTGACAGATCGACGGCGGGGCTGCCTTGTGAATATATTTATTTTATGTAAGCCGATGGGGCTTACGAAACAACACCACTAAAGAGAGGTTATTATGAAAAGAACCGACAAAACCGCAAACGCCGTAAATGATGACATTTTTCAAGAAATTACTGACAAATTTCTTGGTTGTTTAGAGCAAGGGCGTATTCCCTGGCAAGAGGGCTGGAATAGAACTGATACTGGCTTTATCAAGTCAGACGGAAAATCCTACTCGTTCCTCAATTCCTTGCTTCTTGCATTGCAAGGTTGCACTCCAGGCGAATTCGTTACGCTCGCCGAAATTGAACGCCGAACTGGAAAGTCAAAGGAAGATGGCTCGGTTTGGGCTCTCTTCAATAAGGTAGACGGCAAGATACCGCCCACGCATAGAGTCTACTTCTATGGGCGTTATCGTCTGAAAGACGAGAACGGCAAGCCAAAAGTAGACGAAAAAGGCGAACCTTTGTTCGCACGCAGTCACTTTCTTAGGGCTGCATATGTTTGGCAAGTCGGTAAGGACGTTAATTGTCCGCTTAAATTTGAAAAGAAGCGTGAACAAAAAATAATTAATCCTATCCACGAGATGGAAGCGTTAAAGCTTCAGTATCAAGCTCGTGAACAGATTGAAATAAAAATTATGAATACCACGCCAGCATATAACCCGAAGGATGACTACATTCATATGCCTGAAATTAATTTGTATAAATCCTCCGAGGCTTATTATTGCGACCTCTTTCACGAAATCGCTCATTCTTCTGGTCACGAAAAAAGATTAAAACGTGACATTACCAAGCGTGACCGCGAAAGTTATTCGCTTGAGGAACTTGTTGCAGAAATAACAAGCACGTGTATCCTCCACGATAAGGGGATTGCAACAACGGCAACAGATAAAAATTCTATGGCATATGTTCAAGGTTGGGCTAGGGCTCTTCGCTCCGACCCAACAATGGTAGAAAAAGCTTGTAAATTAGCCATAAAAGCAACAAATTTCATCTACAGCGGCAAAAAGAATAATGATTAATCCAAGGGGCGAAAGCCCCTTTTCGCGTTTTATTTTTATCTGATCGATCCAGGGACTGACAGACCGGTCACGGGACTGCCTCGACTGATCATTATTTCTTTGTAAAGCAAATGAGGTGCTTATGACTGAATACAAATTTATAATAATTGCCATATTGGCGTTAATAATTTCAGTAAAAGTGTTTGCCAATTCCAAAGCTTTGGCGGTAATTGTAGGGTATTGCGGAGTATACGCAATTCTTTTAATTTGTTGGAACACTCTTTTAAAGTGAGGCGATTATGGACTTTATTTCCAGTAAATCTATCACAAAAGAACGTTATAACGTTCTTTTGCGTGACGCTAAACCAATAGACTATAATAAATTAAAAGCTATTATAAAAGCCAAATGTAAAAAGCTTTATAATATGCTTTGCTTGGATTATCCTAATCCATATGGGGACAACTCCAAAGAAACGCCTAAATACTATGTTTTGGCTCACTCTATGAGTGAATACTTCATTAAGAAGTAGGACTGACGGCAGCCCTACGGGGCTGCCTCTTGTGAATATTTATATAGTGTAACAAGTTAAACCACAAAAAAACGAGGTTACTATGATTAATGAAAACCACGAAGATGTAGACGTCTATGATGTCGGTCTTGAAACATTTAAAAGCTATTGTAAAACCGCTTATGAGGCGTTCCACAACGGAACCGCCTTTATAGGATGGGGCGACTATGACGCCGAACTCCTTGAACGTGTTTACAATCAACGTAAGCACGCCGTCTATGACGAGCGTCAGAATATGCTTGTCTTTGACGAGCAAAACGTCGCTGGCGGTAAGATTCAGCTGGTCTATAGGCTGAACTACTACCAATCCGCTGAAGATGACGTGCAACTCAGCATCGTGCTGAACGATGGCACGAGCTGCATCACGATGCAGACCTACACCGCACCTCTCGGCTTAGCCGTTAACAGATTGCTGTGGTGCATGCAGTCGCATTTAGACGGCATCGTTGACGTAATTAGGGACTTCAGCTTTTACAGAAGCTAGTCCGCAAATAACTCAAGGGGATGACGTAACGTCATCCCCTTTTCACTTCTAACAAAGGAACACAAATGAAAACACTAATTATTATTTCTATTCTCGCCGTCTCTCTAGTGGGCTGTGGCGAAAAGTCTAAAGCCGCCGCTGAAAAGCTAGGCGATACGACTAAAGAATTTATTTCTACAGCGGCGTCTGAGGCTGCCGAT
>Ga0310690_10008209_pt1 | contig 13293 bp, 1 predicted proteins | sample AusTroGonzalo_MG_2_FD_207661 | JGI IMG/M metagenome (GOLD analysis project Ga0310690, IMG submission 207661) | Bovine rumen microbial communities from tropical cattle in Woodstock, Queensland, Australia - Gonzalo_04 (v2) (version 2) | ecosystem: Host-associated > Mammals > Digestive system >... | reverse complement strand
GAGTAGATGTTATTTGTAATCTCTTGTATCCGTTGTTATCGGTAATAATTTCAGCATGAGCAAATGCATTTGTATTGGTGTTGATTGCATTCATAATTGAGTTGAGTGTTGTGTTAGAATTAATGTTAAACTCAACGTCATTGATGAAGAAGTTACCTGTAGTAACCATAGTTGAACCATAGAATAAGTTCGGATTTTCTGCGATACGAGCATTTAAGTCGAATGCAACGTCTTGAACAAATGCACTTTCATTTCTTGAATATGTTGTTGCTTCTACTGTATGGGTTAAACCAAATACATCCGTAAAGTTAGAAGTTCCTGCAGACATTGTGAAATCTTGGTTGTTCGTAGATGCGAAGGTCAATTTACCGTCGGCATAATCAACGTGAACTCCGATATTAGCATTGTTAATAGAGTTCATTAATTGGCCCAGAGTTGTTGTTTCTCCGATATTAAATGTATGACCATTTATTTTGAAGGTTCCTTGCGTAACATCTTCAGTGAAATCTGCAGTATTGTGGTATATTATGCTGCCCGTTGTAGCTTTCCAACCGCTGATTGTTGTGGTTCCGGCGTTCGCAGAATTTGTACCTTGCGCATTTACTGATGTGGCAAATCCGAGAGCACTCATAAAGTTAGAAGTACCGTCGGTAATTATCATATTAGAAGAATTGCTGCCGTTCAAAATGAATTTATTAGCGGTTGCATCAAATGTAGCTGTTACGAAATTGTTTGTAGAATTAATTGATGAAATAATATCATTCAATGTAGTTGATGCTGTAATTGTAAATACAGAACCGTTGATTGAGAACGTACCTGTAGCGACTTGAGTTCCGCCCAAATCGTAGTCAGGATTGTTTACGATAGCTTCTGTTGGGTCGATAGACGATACGAATACCTGATAAGAACCTGAAAGTCCAAGCGCATTAGTAAGACCTAATGTTTGAGCAATATTTCCAACATTATCTGCAACTGTAACAGTACCGCCTGCTGTAGATGTCAAAACTATGTTACCTCCGGAGATTGATGCAGTAGCGCCGTAGTTGTTTCCGTTTATAGTATTAATTAAATCTCCGATAGTACTGGAATCGCTTAAATATATTGTATGGTTATTAACATTTATAGAACCGCTTCCTGTAAATCCAAGACTGCTGAGTGTTGTGCTGTTGGTTAGTGCAACCCCTTGAGAAGCGGATGGCGGAATAGTTGCAAGATAAGTTATTCCATCAACCGGTCCATTTGTATATGTATCAGGATTATGTGAATTATCGTAGTAAGTACAATTTGTAAATGTTCCGTCTCCTGCATTGTCACCTAAGAAACTGCCTCCATTATTAGTTCCGGAAACGATTGTATATGCATGGCAATTTGAGTACTCCCCTCCATCGGTGTGTCCTGAAAATCCACCGACATAATTTGTACCGGACACAGTGCCAAGAGCAAAAGATCCTACTGTTACAGAAGAATCTTCACTTCCGACAAAACCTCCGACTGATTGGTAACCTGATACATTAGCAGCCGCATAAGAATCTGTAACGGTGGTTCCGCTAAGTTCCCCGGTAAGTCCTCCGACGCATGTTACACCGTTTACAGTTCCTGTAACATAGCAGTTGTCTATATTTCCCCCATCAGCGACTCCGACGAGTATTCCTGAGCCAATACCGTTAGAAGTTATATTTGCATTTATAACAGCGGTATTAGAAATATCAGAACCGTTAGTATATCCGAATAAACCGACATAATTGGTTCCTGATGCGGAAAGATTAGAAATCGTATGACCGTTACCGTTGAAGTTACCTTGGAACATTCTGTTATAATTATTACCTATAGCAGACCAAGATATGCCTGATAGGTCAATATCATCCATAAGCAAGAAGGTCTTGCCGGAACAATTCAGGGCATCGCCGCCAACGCCGTTAACGACTTGTGCAAGAGCTTGTAATGCGGCAGCAGAAGATATTCCGATGTTGTCTGCATCAGATGCGATTAAATCTCTTAGTGTAGCAGCTGCTTGAGAAACATTTGTGCCGCCGACTGTAGCTGTAACACTTCCTGTTGTTGCACTAAACGGTATGTAGGATGACTGTGTAACTCCTGCTGGATCTGCTGTTAGAGGTATGAAATCCGCCGTACCGTCATAAACAAGTCCTTCGGAAAGGTGATTTGAATCAAAATATGTACAGTTAACGTATGTTGTAGAGTTTTCTTCGTTGTATCCTACAAAATTTCCGACACATTCATTGCCTATGACTCTGGCGTATGAGTTACAATTGGTAAATGTTGTAGTTGCTTGCTCATATCCGACAAATCCTCCAATGCCAGACAATTCACCGCTTCCGGACACAGTGCCCGAAACATAACAATTCGTACAGTCAAGAGGATCGACTACAAATCCAACGAGTCCTCCAACATAAGCTTGGGTGCTTGTTCCTGAAATTGAGCCTGCAAAATAGGAGTTTGATATGCTTGTATCTCCGGCTCCTCTTATGAATCCTCCAATGACAGACCATTCACCGCTTCCGGACACAGTACCCGTAACATAACAGTTATCTATTGTTGTATTTGAACAATCGTGCATGGCTAAAGGTGATTGTGAAGTTGAAACGTTAACAAGTCCGACATTCGATATTGTGCCGCCATTTATGTGGCCAAACAAGCCTGTATTACCCGAAAGATTAGAGATAGTATGACCGTTGCCGTTGAAGTTGCCGCGGAATGGATTCGCAGCGGCTGTTCCGACCGGAGTCCAAGTGATTCCGTCTAAATCTATATCATCAGACAGAGCGAAGGTTATGCCTTGGCATGTGTGTCCTGAGTTTACGTAGCTAGCCAATGCTTGCATAGCGTTTTCATCACCGAGCTCTACAGTTGTAGCGCCCATTGAGATATAGTTACTTATTGCTGTAACGGCAGCGGCTACATCAACCGTTCCTGTGACGGTTGCTACATGTTCCAGCTGATACGGATTATTGGATGAATATGAAATTCCTGAGACGCTGCCTAATGAAGTTGCGTTGGTGTTACTGTCATAATAGGTACAAGCATAAAACAGGCTATTATCAAGTGTACCAACAAATCCTGCCGTATCTGCTACTCCATTAATGGTGTTATATGCGTGTGAAGAGTATATTGTAGAATTTTCTACATTGCATGTAAAACCATATGCATCTGCAGCACTGCTAACTTGTCCTGCTGCATAACAATCGGTAACAGTTGAACCAATAATCTCGCCTATAAAACCGGTGGCTGCTGCATCTCCTGTAATATTTCCTATTGTATAACAATTATCAATTAAGCTGCCGTTATTAACTTGTAATGCAAGTATTGCTGCAAAGCCGGTAGAATTAATAGTTGCATCAATTACTGCAGTGTTAGAAATAGTACCGTGATTAAGAATGCCAAATAATGCAAAATTATCATCTCCTGAATATGACAGGTTTGATATAGTGTGACCGTTACCGTTGAAGTGTCCTGAAAATACGCTATTAATTCCTATCGGCGTCCAAGTGACACCATCCAAATCTATATCATCAGTCAAACAGAAGGTCAAACCTAAACAGGTATTTCCGTCATCAACGTAATCTGATAATGCTTGTAACGCATTAACGTCACCCAAACCGATAGTTGTAGCACCGCCTGCGATTAAATCTCTGAGAGTAGCAGCTGCTTGAGAAACATTTGTGCCGCCGACTGTGGCAGTACCGCCCGAAATCGCAACAGGGATAATTGATGAATGCGTAACACCTGAAGGATTGGGTTCTTCCGAACCGATACCTTGTCCGTTGTGTGTGTTATCAAAATAGGTACAATCAATATAAGATGACCATTCCGAATTATTGTCGTACCCCACCAAACCGCCGCACGCAGTTGGACATGTTATCGTGTTATAAGCATGTACATTATCCATTAATAGTGCACCGTCAGCTTTAGCTCCAACAATTCCTCCTGCTCTGTCATCAGTACTAAAAACAGTGCCTATAGAATATGCATCGTGGATTTCACTGTCAGAAACGATTTCTCCGATTATGCCTCCGACACAGTTATTACCCGAAACATACACATTTGAGAATACATATTCTAAAGCAGTAGTATTTCCGGAATTTCCTATAATACCGCCAACACGTTGATTTCCATATACATCTCCGGTCACATAACAATTAAAAATACGGGTACTGCTGACACTACCTGCCAGTATACCGACACCATCACCGGAACCTTGTGCTGTTGCATCTACTATTGCTGTGTCTGAAATATATCCGCCATCAACACATCCGAACAAACCGACATTATTTGTTCCTGAAACAAACATATTAGATATGGTATGACCGTTGCCATGGAATTCACCGCTAAATGCAGTTGATGTATTACCTATGGCAGTCCAAGTAACTCCGTCTAAATCTATATCATCCGTTAAGCAGAAGGTAATGTCTGAACAATTATGACTGCCTGTATTTACGTATTCGGATAATGCTTGCATTGCGTTAGCATCGCCGAGTCCTATGGTTGTAGCACCTCCTGCGATTAAATCTCCAATTGCGGTCACTGCAGCTTGAACCGTAGCTGTTCCGCTTACGGTTGCAACTCCTCCTCCGCCTGTAACGGAAGGTGGTATGGTCCCTGAATATGTAACGCCTGATGGGTTAGTTGCAATGTTCCCAATACCTGGATGAGAATCGTCATAATATGTATTGTTTGAATATGTTCCGTTACCGGTGTAATCTTGACCAACAAGTCCGCCGCCATCTGCATAATCAACTGTATTATAAGCATGGCTGTTTGATATATTGCAACCATGATCTCCAATGTCTCCGACTAAACCTCCAACTTCTCCGGCTGTCCCTGAAACTGTTCCTAATGCGTAGCTTGAAGATATTGTAGCTTGATTAATCTTACCTGCTAATCCTCCAATTTCACCTTCTCCGGATACATCTCCGGCAAAGAAAGAGTTATTAATTGAGCTGTCAGAATCTCTCGTATATCCGACTAAACCGCCAACAATTTCTATTCCTGATACAGTTCCTGTTGCATAACAATTGTTTATAGTTGTTGAAGATGCAAATCCGATTAATGCCCCAACATTATATCCGTTTGATGAAATAGATACGTCAGTAAGAGCTACATTAGATATTTCTGCTCCAGCTGTCGCACCAAATAAGCCTTTATCATTAGTATTATCTGTGGAAGAGATAGTCAAGTTAGAAATGGTATACCCATTACCGTTGAATGTACCTGAAAAAACTATAGTATCATCATTTCCTATCGGAGTCCAATTAATACCATCCAAATCAATATCATCAGTCAAACAGAAGGTTATACCTGCACAAGCGTGTTCGGCATTAACATATTGAGCAAGTCCTTGCAATGCATTAGCATCGCCGAGTCCTATGGTTGTAGCACCATCAGCTATTAGGCCGCCGATTACTTCTACTGCATCAGAGATACTTGTGCCTGTGATTGTAGCACTACCTCCGGTTATAGAAATTGGAATATATGAGCTTCTGGTTAGTCCTGCAGGGTTTGCTTGATCTCCGATACCACTAAAAGTATTATTAAAATAAGTAGAATCTGAAATAGTTGAAAAACGGGCAGTTCCTGTAAATCCGCCATTCATAAGAGATGGCGTTGCAACGGTATTATACGAATGGCAATTGGAAACAGTACTGTTATGTATTATTCCTGCAAAACCTCCGCAGAATTCTGGAGGTTCGTTGCTATTTTCAACACCTGTAACAGTGCCGAGTGAATAACAGTCTGATATTGCAGAAGTGTTAGCTTCTCCTATTAATCCTCCAACGTACAAATATCCTGTAACATCGGCAATTGCGTATGAGGAGGTTATATGTTTTGTACTGCCTTCGTCATCTACCCAGCCAACCAAACCACCAATGCGTAGAGCTCCTTGAGTTCCTGTAACAGTACCCATAAAGAAGGATTCATTAATGTCTCCGCCAAAGTCTATTTCTCCAACCAGTCCGCCTACGTTGTATCCTCCGGAAATATTACCTGTGGCATAACAATTAGTTACTAAACCGCTATGTCCGCTTTCACTACTGGCAATACTTGCGACCAAAGCTGCTCCACAGCCATTAGTCGAATTAATAGTCGCATTAACTATAGCTGTATTTGATATAGTACCGTTATCTAAATTACAGAACAGAGCCCTTGTTCCGGAACCTGTTGAAGTCAGATTTGAAATTGTATATCCGTTGCCATCGAAAGTACCTGAAAATGCAGTACTTGTTCCTATCGGATTCCAATTGATTCCGCTTAAATTCATGTTGTTAGTCAAAACAAAGGTTATACCGGAACAATTGTTGCCTGCATTTACGTATTGTGCTAACGCTTGTAAAGCATTTGCATCGCCGAGTCCTATAGTTGTAGCACCTTGTGAGATTAAATCTCCGATTGCCGTCACTGCCGCTTGAACTGTTGCAGTTCCTGTTACAGTTGCGCTTATTAAACCGGGCGCCGGTGATGAACTATTAGTAATTCCTGAAGGATTAGTAGCAACATTACCAATAGCACGTCCGTCATGAGAGTTATCATAGTATGTATTATTACCAAAAAATGAGGTACTGGTTCTAAAGCCAATAAGTCCTCCAACCATAGTTGTACCGGAAACTATATTGTAAGCATTGGAATTATGTATTTGACAGCTGGAGGTATATCCTACAAGTCCGCCCACATAATCAGTGCCGGATACAGTGCCATCAGAATATGATTCTAATATTTGACTGTTATCTGCGTCCCCTGCCAGTCCGCCGACCTTATAGGAGCCTGAAACAGAACCTGAAGTATAACAATTTTGTATTTTGCCGTTATTAAGAGTCCCTACTAATATACCTGACTTTTGATTTCCTCCGGTAACGGATGCATTAATGATTCCTGTATTGGATATTGTCCCGCCGTCAACATTACCGAACATACCGACAAAATTAGTTCCCGATACAGATACGTCAAGGTTAGATATCGTATGTCCGTTGCCATCGAAATTACCTTTAAATCTATTATTATAAGTGTTTCCTATTGCAGTCCAAGCAACCCCGTTTAAATCTATATCATCAGTTAAGCAGAAGGTTATGCCCTGACAATTATGACCAGCATTTACGTATTGTGCTACAGCTCGCATGGCATTAGTATCGCCAATTCCGATAGTTGTCAACCCTTTTTGCTCGATAGCTTCTTGGATTGCACTAGTTGCTTCACTTACTGATACACCTCTTATGTTACATTCATTTCCGCTATAAAAGGCGTATTCTCCTTCTACATACATGATATTTGATATTATTGGACCTGTTACACCTGAAATAGTTCCTGCACCGGCGGCATTATGATAGTCTGAATATGTACAATTTTGACAAGTCAAGCTGTTACTTGTATTTCCGACAAAACTTCCTATTGTGCCTGATCCGCTTATATTATTGTTGGCATTGCTGTTAGTAACGGTAGTAGCGTTACCTGAGACGACATAACCTATTAAACCGCCTGCTCCATCTGCTGAACTCGCAGTAACAGCTGCCTCAGAATAAGAATCAGTTATACTCCCTTCACCTATACATCCAACTAGTCCTCCTGCATATGGGTTCGTTAAGTACATTCCACTACGTTGCAATCCTGTAACACTTCCTTTTGTAAAACAATTTTCTATAGCCGCAGTAGTAACGTTTGCTGCAAGCAGACCTGCACTATATGCGGATTGAGCAGAAGAACTTTTAATAGCTGTGTTAGAAATTGTTCCCTCTCGTATAAATCCAAATAAGCCGGCAGCGTTTCCGGTCGCAGTCATATTTGAAATTATATGATAGTTTCCGTCAAAATTACCTCTGAATTTATTTGAAGTAGAAGAGCCTATAGCTGTCCATGTAACCCCTTGTAAATCTATGTTATCTGTCAAAACAATAGTTCTTCCGGAAAAGTCTATAGCCTCATCATTAGTGCCATTTACTACATTAGCAAGGGCTTGCAGACCTTCTTTTGTTGAAATACCTATAGTGTGGTTTCCTAGGTCATAATATGCAGCTCTTAGAGCAGTTTCTGCCTCTGAAACATTGTCGCTAGTTATATTTATATCAGGTGTTACGGCGGTTGAACGATTTTTAAAACCTATTATATCAGGATTAGTAGGCGCTATATTGTTATTAATAAAATTGTAATTACCCACCGCATCTGGTGTCGTCGTCCCTGATACGCTTGTCATAAATTCGTATGCCGTTCCGCTTATCGTACTCGGAGTGGTTCCGGATATAGTTGCTGCAAAATCGTAATTAGTTGCGTTTATCGTGCTAGGATTAGAGCCCGACACACTAGTTACAAATTCATAATTTCCACCGCTCAATGTAGTTGGATTTGTCCCTGATACCAATGTTGAAAATTGATAATCGCTTCCATATACCGTACTTGCATTAGAGCCTGTTACAGAACCTGTAAATGTATAAGATGATGTTGCTGTATCAGGATCTACAGGAGTTATATTGTCGTCTACGAAATCATAATCTGTTGTTTGTGATGTCAACGTCGTATAAGTATTAGTTTGTGTAAATCCTATATCAGTTGTTGATGTTGCCTGCATAGTTGAACCGTTCAAAGACTGTGCTGCATTATTTGTAACAGATTGAGTCCCGTCTGCTACAGTCAATCCCATCATCTCGGTTAAATTACCGTTTATTGAACCTACTGTCAAAGGTGCACTTCCACCGGAAATAGTCGAAGTAAGCACAATTTTGTGCTCAGTAGCATTATAGCTTGCTGTCGCAGTCGCTTCGCTATCAGTTATAGCATTACATAACTGCTGTACTGTCATACTTGATGTGGTTGCTATCTCAACATTGTTTATTGTAAACGCACTATTTGTTATACCCAATGCGCTTAACTGTGTTGATTCGGTAGTCAAACTTCCAAGAGAATTGGTTGTTAACGTATTGTATACGGTCCCATCCGTATTACTAACCGTTGATGAATCAATACTGTGAGTATTTGAATTGTAATTTGACGTTAATTCTGAAACATCGCCTGTCGAACCGACTAAATACCCCATTTGAACGGCAAAATCACCTGTTACATCTGATATCTCCAAATTAACACCGCTTACAGCTGATGAGATTACAAGTTTGTTATCAGTATAACTTGCGTCTACTCCGCTCAACCCGTCAATTAAGTCTACAACTTCCCAAATACTGTTCGAACTGTTAAATGAAACATTCTGTCCATTTACTCCCACCGTATATGAACCTGTTAAATTAATAGCGCCGTTATCAGTTCTGGTTACCGTGCTCAGCAAAGCACTTCCGCCCTGATTTAATGTGTGTGATTCTGCGTAACTGTAATATGTTGAACTGTTATTGTTTATTCTGTCAGTAGATGTTAGTGTCGTAACAACCCCGTTTTCTAAAGTTTGAGCTCCCGACAGCATCTCTGATGAATTTACATAACCTACGGTCGTAAAGCCCAAAGTTTCTGATAAATTGGATGTAACATTACCAATTGTAGATTCAAAATCCAGTATCCCATTACCAATATTTTCAGCTGTTATTACAATTTGATTATCGGAATTTAATTCCGCACTAAACCTGCTTCCCTCTTCTGCTGCCGCACCTGCTGTATTTAATTTACCTATGAAACTGTTTACTGTATCACTTGAATTATAATTTATCGTCGCTCCGTTTATTTGGAATTGACCATTTGCGGTTACTCCCAAATTATTTAAAGTCGTGGAATTTGCATTGAATCCTGTTGTCAATGTGGTTAAATCATAAGAAAATGCCTTTGTCGAAGTTCCTTCGTTAGCTATGGACGTAGCTTCACTTACTTCTTCTGTTGAAACAGCTGTTGTGTAAGTACCTGCTAAATAAATATTCTCACTTCCGTTAATGTTTATTATCGCATTTTGCCCTACTTCTTGTGTGTCCGGACTACCTATGCTGAATGTGTTTGTAAAATTTGTGTTGTGTCCGTTAATACTGATAAAGAACTCTCCGTCAACGGTAGAAGTCAATTTTAGCTTTCCTGAATTTGTATCCCAGGCAGCTGTTACCTTTGCGTCATCATTTGCGTTTATCGCATTTATTAATCCACCTAATGTCGTATTTTCATCTATGGTAAAATCCTGTCTGTTTATAGATATAGTTCCGGCACTTAAAGTGTTGCCGTTTGTATAAACACTATTATTTGCGCCTTGTACGAGTTTTGTATCCAACCCCATTGCATAAAAACTTGTCTGTGAATCATAATAATACGTATCATTTACTAAATTATGTCTGGTTATAAAACCTAATTTAGAAGTAAAATTGGTTGTATCTGTTGTGGAACTCAGTGCAACACTTTGATTATTATTTCCGACAAAGGAAAGAGTTCCGTTGCTGTTTACCACCATTTGAGCATCAATACCTTCGGCAGTTAATGCGGTATTGAATTGGTTAATTGTGTACTCACTTCTTACTTCAATATCGTTACTGTCATTACCTACCCAAATGGTTAAATAACCTGTGGTTACACCTAAGTCTGATAATTTTGTACTACCCGAAACGTAATTTGAAACTGTATTAGCTGATCTTGCTACTGTTGCTGATGCTAATTGCTGAACAAAAACATCATAATTACCTAATTCTGCGCTTGAAGTTACTGATGCTGTATAAGTTTCCGCCCCGTGTGTGTCTACACTCTTCTGAATAAATAAATCCGCATTATTACCGTATCTGGAATCCGTCAACCTGTCCAATGCTGTTTGAACGTTGCTGAACATAGACTGAATTTTGTTGATTTCAGCCTGCTCCGAAGATATAGATGATTTTTTAGTCTGTAGACTGGTTACACTCAACTGTTTTATAGAAGTTAAGGCTTCTATCCATGAAGAAGTGTCCAATCCTGACGCCAGTCCGCTAAAGGATATCGTCATTAATCAGTCCTCAGGTTTCAGTTTCCGTTCGCAAAGGTAATATTGGTGGATATAAATATTATATATCATGTTAACCTTTTTTTCAAGTGTATTTTTGACAGTTTGTTAATTTTTGTTACCTGTTTTTTGATTAATTTTTTTGGGTAAATTTTAATTGCTAATTGCAACAAAAATGTACTTTTAGAAATTAAAAATAGTGGAGAGAACCCGACAAACGAAAGTTTGTCGCGTGAGAATTCCTATGAAAAAAGCTCTCAAAATGAGAGCTTTTAATTAAATGGAGGAGGAATAGAAGGACTCCGTTGGCGAGCAGAAAAACAATTGAGTATTGTTTTTCGTTGAAATAAAAAATTTATTTAAACAAAAATAAAAGAGCCAATGGAGAGGAGAACCCGACAAACGAAAGTTTGTCGCGTGAGAATTCCTATGAAAAAAGCTCTCAAAATGAGAGCTTTTAATTAAATGGAGGAGGAATAGGGATTCGAACCCTAGGTACGCTCGCACGCACGACGGTTTTCAAGACCGCTCCGATCAACCACTCCGGCATTCCTCCGTTTTGTTATTCGGACTTATTTAATTCTACATAAAATAATTTTTTATGTAAAGTATTTATTTTGTGGAAAGTATACAAAGCTGTATAGTAAATTTTTCAAAAATTGTCATGCTGAACTTGTTTCAGCATCTCAAAACAACTGGGTAAATATCTACAATGAAGATATTATGGCTTTTATATTGTCATCATTAACGTTAGTTAATGCCAGCTCTTTATCCTCTGTTGTTAGCAGATTTAGCCCTTTTAAAACTTCAACTGTTTTTAAAATTACGGTTTGATTATTGGCCTCTAAAAGCGGAATAATTAAATCTTTGTTTTTTGCAAAATCAAGGGCATGCATTACAAAATCGCTATCTTCAAAAAGTTCTTCATACATAAATGATTCAAGCAAATCTTGATTTATTGTAGATAACAAATTTTTTATATCGAAAACTTCATTTTTCGTATTTTTGTCTTCATCAAACAAATACTCTTCGTTTTCGGTTAATTCTGTGAATTTTTCTTTCGCAAGCAATAGTGTTATTGCAGAAGCTCCGTTAGGTGAAGATTTAATCAACGCATCAAAAAGTTCATAAAATTCAAAATCAAGTACTGAAGATACCGGTATAATTTCAGCAAGACCATTCAAAATTGTGCATATACAGTAAAGCATGTCTTCTTGTAATTCTGTATTTAAAAATTTTAAAGGACTTTTTAGGTAAAAAATTTCAGCTGAAATATTTTCAGCCATCGCTGATTTCTTAGCGGTTTTGAATAAGTCAGATAAAACCGAATCGTCTCCGTACGCCGATAAAAATTTAACTGCATTTAAAACCTCAAATTCATCATTTGAATTCAGTTTTTTTATTGTTTCATCGAAAAATTCCCTGTCGTTTATGATTGAAAGACATTTTGCACAATTTACCATCAGTGGAGAAAATTCACTTTTAGCATTTTCTCTTAGTAAATCTCTGACATCTTCCGGATTCAAGTAAGAAAAGAATTTTGCGGCATAAGTTTTTTGATTATCTGTACCATTTTTTAGATTTTCTTTCATAACAGAAATAATTTCATCATCTGCAAATTGAGCCAAAGTTGATGCAATAAAATCTTCATAATATGGAGAATAACTATCTAAAAATTTTAATAAATTCTTGTAATTATTCTTATTTGTGGCTTTTTCAAGCCTTTTTGCAACGTTTTCTTTTATAAAATCGAATAAGAAATCATCTTTGGAAATCAATTCATTAAACAAAGACACATCGCCGTTGTTAACAATTTGTGCAGCAACAGGTTCGTATTCTTTTGCATCTTTACTTGTAAGTTTTTTTATCAAATCCATAATCTAGTCTAAATAAAATACGGTAACAATTTTATGTCCTTCTTCAGCGTATTCAACAGCTGATGAAAGAGTTTTACTTGTATGTGATAAAAAGCAGATTACTTGTGTGCAATCATCAATGATTTCTCTGTTACAAATTCTTGACGCATCAGCCAATGTCATCATAGCTCTGTCAGAATGTTCGATGATGTTTGGAACTCCTATTAATTGATCCTGAACATCACTTGGCTGTTGCCCTATTGTTTGCGGTAAAATAACTTTTAATTTATCAGGATTTGATTTCATAGCACCTCTAATCGCTGCGGCATTAGTTCCTGAAGAACCTCCTGAAGTAACAATAGTATTCCCTTGCATTACCAATGCAGTTGTCAAAGTTTCTATTATCTGTTGATGTGTAATAGTTAAATTTCTTGAACCGATAATTGCAATACGTTTTGCCGGCTGCTTTATTGCAGCTAATTCCATTGATAGTTCGTCCATTGTATCAGGAGCTTTATCACTATCAAGATCATCTATCGGAACCATTAT
>Ga0310690_10008206_pt1 | contig 13293 bp, 10 predicted proteins | sample AusTroGonzalo_MG_2_FD_207661 | JGI IMG/M metagenome (GOLD analysis project Ga0310690, IMG submission 207661) | Bovine rumen microbial communities from tropical cattle in Woodstock, Queensland, Australia - Gonzalo_04 (v2) (version 2) | ecosystem: Host-associated > Mammals > Digestive system >... | reverse complement strand
GCCGGAGTGGCGGATTGTCTTCTGAAAAACCGTGGTCTGATCAGCGAACGGACCGGCGTGGATGTGGAATTGACCGGGATCGGCGATTTGGATACGACGACGGACCGCGGGGTCGCGGTGCCGCCCGGACTGCTGACGAGCGACACGCCGTCGGTCATAGCAAAGAGCGACATCGTGGTCGAGCTGATCGGCGGCACAACCGTTTCGCGCAAGTTCATCCTGAGCGCGCTGGAACAGGGCAAGACGGTGGTCACCGCGAACAAGGCGCTGCTGGCCGACTACGGCCGCGAGATATTCGACGCGGCGGAAGCGGGCGGCGGCACGGTCTTCTACGAAGCCAGCGTGGCCGGCGGCATCCCGATCATCAAGAGCCTGCGCGAAGGCTTCGTGGGCAACCGCATCAACCGCATCTTCGGCATCCTGAACGGCACGTGCAACTACATTTTCACCCGCATGGAACGCGAAAACCTCGGGTTCGAGGAGGTCCTGAAGGACGCTCAGCGCCTCGGTTACGCTGAAGCGAACCCGTCGCTCGACATCGACGGATTCGACACTGCGCACAAGGCGGTGATTCTGGCGTCGCTGGCATACGGCGGCTGGCACAGCACCAGTGAAATCTACGTGCAGGGCATCCGCGACGTGTCGCTGTCGGACATCCGCTGCGCCGACGAGCTCGGCTACAAGATCAAGCTGCTGGCCATCATCAAGCAGTGCGCGGACAGCCGCATCGAGGTGCGCGTCCATCCCACGCTCATACCGAAACGCGCCCCGCTCGCCGGCATCTCCGATGTCTTCAACGGCGTCATGGTGAACGGCGACTTCGTGGGCGACACGCTGTTCTACGGACGCGGTGCAGGACGCGCGGCCACGGCCAGCGCGGTCGTTTCCGACATCGCGGACGCCGCGCTGAACCTCGCAAGCGGCGCTCCGGTCCGCATTCCGGCCTACCGCAAGGCCGTCGAATGCGCCGGGATCGTCCCGATGGAGGAGATCACCTCGCGCTACTACCTGCGCCTCACGGTCACGGACCGTCCCGGCGTGCTCGCGAAACTCGCCGGCATCCTGGCCGAACAGGGCGTCAGCGTATCCCGTCTGATGCAGAACCCGGTCTCGAAGAACGCCGCGGGCGAAGCATCCATCGTCATCATCTCGCACGAGGCGAAGGAATCCGCCATCCGGCAGGCCATCACGGCCATGGAATCCTTCGACGCCGTTCACGGCAATATCTGCCTGCTTCGCATTGAGGAGCTTTGACCATGAATCATACAGTCGAAAAAATCGGTGGCACCAGCATGTCCCGCTTCGGCGAGATCATGCAGAACGTCATCATCGCGGACCGCGCGCCCGCCGACCTCTACAACCGCATTTTCGTCGTTTCCGCGTACTCCGGCATCACCAATCTGCTGCTGGAGGATAAGAAGACCGGTGCGCCCGGCGTCTACGGCCACTTCACGACCGGCAGCGGCGAATGGCGGGAAGCCCTCGCCCGCGTCCGTGAAAAAATGCTGGACTACAACCGCGAGTTCGGCTTCCTCGGTCTGAACGTGAAGGAGGCCGACTCGTTCATCAACGGCAAGCTCGACGACATCAACTCGTTCCTGCAGGACCTGGAGGACATGCGCTCCTACGGATTCATGCGTCCCGGCGACTACCTGCCCATGACCCGCGAATTTCTGGCCGCCGTCGGCGAAGTCCACAGCGCGTGGAACTCCGTGCAGATTCTGAAGGCCAACGGCGTGAATGCGCGTTTCATCGACCTTTCCGGCTGGCGTTCCCCCGAATCCCGTACGCTTGACCAGGCGATCCTTTCCGGCTTCGAGGGCGTCGATTTCTCCACAGAGCTGCCGATCGTGACCGGATACGTGAAGTTCGACCCCGGCATCATGCTGCGGTTCGACCGCGGCTACAGCGAAATCACGTTCAGCAAGATCGCCGTGCTCACCGAAGCCCGCGAGGGCATCATCCACAAGGAATTCCACCTGTCCACCGGCGATCCGAAGCTCATCGGCATCGACAAGGTCCAGGTCATCGGCAACACCAATTTCGACATCGCCGACCAGCTTTCCGACATGGGCATGGAGGCCATCCACTCGAAGGCCGCCAAGGAAATGGAGCTGAAGGGCATCCCCATCCGCGTGAAAAACGCGTTCGACCCCAAGCACCCCGGCACCCTCATCAGCCGCGGCTATGTGTCCCCGAACCCCCGCGTGGACATGATCTGCGGACGCGCCGACCTGCTCGGCATCGAGGTATTCGACCCGGAAATGGTCGGCGAACCCGGCTACGACTACCGTCTCACGAAGCATCTGGCCGACCGCGACATCGACTACATCGCGAAGACCACGAACGCGAACACGATCGCGCATTTCGTGCCGGAGAAGAGCAAGCGCCTGAACAACTGCCTGGAAAGCATTCACCGCGACTTCCCGAACGCCGAGCTCCACGTGACCAAGGTCGCCATCGTCTCCGTCATCGGCTCCAACATGAAGATCCCCGGATTCCTCGCCCGTGCGGCCAACGCGCTCTCTGCGGCCGGAGTCAACGTGCTCGCCATCGACCAGACCATCCGTCAGGTGAACATCCAGTTCGTCATCGAACGCGAGCAGTTCGAAATCGCCCAGAAGGCGCTCCACCGCGAATTCGTCGAACGCCAGGCGTAACCCCCAACCGTTTTCCGGCATCAGCAGGAGGCCCCGAACATGAGCAGCCATCAGGACAGACCCGACTGGGACGAATACTTCATGGAAATCGCGAAGGTCGTCGCGGCCCGAAGCAACTGCAGCCGCAGGCACGTCGCCGCCGTCATCGTGAAGGACAAGCGCATCATCTCCACCGGCTACAATGGCACCCCGCGCGGCATCAAAAACTGCAATGAGGGCGGCTGCCCCCGCTGCAACTCCAACGCGCCGTCCGGCACCGCGCTCGAGGAATGCCTCTGCTCCCACGGTGAGGAAAACGCCATCGTCCAGGCCGCCTACCACGGCATCTCCATCAAGGGTGCCACGCTGTACACCACGTTCAGCCCCTGTCTGCTCTGCGCGAAAATGATCATCAACGGCGGCATCGCCGAGGTCGTCTTCAACGAACACTACTCCATCGACGGCACCGCCCGCAGGATCCTTCAGGAGGCAGGCGTCATTCTCCGTGCGCTCCCCGGCAAGGAGGAGGAGAAATCGCAGTAAGGCCGCGCCGAAGGGGGAACGCATGAAACGCGAAAAACAGCCGCAATGCTACGTGATCGCCGGTCCGAACGGAGCCGGGAAGACCACATTTGCGCTGAAGTATCTGCCGTTAATCGCGTCCTGCTATGACTTCATCAACGCCGACGAGATAGCCAAAGGGCTTTCTCCGCTTGATTACAATGCGGGACTGCTGCAGGCCGGCAAAATATTTCTGGAGACTCTGAATCAGAAGATCGCCCGGCGGAAAGATTTTGCGTTCGAGACCACGCTTTCCGGGCGCACCTATCTGCCGCGCATTGCGGAATGGCGCAAAGACGGATGGTTCGTCACGCTGTTTTATCTCTTCATCCCGAGCGTAGAGTTTTCCGAACAAAGGGTCCATAAACGGGTTATGAGTGGCGGACATGACATCCCGCCGGAAGACATTGTCAGGCGCTTCCCGCGAAGCATCCGGAACATGTTCGCCTATGCCGATCTCTGTGATAAAACGATGTGTTTCGATAATACCGGGAACCGGATCGTTTCCATTTTTGAAAAGCGTTGCGGTCATCCGCTTGACATTCAGGACAGAGAACGGTTCTCGATTTTACAAGGAGTTCTGGACCATGAGTGAAGAAATGAGGAAAGCCGTGGAAGTTATGCAAGCCGCTGTGGACGAGATGCTGGAACGCGAAGCGAAACTCGGCGGCAAGGTCGTCATCGGAGACAAGCACGGAAATCCCAAGTGGGTTTCCGCCCGATATCTGGTCAGAAAAAGAAGAGCGGCCCTGGCCGCCGCCCGGAAAACGAAAACCGGAACAACTTCACCGCAACCCGAAGGAGACTTGACATGAAGCGTTTTTATTTGCTGGTCCCGATTCTGACCGCCGTCACCGCACTGTTCGCAGGCACGGCATCCGCCGCCGATGAAAAGGAGGACATTCTGGCCCGCTTCGACCGCGAACTCCTGATCGTCATGAGCGGATTCGCCGAGGCGCGCGAATCGGGCGTGTCCTCCGCGTTCCGGCAGGATTACATGAACACGTTCGAGAAGTTCGTCCAGGACGCGAACACGCTGCAGGGAATCGTGGTGGACCTCGGGATCGGCGAAGACTTCAATCTGGCGACGCATGCGCGGAACCTCCGGACCTCGTTCCAGACGCCCGTCCGGCTCCAGACCCCCGCCAACTCCAAAAGCTCCTCCTCGAATCAGAACAGGAGTAAGTCCTCCGGTTCCTCCACGGACAAGGCGAACGATCCGCTTTCCCGCATGACCGGGAAATCACTCAGCGAACATGCCGGAGACATGACGGCGACCGCTGGATTATCCGCCTCGCAAAACCAGATGACCGCCGGATTCTCCTTCCGCATGGCCGGGAATGCCATTCAGACACTTTCCATGCTCGGTTTTGGCCTCCGCAACGGCAAGTACTCCGTTTCCCCGCGGTACCGCCGCATCCTGCCCTACCTGGAGCTGAGGCGCGACGTGGAGTATTTCAACGCCTCCTACGAACATTTCGACTCGCTCGTCGGAGTCGGTTTCTGGCGGCTCGACTTCGAGAAACGCCTGAAGCGTATGACCAAACTCGCCGCGCAGATACAGCCCGTCTACCGGGCGTATTTCCCGGACAAAACCGGTTCGATCAGCACCGAGGCCGAACGTCTTGCCCGCGTCTACACCAGATATATCGAATACGTGAGAGCCATCGAACAGGCCGACTCGCAGACCAGCCGCCTGAACACAAATTCCTCCTCCGCGTTCGATCAGATACGCACCTCCAGCATCCCGGACAAGGGACTCATCCTGAAGGATTACGACACTGCCGCATCCTATTTCGCCGGATTCTTCGCGGACATGGATTCCATCGACTGGACGGTGAATCCGTTCTCCGAATCCGGTCCGGCGAAGGAGAACGAGGCCAAGCCCGCCGCAAAGACCTCGAACTGACCCCCGTCATTCCGTTTCCTGCCACGCAGAAAGAAAACCGCCATGTTTCAGATCGAACGTACCGTCGCCATCAGCGACACAGCGCCCGGAGGCTGCCTCCGCCTCAGTCACGCCCTCGACTATCTCCTCGAATGCGAATGCTTCCAGATGGATTCCGAGGACGAATTCTCCGTTTATCTGCGGAAAAACGGCATCGCGGTCTTCCTGGCGTTCCGGCAGGTGGAGATCGTGCGTCTGCCCGCCTACGGCGAACACCTCGCAGTCCGCACGAACGTCTACGACTGCAAAAACTTCTTCGGGTTCCGCAACACCACGATCTACGACGAACAGGGGCGCATCTGTGTCCTCTGTGCCGCCATCGGCGCGTTCGTGGACCGCGCGACCGGACGCCCCGCCAAAGTACCGACGGAAATCGTCCGCGGCTTCCGCTTCGACCCGCCGCTGCCCATGGAGTATCTTTCGCGCAAGATCACGCTCCCCGCGCAGGAGCCGGAACGCCTTGCGCCGTTCCGCGTCAAGGAGCATCAGGCCGACATGTACGGCCATTTCAACAGCAACCGTTCCCTCGACGAGACCATGGAATACCTCCCGACGGACTTCACGTTCAACCGTCTCCGCCTCGAATACAAGGCGCAGGCCAAGCCCGGCGAACTCATCACGCCCGCCCTTTACCGCGACGTCCCGAATCCCGGCGCGCTCACGTTCACGCTGTCGAACGAATCCGCCCTCTGCACCGTCTTCGAATTCTCGACCGCCGCGCCGATGTGACCGCGTCAAGGAGCATCCGGGGAAAGAACGACCGGAGCGCCGCCCGCGGAATCCGACAATCCGCCCAAAAGAAAACGGCCTTTTCAACGCGGAAAAGACCGTTCTGATATCATTGGAGAGAATGACAGCATCCTCCGGCACAAACGAACCATGTCGGAAGATGAGGCGGCGCGCCCGCCTGTCGCATGCCTTCCGGGAGGGAAGACGTCACCGCTTGATGGATTCGCGGGCGATGCGCTGCGTTTCGGTGAACGTTTCGGACATGTCCTGAAGGACTTCCAGGAACGCCTCCTGCTTTTCCTCCGGGATTTCGTCCAGAATGCCGCTCATCACGTCGGTCAGGTAGACTTCCAGCTGTTTGCGGATTTCCTTGCCGAACGGGGTCAGCGAGACATGCACGGAGCGGCGGTCGACCGAGGACGGGATGCGCTCGACGACGCCGTCGGCGGCCAGCGCATCGACCGTCTGGGAGACTGCGCCGGAGGTCAGGCCGAACATTTCGGCGATTTCCTTGACCATCGGCGGTTCGCCTTCGCGGACAAAGAGATAGTTGATGATGCGAATTTTGCCAAGTGTGATTTTCATGTTCGGGATCGAGACGTTGCGTGCGCTTTTGGCGCGCAGGCGGTCCACGACCCGAAAGAGCATGGTCCATGCCGTTTTCGGCCTGTTTGTAATCGACATCTTCTGGTTTCCTTGATTGCAATAAAGGGGGTGTTGTAGCCTTTTAACGTTTTCGGGCGGTCATTTATTGTGTAAACGGTTTAATTTTTCCGATATTTTTTCTCAGGCGACGTCAAGCTCGCGGATATTGAATTATGCTAAAATGTTTTATTTCTCGAATTTATTTCCGGGATAGTTGTTACTTTTCTCAAATGTTTTCGCGGAAAGGCATTGAAAAAAAGCCTCGCGCATGCTATATTATTATTTCACTGGATGAGTACGGACCGCATATTTCCCTCCGCGCAAATCCGCCCCTGCTCTCCTCAGACACACTTCAAAACCTGGATACCATCATGCACCTCCGGTCTTTCTATTCGCTCGAATCCGCCGCATGCCGGAACGCCGCGGCCAATCAACAGGCAACCCCGGAACGGAGGGCGGCGGCATGAATGAAGACACCTTCGCCCGGCAGCCGGTCAAAAAAGGCGTCCTCGGCGGCCTGGCTCTGCTGAGCGCGCTGATCCCCGTGTACGTCTGCGCCTACTCCGCGCTCCTCGTCAACGAAAAAGTCCCCGTCTTCGACCGACAGGCGCTGAACGTGCTTCTGTTCGCCGCGGTCTACACGGTGCCGTTCCTCTTCACGAGCGTGTTCTGCCAGTTTCTCTGCACGCGTTTTTCCGCGCGCAACGTGGTGGTGTTCAGCCGCGCCGTCGAAATCTTCCTGATCCTCGCGGGCAGTTTCTTCCTGGCCCCGGTCAGAAAATACGGGCCCGTGCCGCTTCTGATCTTCGCCGGATGCCTCGGCGTGGTCTTCTCGTTCTACCGCCCCGCGTTGAAAATCTACCTGGCGGACACCGCCGACAAAAAAGAGCTCTCCCGGACGGCGGGCATCGTCGAGTCCATGACGTTCCTCGGCATCATCGTCGGCACGGTCTCGGCGGTCTTCTGCATCCACTTCATTTCCAGCACGGCCGCGATCGCGGCGGCGGGCGTGGCGCTGGCCACGCTGAACCTGCTTCTGGCGTCGCATCTGAACCCGAACCAGTCGTTCTGCCGCAAACTCCGGTTCCGCGACCTGAAACAGCAGTGGGTGACGGCGTTCAAGCTCCAGCAGCGGTACCGCGAACTGGTGTTGACGGGGATCGGCGAAGGCTACATTTTCGCCTCGATTATCCTGATCTCCTCGATGGCCATGCAGTACATCTCGGTGAAATTCGGGAGTTCGGCGTCCGGCAGCGACATCGTCCTGTACGCCATCATCGCCTCGCCCGTGATCGGCGCCGTGCTGGGCTGTCTCGCGGCCGGGAAGCTCTCCGGCGACATGATCGAGATCGGGCTCGTGCCGCCGTCGACCGTGGTGATGACGCTCGCCGCGCTGCTGATCGGCGTTCTGCCGTTCATCCATGACCAGTACACGGGCGGCGGTCTGCTGCCGCTCCTGCTTTTCGCGTTCGGGTTCTTCGCGGGCGTCATGCTGGTCCCGCTGGAGGCCTACCAGAAGTATTTCATCCGGCACGAGCTGATCCCGGCGTTCTTCAGCTGGTTCTATCTGCCGTTTGCGGGCGGCATTCTGCTGGCGATCCTGATGTCGTTCCTGATGTATTATTACGGGCTCTCCATCTTCACGATCACGCTGATCCTGGCGTGCCTCACAATCATCCTGGGCGTGACGTCGTTCTACATCATGCCGCAGTTCCTGCTGCGGTTCCTGATGCGCGTGATGCTCCGCACGCTGTACCGCCTCCGCACGTTCGGCGTGGAGAACATCCCGGAGGAAGGTCCGGCGCTGCTGATCGGCAACCGCGCGAGCTTCGTTGACATCATCTTCATCCAGGCGTGCACGTCGCGCCCGGTGCGCTTCATGATGCACGAAAGCTACTTCAACGTGCCGTTCTGGAAGCCGCTCTTCAAGTCCGCCGGATTCATTTCGGTCCCGTCGAACAAGCCGAAACAGCTGAAGGCGCTGCTGGAATACACACAGGACCTGCTGCGGCAGGGCGAGCTCGTCTGCATCTTCCCGGAAGGCGACATCACGAAGAACGGCACCATGTCCAGCTTCAAGGACGGTGTCGGCGAGCTCATGCCGGCCGACATGCCGGAGATACCGGTCATCCCGGTCCGCATCGGCATGACCTGGGGCAGCATCTTCTCCTGCTACTACGGCAAGTTCAAGCTCACGTGGCCGAACGAACTGCCGCATCCGGCGAGCGTGACGGTCGGCAAACCCATCCCGCGCGACACTTCCGCCTACGAAATCCGCATCATCCTCTCCGAACTCGCCGCCGACACCGAGCTCATTCCCGAACGCGGCGAACGCCCCTTCCACAGCCAGTTCGCCTGGAACGCCAAGCACAAGCCGTTCCGCCGCACGATCCAGCAGTACGACGACACGCACGGGCTGCAGAACCCGACGTTCTTCTCCCTGCTCGTGAAATCGATCCTCATCAGCCGCTGGATCCGCCGCATCTGCGACGAATCCGAGGAGTACGTCGGCGTGATGCTGCCGAACAGCCTCGCCGCGGTCTGCACCATCACGGGCATCCTGATGGCCGACCGCAAGCCCGCCGTGATGAACTTCACCGCCGGCATCCCCGCCAACCAGCACGCCGTGAAGATCGCGAACATCAGGCATATCCTGACCAGCCGGGTGTTCATCCAGAAGATACGCATGAAGCCCACGCCTGAAATGGTGTTCCTGGAGGACGCCGCGAAGGACATCGGCCGCCCGAGTTCCAAATACATCTGGCTGCTCGCCTGCATCTTCCTCACGCACGAGGAGCTTATGAAGCTCGTTTCGCCGAAGAGCTGGCAGGACGTGAACCGCATCGCCGTGCTCATTTTCTCCAGTGGCTCCACGGGCATCCCGAAGGGCATCATGCTGACCCATCACAACATCAACGCGGACGTGGCCGCCATGGTCTCCATGATCGGCTGGCGCAAGACCGACAGCGTGCTCGGCAATCTCCCGATCTTCCACTCGTTCGGCCTCACCGTCTGCATGTGGCTGCCCATCGTGACCGCCACGCGCGCCGTCTTCATCGCGAACGCGCTGGACGCCGCCATGTCGCTGAAGGTCATTCGCGAACAGAAGATTTCCATCGTGGTTGCCACGCCGAGCTTCCTGATGCTCTATATGCGCAAGGGGACGGCCGAGGACTTCAAGTCGCTCCGCCTCACCATCACCGGCGCGGAACGTCTCCGCGAGGACATTGCCGCCAAATTCCGCAAGATGACCGGGCTGGAGATCACCGAAGGCTACGGCTGCACCGAGCTTTCGCCTGTGGTCTCCATCAACGTCGCGAACTCCCGCATGGAGCTCGGCGTCCAGGTCGCCAAACAGGGCAGCATCGGCGCGCCGCTCCCCGGCATCTGCGCCAAGATCGTCGACCCGTCCACATTCGAGCTCATGCCGGAAAACACCGACGGACTCATGATCGTGAAGGGCGCGATCGTGATGAAGGGCTACCTGGGCGAACCCGGCAAGACCGCCGAGGTCATCCGCGACGGCTGGTATGTGACCGGCGACATCGCGCACATGAACCGAAACGGCTTCATCACCATCACGGGCCGTCTCTCGCGCTTCTCCAAGATCGCCGGCGAAATGGTCCCGCACGAGCTCGTCGAACGCGAGATCAACAACATCCTTCAGCCGGAGGAACGCCTCGTGGCCGTCTGCGGAGCCGCCGACGCCAGGCACGGCGAAAAGCTCATCGTCTTCTACACGGATGCGCGGCGACTGGCCCCGGAGGAGCTCATTCGCCAGCTCAAGGACCGCCAGATCCCGAACCTGTGGATTCCGAAGGCCGAAAACTTCATCCTCGTAGATTCCCTCCCCATGCTCGGCAACGGCAAACTCGACCTCGCCGCGCTCGTCGAACTCGCGAAGAAGTACGGCGACCCGACGCCTGCCGCGTAAAAGCACTTTTTGTAAAACAGGAAAGAAATGCGCTGCCTCCTCAGGCGGAGCGTTTTCTTCTGTGCAAGATGCGGCCGAGCACCACGGCGGCTTCGTCGATGCGGAACAGCCAGCAGAGCGCCAGCAGGCAGATGCCGTAGACGAATCCCGCCGCGACCAGCGGAGCCGCCACGTTCAGCGTCGTGATCTCGACGTTCCAGTGAGGCAGCGTGAAGTTCAGGTTGCGCGGGATCGCGCGGAAGATCAGGATCGCCGGAATCAGCGGCAGGCCGCAGGCGGGGATCAGCTTCAGCAGGTACAATCCCAGCGCGCGGAAATTGATTTTGTGCTCCGGCAGCTGGCGGTTGTAGATCGTCAGCAGCAGCGTGTTGTTCAGCAGGGAGGAAACAATGGTGGCGAGCGCGATGCCGCCCTGTTTCAGCGGGACCATCAGGGCGAAGTTCAGCACGATGTTCAGCGAGATGCAGACCAGCGACACCTTCAGCGGCGTCACCATGTCCCGTCGGCTCGTGAACGCCACGGACGAGATTTTGAACACCGAGAACAGCGGCATCCCGGCGGAGTACATCAGGAACGCGTACGCGGTCTCCTTCACGGCCGTCTCGTCGAAACTGCCGTAATTGTAGAAGATGCGGATGATCTCCTCCGGGAAGCACACCATGAACGCCATGAACGGCACAGACACGAACAGCAGGATGCGGACCGTCTTCGTGAGCATCGCCGTCAGTTCGCGGTAGTTGCCCGCCGCCGCGAAACGCGACATCTCGGTGTTCGCGACCGTGGCGAACGAGACGGCGAAGATGCCGACCGGCAGATACACCAGGCGGTCGCTGAAATGAATGGACGACGTGGCGTAATCGCCGATCAGCATCGCCACCCAGCGGTCGCACAGCAGACTCACCTGAAGCGCACTGGCCCCAAGCAGGCCGGGCAGGACCAGTTTCCAGATCGACAGCAGGGTCTCGCGGTCGCGCAGGATCGCCCGCGAAATCCGCACCATCATGCCGCGCCGCCACAGGATCAGGAAGATCAGGGCCATTTCGAGCACGCCCGCCACGAGCACGGCCAGCCCGAACGCCGTCAGCTGGGGCATCCCCTGATAACGCCGGCAGACCAGCGCGAGCGCCAGAATCAGCACCACGTTCTGCACGATCGCGGTCAGCGACGGCAGGAAGAATTCGCGCAGCACGTTCGCATATGCCGTGGCCGCGCCCACGATGCAGATGAATACCATGTACGGGGTCAGGAGGGGGAAAAGCTCGAACGCGGTCTTCCAGCGGCCGGGCTCCAGCGCGCGGGCAATGAGCCACGACGGCAGCCCAAGCAGCACGCCCAGCGCGCACAGCAACAGCGTCAGCCACAGCAGAATGGTCGAGAACCGGTCGCGGGCGCGTTCCGGCCCCTCGGTTTCCAGAGACAGCGAAATGATCGGTACGACCGCCTTGCCGAGCTCGCCTTCGCCCAGAATGCGCCGGAAGAGGTTCGCTCCGGTGATCGCGAGCGTCCAGCCGGACATCATCGCGCCGCCGCCGATGACCGCCGCGGTCAGGGTCTCGCGGAAGAGCCCGAGGATGCGGCTGATCAGGGTGGACGCGGCCAGATTGCGCGAACTGCTGAAGAAACGGTTTCTGGAAACTGTCTGATCGTCCGGCATGATGCGGCGTGGAAAGATAAAGCGGATTGGGCTGACCGGTTACGTTACTTGTTGAAGAGGACGTACACGCAGTCGCCGTCCTTCACGATGTAGTCCTTGCCCTCGGTGCGGAGCTTGCCCGCGGTCTTTGCGGCGTTCCAGCCGCCATGCGCGACCAGCTCGTCGTAGGAGACGACTTCCATGCGGATGAATCCGTGCTGCATGTCGGTGTGGATCTTTCCTGCGGCTTCGGGCGCGGCCGTGCCGTTGATGATGGTCCATGCACGCGTCTCGTCCTTGCCGGTGGTGAAGAACGTGCAGTAGTCGAGCAGTTTGTAGCCGGTGCGGATCACGCGCTGCAGGCCGCTCTCCGTCGCGCCGATGTCCTCCAGGAACGCCTTCGCATCGTCGGGTTCGAGCGCGGCGAGTTCCTCCTCGAATTTCGCGCAGACCGGAACGACCTCCATGCCGTGTCCGGCGGCGTAGTCGATCAGCGCCTTGGAGACGTCGTCCTTGCCGAACGACCGGAAGCCGTCCTCGTCGACGTTGGCGCAGACGAACGCAGGCATGGTGGAGAGGAGCTGGAGCGATGCCATCACGCGGCAGGCGTCCGGATCGTCCTTGTTCCATTGCGGGATCTTTCCGTCTTCGAGGGCGGCGATGCAGGACTGCGAGAGCTCGTATTCCGCCTTGATCTCGGGATCGCCGGTGCGGAGCAGCTTCTTGCACTTGTCGAATCTGCGCTGGAGGAATTCGAGATCGGCGAGCATGAGCTCGGTCAGGATCAGCTCCAGGTCGCGCGCCGGATCGATGGACCCGCCCACGTGCACCACGTCGCCGTCCTGAAAGAGACGCACCACGTGCGCCACGGCATCGACGTTGCGGATGTGGCCGAGGAACTGGTTGCCGAGACCCTCGCCCTTGCTGGCGCCCTGGACGAGCCCGGCGATGTCGATGAATTTCAGCGACGTCGGCACGATGCGCGCCGACTTTTCGATTTTCGCGAGCACGCCGAGACGTTCGTCCGGCACGGCCACGATGCCCGTGTTCGGCTCAATGGTGCAGAACGGGAAGTTGGCGGCAGCCGCGCCGCCGTTGGTCAGGGCGTTGAAAAGGGTGGATTTCCCGACGTTGGGAAGACCGACAAAACCGCAGGCAAACCCCATGGTGAAGACTCCGATCGGATGGTGACAGTGAATGACAG
>Ga0310690_10008205_pt1 | contig 13294 bp, 3 predicted proteins | sample AusTroGonzalo_MG_2_FD_207661 | JGI IMG/M metagenome (GOLD analysis project Ga0310690, IMG submission 207661) | Bovine rumen microbial communities from tropical cattle in Woodstock, Queensland, Australia - Gonzalo_04 (v2) (version 2) | ecosystem: Host-associated > Mammals > Digestive system >... | reverse complement strand
CATATACACTAACTTCTCTAAATTCAGCATAGAAAGTATAATCTCTAATGCTAACATAGTTACTTAAGTTAATAATGTCTCCACCTGGTTCTAACGACCAACCAATGAATTTATATTTCCTATCAAGTGCCAATGCACTTGCATCTTTATATATATACATTTCAGTTAATGCTGGTTCAGTTACCTGCTCACCATAAGTAATATACTTTAATAAGTTAGTGCCATCACCATTAACGAATGTTGAAATGTATTTATGAACAGTAAATACTGCATAAAGAGTAAATGAAGTAATGTTTTCTTGTAAATTGAATTGTAAATCATTCCAACGGCTGCCAGTAGGTACTGTATATGTTCCATTTGAATAAGCAATATCAATAGTTTGATTTTGAATTTCAGCTGGATTATCTAAAGACCAACCTAAGAAGTCATAATTTGTTCTAATTGGAACTTCAGTAGTAATAGCATTTTGTAATTCAGAAGGCTTATAATTCTGATCAGTAGCAAATCTCTTTGGAGGTTCAACTAATTCTTCTCTACCATTATCAAGTTTATTAATATATTTAATTAAGAATGCAGGTGTAACTAATCTTGCATAAATTGTTAAATTTGGATAAACTTTTTGATAATTATTATATAAATCTACTTCTTGAATTGCAGTACTATTATTAATATACATGACACCAGTGATATTTGGTCTAGTCTTTCCTTCACTACCAGTTGTGTCGCGGAAATTATTATTAGCTAAACCGCTTGCGGTATTATAATCTTCATTGAAGATAGTTAATAAACTTAAATCTGTAATTAAGTTCATGTCTGCCGCAGGTACGGATTCATCTAAAATAAATAATTTATCATTTAATTTGAGGTCTTCCCAAATAACATCTGAAGTATGATGATACGTTTCAAAAGTATTGTGATCTGTTAATTGATAGAATTGAATTGCATTAGTATAAGTAGTATCACTTTCAATGAGCTTATATGGACTCCATTCTACATCTTCTAAATTAATAGCCATAAATGCACCAGAGTCTGTAGCCATTTTTCTTTCTGTAATCGTAACTACATTCTGTAATAAACGATAAGAATCATAGCCAAGAGCAACATCACGTAAATCTAACATAGTAAATTTATCATTAACCAATGTTTCACTTTCACTATCATAGTCAGTAATACCTTCAATATATAAGCCCTTTAAATCTTCAGGATCAGCATATACTAAAGAATTATTTTCATCTAATACCCAGCTGGTATTATTATTAGTTTCAACCTCTTGATCATTTTCATCAACAACCCATGCTGCTTTTGGCTTAGAGGTTAAAATTTTAGTTAAGTTCTTTGCATAAGCAAGTTTTAACTGAGAAGTTGTCTTAGATAAATGAATTGTATCTAATGGAGCACCTTCCGCAAATGTAACATAAGGAATAGCAGTATTTAATGATCTAAATTCACGAAGTTTTTCAGAACCACTAACATCTTGAGTCTGATTTAATGCAGTTAAACCGGTTAAAACGATCTTCTGTAATAGACCCTTCTTATTAGTGGTTTCTCTACCATCGTTTAAGTCGAATGTTCCTGCTTCTTTACCAATAATACCATTAACATATCCAGGAGCATCACTACCAATAAGTAATTGAACTAATCTCTTACCAGTGGTTAACTTTAAGTGAGATGGATACTTCAAACTAATATCACCGATATCAGATAAGAAGTCTCCACCTGGAATATAAGTTAACTGTTCATTATATGGATAAGTTGCTCTATAACCAGTTTCTACAGCGGGTGTAGTATAAGTTGTGACTGTGTTTAAACCATCATATTTAATAGTTGGAGTAATTGGGTCTTGGTCATAGAAAATAGATACATACTGACTTAAGAATGGTGTAATTTCAAACTGCGGAATTGCATCATAATAAGGTTGTGGATAACTTGTATTTGTATATCCTGCTACAGGATTTGCAATTTTACTAATATCTAAGTAGCTATCAGAAGTTGCACTATCGTTAGCATTAGCACGAACCATGATTTCTGTCTTATAAGCAGATTGATATGGTGAATATGCACCTGCTAACCACCAAGAGTCAAGATAATTCAAACGGTTTCTAATGAATAACTCACGAGAAAGCTTTCTATCGCCTTGGCAGGTATAAACGTATGACGCATCTGTGGTCTTCATATTGCCCTGTTCATAGGACTTTAAGTAGAAACCAAATCTGCGGTCGGTGCCTTTATACCAAGTAGCTTCTTTCTTAATACCGCAAGCAATATATTTATACCATTCGTCTAATCCTAATGCGATAACTGGACGAACACCACGCATAGCATAAGAACTAGAGAAAACATCTGGATCGCATAAGTAAGCACCTTCAATGGTCTTCTCATTTAATCTAGCTTGTCTTAAAGTTCTATACTTATCTTCAATTTCAGTTCTGAAACCAGCGAAGAAGTTCTGCCATAATACACTATTAGCAGTAGAGAATGTACCTTGCTCAGTAGCATCGGTATCATAATCCCATAATACAGCACCAATATTATTTAAACCTAACTGAGTATCAATATCATAGAAGATTGGGAACCAAATGTATGGAGTAGTATTCTTATAATATGTTTCATTTTCATCAAAAGTATCTTCTGGAGTTAAACGAACATATTCATTACTTTGATTCTTAACCCAATATCTTCTAAATGTAGTATCGGTAACATCATTAACAGGTTCAAATACAGGAGCTTTATTTGGACCCCAAGAAGCTAACATCATATTCTTTCCTCTAGAGTCATAGCATAATAATAACTCTGTGAGGATGAAATAGACTAAGCAATATTCTAAGTCAAGGTGATCTCTGAACTCGTTAACGAATTTCTTTAATCTGTATCCTTGACAATCAGTATTATAAGTGATTAAAGTATCACTCTTTGCTCTCTTAGTACCAGTGTAATTTGCAGGAGCAATAGCTTGTTCCATAATATTAACGCCATCGTCCATATAAACATAGAACTTATTAGCGTCAACTTGTGTAACATCAGAAACTTTAACTAATTTATTACCTTCTTGGTCTACATAGTAGATAATATCTTGAGTAGTTTCATTGCCTTGATCATCTACACCGGTTACTTCAGAGAAGGACTCAACCATGTAGTAAATTGTATTTGTATAAGTAACAGGACTTGCTAATGGAACACCAGTATCTGTTGCTGGAACATTTGATGTATCAGTAGAATCTAACCAATTCATTAATGCTTCTAAGTTAGAATATTTTTCATACATAAACTCATTCTTGCCAGATTGACCAGATAAGTCTACCTTAGAACCATCATATCTATCAACCGCGGCTACATTCTTAATGCCAGCCTCGGCCGCAGTCGCGTCACCACGACAATATTCAATAGCATCAGATTCACTATTATAACGAGCTTCAAAGTGCTTTGTTGCTTCTAATACTCCATCTATTGTTTCAGTCTTGAATCCAGTAGAACGTTCATTTCCACTTGGATATTTAAATGAAGTCCAAGTACCCTGGTTGTCTTCTAACTCCCAGCATTCTGCGACATCCGCAATTGCCATTCCTGGAACATAAGGATGATCGCCGTCAAGTTCAAATCCATAGTATTCATTGGAACTCTTATCTAAGTTGAAATTATAACGTCCAATATATTCGTATGCCAGTCCTTCAGTTTCTTCTGTTAAAGCTTTATCAGCTGCAGTTGAGTGCTTGTGGAATACAAGGCATGGGAATCCATATATAGAAGTACGATAACCCTCGCCATGATTACTAAAATCATCATAACGATACATTGGGTGATAATCATACATATTACCAACTAAGTTAGCAAAACCAGTATTATAAGTTCCAGAAGATTCCATGTAGTCAATCTTCCAAGTAAACTTATTAGTAGCACAGACATTATTGTCCATGTTCCATTTCTTGCAAACAGTACCAGCTTTTGATCCTTTAGTATAGAACCAACCCCAGTCCTCTTTACCTTCTATAATATTACCAGTTTTATCTTTATTAGTTGCACTCTTAAATTTAGTTTTGAAGTTTCTTCTTGGATAAGCCTGTGAAGAAGTACCTTGAACATTAATATCAACACCAATACCAACAAATGATGGACAATGGCTATAATAGAAAGATTCAGTAATTGCACCATCTTCTAAAGCTTTATCAAGAACAGGATTTACAAATGTAACTTTGCAATATCTATTATTACCTTTTTCAATTGGTAATTTATCATCATCGGCACCATGAACACCACCATTAGGATCGGTAAACACACTACCATTATCGATAATTTCCCAAACTGCATAAGGCATTGATAAGTTATCAGGATTCTTTTCATTATACTCTAATAACTTAGTGTATTGTAAAATTGTACCATCTGTAGAATCTGTTAATTGGTTTTGGTCATATAAATGAATATCATGAATGTCAGAAATATAATTATGAATTACATCTGGCATACTTAAGTTCGCACGATAAATACGAATCTTAAAAATATCGATATCACAATATTGAGAATTAATGACTAAGTGATTTTCAGTAGTCATTGAGAATGAAGAAATAGATTTTAAATCTAATGCTCCACTTAAAATACCATTAAGGTAAATGGATAATAATCCATCAGTTTTAGATACAACGAATGATAAATTAATAATTTCATCTTCTTTATATCTAACATTAACAATACTACCAGGAGTATTGAAATAAGCTTCCTGAGTTCCTACACAGAAACCTTGGCCAGCGCTATTAAGATAGCTTAATGCAACGCCTGCAGTATTACTTACTTCTTTTCTAGTAGCAATTTTATCCATTTCTTTATTACCGTCTTTATCATACTTATAATGATAACCGAATCTTGCAATATCAGCATCAGTATAACTATTATTATTATCAGTAACAAAGTAATAAGGAATTGTACGAATTAAGGTAGAATATTCTTGAATATTTCTTACTCTAAAACGTAATTCAAATGTATAGTCAGCTACATTATTAAATGTTAAGTCTGGTAAAGGAATTTCTATAGAAGCACCATTGGCTACTGATAAATAAGAACCATTACCATCATTATTATTTAACCAACCATTATTATACCAATTGAAATTATCAAAAACAGTACTAATAGTTCCTGCGGAAGGTGTAGTGTAGCTCCAATTGGAACGAGAAGTTGTAGTTTCAGAATTGGAACGACCAGTAGAATTAAGATTTAAGATCAAAGCATTTGGATTGAATAAACCTAAATCTCTAGCACCCTCTTTAGTAATGAAAATTGTAATTTCACGAGAGGCACCGCCGCAAACCATTTTAAATACGTTTGATTTTCCTGCTTGAGTAGATCCCGCATCATAAATATTGGAAACATCCCATAAAATATATTCATCAGCATTATATTTTACGGACATTGGCGATGTTGGAATTTCAGCACCATCATGATACAAATAAACTAAAGTATTTTGATGGTCATTTTCTGTAACTGGATTATAAACCTTAAATGGGATAATACATTCATTATAGTTAATAACAGTTTCTGGATATTCACCTAACCAAATAATAGGCACACTTTCAGTTAAATTATACCAAGCTAACTCATAGAATAATGAATTTGATTTTAATGTAGTTCCATTAATATCAACTGTGGTATATAATTCAACATTATGAACTCCATGTGTTTGAACTGGAAGAATAACTGAAACAGAGTTACCAGTAGGAAGGAAATCTAAGAATCCCTTATTTCTAGAATCATTGTTTAAGTTTAATTCCATAGAATCAATAAGAACATGAAGTGTTTGACGTAAGCCATTTGATTGTGGTAAGAATTCTAATGAACATTCAGTAGCATTAATAACTCCTGGATTAAAGTTACTGCTCTTATTTACTGTTAATTCTACAGTGTTAATATTAGTCCAAGTTCTTTTAAATGTTGAACCAGTATCAACACCTTCAGCCATAATCTGTAAAGTAATACCAGTTCCTTTAGGGAACGTAGAAGTATCTAATGAATAAACTGAACCATTAATTAATGGAACAGTATTAGTTCCTGTAGCAAACTGGACATCATTTTGAGAGATTACGTAGGAAACTTGAACTTCTTCACTTTCTGTGGTCTCAACAGTGAAATTTAAGAAATAGCTTTTACCATAGACAAAGGTTTTACCAGAACCAATTGCGGCAGAATCAAATAATAATCTTACATTATTTGTAATAACAGAACCGCCACCACCGCCTCCACTAACAGCCATACGGATACATTCATAACTCGTACCATCTACATTTCTTACTCTATAAAATGAACCATCGGTATTAATAATTAAGTCATCAATCTTTGGTTTTGCATTTTCATCAACAAAATATTCAGAGCTTAATGTATATATGCCTGTTTCTTCATTAGTAGGGACTTCAGCTTGTGCTGTATAATATAAAGATGCACCTGATCCACCCATTGAATATCTCTGTCTACCAGAGTCTAGATAGATTTTATTCGTGTCAGTAGCAAAATAAAGAGCACCATCTTCATAGGGCATTCTTGAAATACTTGCTTCTGTTCCACGAACAGGAATGAATCTTACACTCATAAAAGCTTGTGTCTCCTTTCTATCATAATAAAAGAGAGGGAAGAATATTTTCTCCCCTCTCGGTTTTTCTATTAAATTCTTAGTTTTTTATAATATATATTAATTAAATGTGTCCCATTCAATATTCATTACTAATGCACCACTATTGGCGCTTAATTTAATAGTTTCAGAATTTACATTCATTGTAGATGTAACATTCTGTCCATCTGCCTGGAATTGACTTGTAATAGTCGCTTGTGTAGTAACAGATGAAGTGGCAGTTAAAGTTGAATTAGTAATTGAAATATGAGAATCAACTACTTTATATTCATAAGTTGTAATCGCTGTAATATGACCAGCATCATCATAAGTTAAAACTGGAACAGGAATTGAAAGGAAGCTTCTTCCAGTAGTTCCCATAGCAGTTGCACTAGCTTGGGCAATATTTGCACCATTTTGATCTGTATTGGTTGTATCAGCAGTAAATGTTGGATTAGTTTCGTTATGAACAATTCTTACAACTTTTGTAGTGCCATTAATTTCATCAGTAGCACTTAAATATTGTCCTGCTCCAGCAGTAGTGCTATTGACTGCAACTTGGAAAGCTCCAAGAATAGAAGTACCACCTGAAACAACAGTTTTTCCAACAGCGAAACCATGACTATAGGTGTTAGAAACATCCATAGTGGGCTGAGTATCAAACTGAGTACCAGAAGTGATAACATCCCAATCAATATTAGCTGGTAAGATATAACCATTACTTTCTTCAGTTCCAGAAGCAATGATTAAGTCTCCTGCATGTGCGGTCTGAGCATTATTACCTGTTCCGATTGTAACGGTATCGCCAGCCATCCATACATAACCAGATTTAATATTTGTAGCACTTTCATCAAAGGTAGCATTATAAGCTACACCCTGATATTCCATAGCGTTGAATAAGCGAATCTTATTATCAACTTCTGTGGTTGTATAAACTGGTAAAGTAGCTACGCCATTATCAAATTGAACTGTCTCTTGATATGCAGCAACTGAACCAACTTTAATTTGTGGGTCAAATGCAGTACCGGCAGTTGCACCATTTGTATTATGAACCTGAACATAAAAACCATGTGTGGTTTGTGTTACAATGTTACCATTTGAATCATAAGCAACATTTGTATTAGGTCCATTACCAGTGCCACTATAAATATGATCTACATTAGTGTCTGTACCAGTAAGAGTAATAGTTCCATTAGATTCACTAAAACTAATATTATTACCATGATTAATAGTTACACTAGAAGTATTTGAACCACCATCACTAACACTAAGAGTTAAATTATTACTTGCAACAGAAGCACTTAATGTATAAGTAGCAGGTGTTAATGTAACAGCATATCCACGTCTAATATAGTATGTATTATTTGTGGTTGGCCAGTTACCGCTATTAACAGTAGTATTCTCTGTATATACGCCGCCAGATAAAGTATAATATTTTACACCAGCAATAAATTTCTTAGCTAAGGCATAAGTTGGCTCTACACTAACATCAAATCCATTAGCTCCAATGAAATCAATTTCACTTGCGATTTGGCTATTATTCTTATTATATAAAATATCAGTAATAGTAGCTGTATGATTAGCAGTATCAGTAGTGCTAGTCATTTGTCTTTCATCAATATAATTATCTGTATTAGTATTTACATTGATTTGGACCCATTGTCCTTGAGAAGCAACAGCTAAAATATTACCATCAACTACATAGTAAAATTGACCTGGAATTGCGGCAGAGGGTGTAGGTAATCCATTTACATTATCTACTGGAATAGCGCCTTGGTTAATTGGAACTGCTTTAATGTTAGAATTTTGAGCAGTGCCCATTTCTTTACCAATATATAATCTATTGGTATCTTCGGTTAAATAAAAACAACCTTCTTCTGCAGTGACCGCGTCTCCACCAGTATATGTATATAAATACTTGTTTAAGGCAGACTGCGCACCACGCTTAAATTTTACATTAGCCATTTAAGACCTCTCCTTTCCTCAAAGATTTTATACATCTGTAACTTCATACCAAGTTAATCTTGTAGTTAAATCATTAACTTGGTCAACAAGGGTGTCACCATTGGATTGACTCTTTAACAATTGTCTTAAATCACCAACTTCAGCAGCATATGTTGTTTTAAGAACATAATTATTAAATTTGTCATTAATTGTTCCAATAGCAGTATTAAAAGCAGAGGTCTTAACATAACCAGTAAGATCACCAGACAAATTAGAACCAATTAGTTCAACTTGTCCTTGAATCACCATGTATTCACTATAGATATTACCAGTATTACTATCTCCGTTTGGGACCATGTAAATATACTTATCTGCATCAGTAGCATTTACATTAATATCACTGATAGAATTAACTATTCTACGCTGAATACCACCTTGAATACCATTTACAACTGTTTGCAAATTTGTAATCGCAGTTTGTAACTCTGCTGTGAGGTCACTAGGAGATACCCAAGTAATTGTGCCCTCGTCATTCTTTTGCATTAACTGCCCAGATGATGCAGCAGTAAAGCCTTTTATCGTAATTCCATTTGAACTGGAAGCAAAAATTTTATCATTAAATGCGGCATCGCCTAAATCGATCGTTGCCCAAGTGCCATCGCCACGTAAGAACTTCCTTTGATCTCCGGCTATTGGCTGTGGAACCAATCCTGCAGTACCATTTGTGGTAGCAGAAGCGCCTCCCATTTGACCAATTAAGGTCTCTATGTTCGTATTAATCCATTTATTAGAACCAGCGTCATATGATAAAATTTGTCTGTTCCCAACGTTGGTAAGAAGTAAATCACCAAGTTGAGTCAGAGAAGATGCACCACCGATGATCTTATCACCAAGGTAAAGGGTGCCTGAGGACGCGCCGGCCGCAGTAATAAAATACAGTGTATCTGCATCTTTGTTTAACAAATTATTATAAGCAGTCGGAGTGCCACGTATAAATTTGACATAATTTGCAGTAGCAGAAATTACTGACATATATCGATGACTCCTTTCTTTTAATTTCCTATATTATCATAAAAATTATGTCGAAACAATTAAAAGGGCTTGGCCTCAAAAAGACCAAACCCTTTTAATTAACTAACTTTCTAGAGCTTGAACACGAGCTTCTAACTCTGCAATTCTATCTAATAAATCTTTAATAGAATAATCAGTAGTTGTCATTCTTCCATAATAATCAGAGGTAATTAATCTATTTGGTTCTAATTCGGCTTCAATTCTATCCATAGCATCTCTATATAAATTTAATGTGCCTTGAACTGAATTTTTAGATCTTAATAATCTTTCACCATTTGCAAGCATTTTATTATATTGTAAAATGATATTGTTTATAGAATTGGTGCCAGTACTTACATCACCAATTTCTCGTAATTCATACCACGGTTCAGCAACACCTAAAGTAACTGAACAAGGAACCATTAATGCTTTCATATTCCAAGCGGCTCCTTTGCCATAAATATTTAATACATCACTAACAACTCTATAAACATCTTTTTCATAATAAACTCTATTTGCAGTAGTATGATCATTAGTATCTAATACATAATTACCACTTACTTTATAATAATAATATTCTGGTTCATAAAATTTTACAGGGCTCATAGGCTCTATAATACCATTTATTTTATTATAATAAAAATAACTACGACCAGGAGTTAATGTTGGATTTTGATCTAATATAATATCATCATGGTCATTAAAATAATAATAAGTTTGTGCAATATAAAAATCTTCATTACTATATGAAGCCACATCATTCCAACTTTGTATATCAAATTGATAAAATGTATTCACAGGATTACTACAAACAACATTTCTATTATTTTGATGTATCATGTGATATACGTCTTCTTCATTTGGCCCTTGATAATAATATCTATATGTCGGAGTAGCAGGTTCTAATTCATATAAAGTAGTATCTGGATTATAAACAATCCATTGCTCAGTAATAGAACGTAAGTCTGTTGCTCTATGCCAATCTAAGATTGTTTGAATGTAACTCCATTCATTAGTATTAGTATTATACACCCATTGTGGAGCACTTAATTCAATAATCCAATAATATCTTCCTTGAGTTGGATAATCTGCACTATCTAAATGTGCTAAATTTGAGGCTGCATTTTGATCAGTAGGACCTTGCGCATGTCTATCAAATGGGTCATGTACTCCATCATCAGTATCAAAATAAAAGTAAGCATTAGGATAGTAAAAACTAGTATTAGTACCTACTTGAGAAGGTTCTATTACATAATATTCTCTATCCTCTGTATATGGATACTCATGATCGATTTTATAATCATATATTGGATAAGTAGGTCCACCAACTTCTGGACGAACCGTTCCAGTTTCATCTAAATAATAAAACCTATCTTTTAAATATGAAGTTTTAAATGCTAAATTATTTTCAGTAACTATTGTTACTCTTACATTATTGTCAAGATCTGCTGGAATCGCTATATTACCAACTGACATACCTTCTTCACGAGATCTAACTTCAACAATATGTAAATCATTTGGTATATCATCACCAACTTCATATTCTATATATATAGATAAAAATCTACCACTTAATAAATAATAAGTCTTATCTGCCTGGAATGTAGTATCTGAAGTTTCAAACCATCCTAATGGTACATAATCATTTTCACCATATTTTCTATATAATGCTAAATCTGTATTATTAGATAAATTTAAACCACTTAAATCAAAATAATATGTTCTAAACATATCTAATTCTTCACCACGTTGAACCGTTCTCCAACGTTGTAAATTAGTGGCCTTATAATATTGTCTATCTCTTACAAAATTACTGCTATCATCAACTAAATAATCAGTACCCATTATATAATAATAAGTATGAACAGCATAATCTTCAAGAGTACCAACTCGTTTATAAATTTCACCAGCTAATAGACGTTTATAATAATCTTTTGAATTATCATATCCAACCTGGTTTAAATCTGCAGCTAAATTATTAACATTTAAAGCAGCATTTTTTGGTAATGTAAAATAACAATTTGGGATATAATCTTCAGTAGTAATTTTTACATATTGATATAATACAGCGCTAGTATCAAAATGATATGTTTGAGCGCGATAATAATATTTGTCAAGAGCACTAGGACTACTACCTTTAATACAATATATAAAATCAGAAGACAATGATTGAACATCTGAATCAAGAGGTACTTCATTTAATAAATAAATAATAGTACCTTCTAAATCGTGTAAATAATTAATAGAGCCAGCAAGAGTAGTTAAATCTTTAGTTACTCCGCCTAGACTACTGTCTGGAGGATCTAAATTACCATTTCTATAATATTTCCATTTAGTATCTCTATAACGCAAGTCTTCGTTAGCCGCATCTTTACCATATAAAGTATCATAAAATGTTGCTACTGCATTACCAATAGCAGGAACAAAGAAAGAAAATTCATTAATATCATAATCATCTAGGATCTTATATTCATAAATTTCTCCTTCTATTGGACTATCTACTAAACTTTCACTTTCAATTTGATTATATTCTTCTAAGTCACTATTATAAGTATAATAATTTTTCCCACTCTCATAAGTTAAATCATCGGTAGGGACATAACCTCTATGTTCATTATAATGTAATCCACTTCTTCCAGTAGGCTCAATTTTAATATAGTTATCCATATATTCATTATGATTAGAACGTACTATATTAAAACCATCATTATTCCAATAAATTGCTCCAGCAACTCTATTGCGGTATTCATTAATTCTATTGGTTTTTGTATCAAAAACTGATTCAATATGAAGAACATCAATATCAGAATAGTCTTGATCAGTTTCTTCTTTTACTCTAAATCCCCAAGTTGGTTGTATGTGGATACGATAAATATTATTTGCGGAAGATGCATCTACGTGTGGAGCTAAAGGAGTCTGTGTAGGTGCATCATATGACATGGAAAAACTAGGCGCCGCAGAATTTAACTCTGCAATCATTATATATTTTATTTCACCTTCGGCATAAATTTTTTGCCAAACTGTAGAATCCCAAGCTCTACTATATGCACCTTCTGGTTGTCTTTGTCCATAATAAGTTATATCAATATTATAATTTATTAAATAATTATTTTCTACAAATTCTGTAATTTCTTCAAATTGGGCATAACCAAAACCATTAACGCCAACACATTTCCAAAATTGTCCAGTTAAATCACCGTTTATGTTGCGAGTTTGAATAATTTCATTTAATTCAACACCATTTGCAACATTTCCACTATCTAATTTATAATAAACAGTATCACTATCATAACCAATAGCTGGTTTATGTAATCCATTTTCTTCTGTAAAGAAATTAGAAACATTTTCTGCAGTTACTTGATTATGGGCAACTGCAACGTAGGTATTTAATAAATAGTGTTGAGTTAGATTAATTGTTGTAAAAAATTGCTCATTGGAATAATAAGCAACTTTAATTGTATCTTCATGAATTGCTGTGTCGTATTCAACCAATACATATCGTCCAAGATAAACACCATCTCTATTTATATTGGTTTCCATTGAATAACGATTTGGATAAATTCTATCAAATTGAAATTGAGTACGAGCAGTATTCGTTAAATTTCCATAAAATCCCATAAGCTACTCCTCGTAAATCATATCAACTAAAAGATAACCATTATCATTATCATCAATTAAATTCATTGATGTAGAATCAAAACTTAATCTTCTTATTGA
>Ga0310690_10008204_pt1 | contig 13294 bp, 6 predicted proteins | sample AusTroGonzalo_MG_2_FD_207661 | JGI IMG/M metagenome (GOLD analysis project Ga0310690, IMG submission 207661) | Bovine rumen microbial communities from tropical cattle in Woodstock, Queensland, Australia - Gonzalo_04 (v2) (version 2) | ecosystem: Host-associated > Mammals > Digestive system >... | reverse complement strand
GCACACAGCGGCCGGCCACACAGCTCTTTGGGGCAGCGCAGTTTTCAGGTGAGCACGGAGGATTCACACAACGGTTGTTTTTACATATTTTCGGGGCTGCGCAGTTATCAGGAGCGCATGGTGGAGGAGCCACACATTTGCCAGCCTTGCAGTAATTAGGAGCCATACAGTTATAAGGGCTGCATGGAGGCACACATTTTGTGCCGGGCTTGCACACCGTGGCAATAATGTTACGGCAGAGTTCCGGCCCTACCCCCACGGCACTCATTGAAAAAGAATGGTTGTTGTATGTAAAAAAAGCCGCACATTCATTAACACCGGAAGCTTCATATGCCGTATAATATGCGTTTGTCACGCCGTATATGCTTACGGAATTAATCTCTGCGCCGTAAAAATTTGCACCTCTGGCCTTTACAGCCTCTACACTTTCACCAACACCTGATTTCAGGTAATAATCACTGAGCACATCTTCCTGTTTTTCAAACTCAAAAGATGAAGAACCGTTCTCAACCCGCAGTGATACAGCCGGATTGTCACTTTCTCCCTTTGACCAGCCGGCAGGCATATTTATGGTGAATATGGAATCCTTGTCCTTGAACTCTCCGGCAACAGCCGCGACGGGAAGGAGAAGAGCAAAAACAGCTAACAGAAATTTTTTCATATTAAACTCGGCAAACAAAAGAATTTAAAATAACAATGTAATTATACAATTAAAAAATACTCCGTGAAAAGGCCTTGAAAGAATAACAATGAAAAGACTACCATATTCCATATGAGAAAAATCCTGATTATATCCGGAACCGTTTTTCTGCTTATTCTTTCTGCAATAATTCTTGTACTGCTTTTCCGCAATCCGCTGCTTAATAAAACTGCGGACATTCTTATAGGCAGCCTTAAAGAACAGTACGGCAGGGACATAAAACTTGAAAATGCCTCATTCACAGACAAAAGCATGCAGTTTACCAGACTGTGTGTATCGCAGAAACCTGACTTTAGCAAAGGAAATTTTTTCTGCGCGGACAAGGTTGTTCTCTATCCCGATTACTCATCAAAGGCAGAACGTACTTCTTCCTCTTTTTTCATACGGGATCTTATAATTGAGAACGCGGAAATAAATATCCGCGAGAAAAACGGCCGTTGGGATTTTGAGGATCTGACCAATGCCTCTGAACCAGAAAGCAGCAACTCTTCAGATGGAAAAAACACAGGAAAAGAAAAAAAATATTTTGAGGATACCTGGATAATAGATAATCTTACTCTTAAAAATGCCACTATTTCCGCTGAAAGTGAAACAAACAGATTTTCCGTACAGATGAAAAAAACCGATCTCGAACTTTCGCATGAGGGTAAAATCTTTACACTTGCCGGGCAGGCTGAAATAAAAACAGATCTGAGCGGCAGGCCGGTAAAAGCTCCTGTTTCGGTAAATCTCAAAACTTTTTTCAGCGCAGGGGAACTGTCTGAAATTCACGGTGACATGAACACAGGCCGCCTGGAATGGGACAAAATAAGCCTTCAGAAACTCAGACTGCACACAGATATGGCAGGAATCAGCAGACCCGTTGCCGGTAAAAACTATATATCCAGATTCTCTGCGGAAGGTCTTTTAATACCTGAGGACGACCCGTATATCTATGACAAAGTTCCCCAGTATCTCAAACTGTTTGCAGCTGCTGTAGGCAGGCCGGCTCCGGTAATAAAAGACGCGGAAATTCACTCAGTAAAAGGACATTTCAGCCTTGAAAATAATACGATTGAACTGCAGAATATGTCGCTACGCAGCAATTTTATGGAACTTGACGGTGGGATGAAAATAGACGGAGGTACGGAGACCTCAGTAGCCTCTGCTTCGGTTTCAATAGGGAAAAATAATGTAAAGCTTCATATTTCAGGCAATATGAACAATCCTGTACTGAAACCACTGCTTTCGGAAACACTGGCAAAGAAACTGAAACAGTCATATATAGATTTTCAGAAATTTGTACTGGGATATTTTCCGGTTACGGATAAAAACAGATAAAGACCAGTAACTGCAGTCCGGATGTCATAGTGACCTCCAGAAAAACAAAAAAGCAGAATATCTGTCACGGACAGTTCACATTCAGCAGTTTACATTCATCTGAAAACAAAAGGGAGAAAAAATGGCAACAAAAGTAACAATAATAGGTGCAGGACCGGCCGGATATCCGGCGGCGCTGAAATTCAAGGAACTTGGCGCGGAAGTAACTCTTATAGAAGCCGGGGAAATGGGCGGAACCTGCCTGAACAGAGGCTGCATTCCCTCAAAAGCATTTCTGAATGTCGCTCACAGAGTACATCTTTTTCAAGGCATAGAAAATCTCATGAAAGAAAATTCAGGTCTTAATTTCAACCCTGAAATGCTGGACTGGAACAAAATAACCGCGAAAAGAAAAGCCGTATCGGACAAAATACGTACCTCGCTTGAAAGACTTTTCCAAAGCAGAAAAATCGAGGTAATAAAAGGACGGGCGCGGTTTTCAGGCAGAAAAGAGATAACAGTAAAAACAGAAGCAGGTGAAATAAAAAAAGAATTTGATTACGCCGTTCTGGCTTCCGGTACAAAACCAGCCTGCCCGCCGCCATTTAATAAATCTCCTGAACTTATTACGGATTCCGACAGGGTTTTCGATCTTCCCGAAAAACCTGAAAAGGCCGTTATTGTCGGAGCCGGAGTTATAGGACTTGAATTTGCCTGCTTCTTCAACGCTCTCGGCATAGATGTGACAATGCTTGAGATAATGCCTGATATGCTTCCAGGAGAAGATCCGCAGGTAAAACGTGCGATAAGAAGCTCTTTCGAGAAGCGTGGAGTAAAATTTATTTTCGGACGGAAGACGGAGACAATAACATCTGACGGGAAAATAAAGACACTAAAACTGGACGATGGCACGGAATTAAAAGCCGACACAGTGCTTGTAGGGGCAGGCCGGACTGCTGACCTGTCTGATATGGGCCTTGAGACAGTCGGGCTTGAATGGAACCGCAAAGGTGTAAAGACAGATAATGAAATGAGAACAGCCGTGCCAGATATTTTCGCCGCAGGTGATGTCAACGGCCTTTCACTTCTGGCACACAGCGCCTCAAGGCAGGGCGAAATCATAGCAGAGAATGTTATGACAGGCTCGCATAAGACTTTTGACGGGGACATAGTGCCAAAATGTATATACGCCTGGCCGGAAAGCGCAAGTGTAGGCATTAACAAAGAAGCTGCCGAGGCAAAAGGTATTCCAGCAAAAACAGCACGTGTATTCCACCTTGCCGTAGGCCGTGCAGTAGCAAGTGACGAGACTGAAGGTTTTGTTCAGATAGTGTGGAACCCGGAAACAGATGTCATAATAGGCGCCCAGATTGTAGGTGGCCCTGCTACAGAACTTATTCATGTAATGGCTCTTGCCGTAAAATTAAAACTTACCCGCGGACAGATGAAAGACATGATTTTCGCACACCCCACAATGGCAGAGGCTCTGCACGAAGTGCTTTCAAAATGAAACTAAAGCTTCTTTCATGGAATGTAAACGGCTACCGTGCCGTTCTGAAAAAAGGCTTTGCGGATTTCCTTATGTCTGCAAGGCCTGATATTCTTGGACTTCAGGAAGTCAAGTCACTGCCGGAACAGCTTAAACCTGAAGATACCTCATTCGAAGGATATGACAGAATATGGAACGGCGCGGAAAGAAAGGGCTACAGCGGAACAGCGGTGTTTTTCCGCAACAGCCCATTAAACTCCGGAAAAGGATTCGGACAGCCACGCTTCGACTGTGAAGGCCGGGTTATAACACTTGAATACGATAAATTCTTTTTCATAACCTGCTATTTTCCAAATGGCGGGCAGGGCGAGGAAAGGCTGCGCTATAAGCTGGACTTCTATGATGAATTCCTGAAATATGTAAACAATCTGCGGCAGGCAGGAAAAGCAGTTTTTTTCTGTGGAGATGTTAATACGGCTCATAAACCCATAGACCTTGAGCATCCAGAAACAAACAGTGACCATACAGGTTTCCTGCCGGTAGAAAGAGAATGGATTGACAAAGTTATAGCTTCAGGCTGGACAGACACTTTCAGACATTTCTGCAATGAACCAAAGAAATACACATGGTGGGACTACAAAACCCGTGCAAGAAGCAGGAATGTAGGCTGGAGACTTGATTATTTCTTTGCCGACAATGAGCATATGCACTGTGTAAAAAACGCATTCATAATGCCAGAAATACAGGGCTCGGATCATTGTCCCGCAGGCATAGATATTGAACTATAAAAACAGAATCAGACTGCAGGTAAATTACATAAATTCTGCCGGTTAAGCATATGCCTGCAGCCCTTTAATCTTTAATAAAAAATATTGTAAAATAAATATGTGATTGAATTGTTAAGTGCTCAAAACCTGCCTGAAATTTCAATTCAAAATTTTATTTTACACTAAGAGGATACGACCATGACTGAAGACATTAATGAAAATAAAAATCAGGAGGAGGAAAATTTCGAGCAGCTTTTAAATGAAAGCTTTGCCCATGAAAAACAGCGCCTTTCGCCCGGCGAAAAAATTGAAGCGCCCATTGTTTCAATCGGAAATGAATGGACACTGTTGGGAATCGGCGGAAAAGGCGAAGGCTTCATATCCACTGATGAGCTTAAGGACAAAGAAGGCAATCTCTATGTATCCGTAGGAGATACCATCCGCGCTTATTTTCTTAAAACCGAAAACGGCGAAATGCACTTCACCACACAGGTAACCGGCCCTGCCGCACGCACAATGCTCCATGATGCCATGGAGGAACATATTCCCCTCGAAGGAACAATTACCAAAGATATCAAGGGTGGCTTTGAAGTAACACTCACAGGCGGCTCCCGCGCTTTCTGCCCATTCTCACACATGGGAATACGCCGCGACGCCAACAAGCAGGATTATATCGGCCGCGTAATGAATTTTTATGTAATAGAAGTAAAAGGCCGCTCTGCAACACTCTCACGCAAGGAAATTGTAGCAGCAGATCACGAAGCCGTAGTAAAAGAACTCAAGGAAACACTTAATCTGGGAGACAAAGTTCATGGAAGAGTTACCTCTATCCCCGTTAAGAATTTCGGTGCGTTCATAGATTTCGGAGGCGGCGTTGAAGGTCTGCTCCCAATATCTGAAATATCTTGGGAGAGAACAAAAAAAGTCGAGGATGTACTTAAGGTAGGCCAGGAAGTTGATGTTATCGTAAAGAGCATAGACTGGGAAAATGAGGAATTCTCCCTCAGCCTCCGCGACACTCTTCCGAATCCGTGGGATTCCGCAGCAGAGAACTTCCCGGTTGGTTCCTATCATACCGGCAAAGTATGCAGATTAGCCCAGTTCGGAGCTTTCGTAAATCTTGCCCCCACAATTGACGGACTCATTCATATTTCCAAACTTGGTGGCGACAAGAGAATCCAGCACCCGGGCGATGTACTCACGGTAGGCCAGGAAATTGAGGTAAAAGTTGAAAAGGTTGATATGATCAACAAGAGAATATCCCTCGTTCCCGCCGCCGTAAGCAGAGCCGAAGACGAAAAAACCGAAACCATTACCAAATATACTGAAAATCAGGAAAAAGAGGATTTTGGTGGTCTTGGAGCGCTTGGAGAAGCCCTTAAGAAAGCCAAAGAAGAGAAAGGCAGCAAATAAATATCTTCTTTCCGGAAATACGAACAAAGCCCCCGACAAAACGGGGGCTTTTTTATGCAGCATTTTTACAATCCAATAACTAACTTCCACACACGCCATACAAAGCAGCCAATATTGTCCTACAACGCGATTACCGGTTCCTATTACCACTAACCGCTCTTTACAGCATCTATACGGCCTAAAGAGGTACTTAAACATGTTCAGGACGACATAGTAATACTGCAGTCCTTTATATAAGTATATTGTGTCAATATTTTCCTTTAACATATCCTTTCCTTCCATATATCTATGACAATAAAAAAGCGGGCTTAATACCCGCTTTTTCATACCACTTTTTTATATAAATGGAAAAGGCCGGTCTTATGACCGGCCTTTTTTTGCCCTGTAGGGTTTATGTTTATTTAGATGCCAGCCAGTTCACGAATTCATCCCAGCTGGAAACTTTAGCCCACTGCATTTCATTATAGGAGGAAGGTACGTTTTTGTTAGGTACATATACTGCTATACCTTTGGCTCTGCTGAGTTTGTTTGGAGCAGTCCAGTAACCATAGCCGGGTTCATCTTTTGTGCGGTTGTGACCGACAAGGGAACCAGTGATATAGTTCATCAGAGCCTGGCCTTTTGCCTTGACATCGGCATTGGTGGTTTTGCTCACAAGCAGGGCTGTGAAGTCATACAGGTCTTTATTTTCCGGATAGGCAAACTTGATAGCATTCTCACGGGCATATTTGGCAGCTGCAACATCATTGGCCTGCATAACAGCCTTGGCGAAATCATTTGTCAGTTTAAGGAACTGGGGAAGAGCAGCAGATTTCACATAGCTCTGTGTATAACCGCCTCTCTGCGAATCATAGTGATTGCTATAAGCATCAACAGCAACTTTGGCAAGCTGCGCGCCATTCATCTCAGGATTCTTCACCACAGGGCCAAGGAAAGTGTCATAAGTATATCCATCGCCGGGTTCTGTCTCTTCGGAACCCACGATATAAGGCACATAATCCTTTATTTCATAGTCTACTTCCGCCATCTGCATAAGGCAGGCATCGGAACCGACCACATCCACTCCGCCTATGGCTTTCAGTATCTCAGCCATCTGGGGTGTATTGATGTGATTGTTGGACTGATCATCATAGGAAATACCCTTGGAACTGTACAGTCCGGCTGATTTGATCCAGCCAGCGCCGTGGTTCCAGAATATGAGCATATATTTTTTGGCAGGATATTTCTGTTTGGCCCATTTGCCGAAATCAATAACAGACTGATAGCTTCCCATATCCTTCATTCCTAAATCCTGAACAACAGGTGAAGTTATCTTATTGGTATCCTTATCCTTTTTCACAAAATAGCGGCGTACGCCTTTCCAGTCGCCGTCGCTGGAATCAAATCCTTCCATGCGGCCGAGTTCCACGACTATGTTTACTTTGTCGGTGGAACCGATCATTTCCATTTCATTAACATCGCGAAGGGCATATTTTTCAAGATTGTTTTTGCCGTTCACAAAGACCATAATGGTCCATTCGGCAGGCCCAAGTTGTTCAAGAATTGGTTTAGGAACTGCTACAAATGTATGATCCTGGGGAGCTACAATATTCTGCTGGTTAAGGAGTTCGTGATAATTGAACCCGTTGACAAAATCAGCATTCTGTGCAGAAACTATTCCTGCGGTGAAGAGCATCGCAGCGGCACCTATGAGTGTTGTTTTTTTCATTATATCCTCCAAAATTTTCTGCCCGGTGCTACAGGGGCTTAAATATAGTTTAACAGCAGGCAGTTTATATCACAAGGGACTGACGGCCCATTTTTCCATAGGCCAAAAGACCCAGATGCAATAACAAAAAATAATGTTTTTTTGATAAACTGCATTTATAAAAATCAGGTATTTTCCATTACGTATCACATGATCTGAACATGGGAATAACATTTTTTTCAGAATCACATTACTTATACTCCGCTATGGTGGCGTTTCTGTTGCCGGTGAATACAGGGTGCTGCTCGCGGTTGTACAGACGGCGGGCTATACCCGGGACATTTTCCTGCAGATAGGCATCTATTTCCCCGGCGGTGATGGTCTTGTCCTTGTTTGTATCGGCCTGGCCGCCCAATCCCAGCAGGAAATAGTATGTGAACAGTCCGTGCTGTTTTTCTGCATACCAGCTGGCCATTTCGCTGTCCCTGCCGGCATTGAACACTGATATTTTTGAATTGACTGTTCCAGGCAGTTTGGCACTTACGGCAAGAGGACTGGCATGTTTTATTATCATTCTGCCATCGCCGGTCTGCCCGCTGAAACAGGCATCTGTAAGCACGGTTATATTCTTTGCCGGAAGTTTCGCCAGATTAGCATAGAATGTATCCATGGAATATCCGCCTATCCTGATATAGTCCGGGTTGGCATCCTTTGGAACAAAGAATGCGGTCTTTGTTCCCTGATCCGGTGCACCGTGGCCTGCGTAGTAAACAAGAACGTCGCTCCGGTCTGGCTTTATGTAATTGAAAAGCCTTCCCTTGTGCGTCTTGTCCGTACCGAAAATTTCCTCCATCTGCCCTTTTGTCGGGTTTTCCACATATATTATATTGTCTGGATTGTACCCCAAAGCCTTTACGACGTAATCCCTTACAGTCTGCGCGTCGTTTATTGCGAAAAGCACAGGCGGAACCTTGTTTTCATAGTTTCTTACGCCTATGATTACCGCAACACCGTATTTGTTCTGCGTCTTTGCGTCGGGAATGTTGTTCAATGGGTCTGTCTGCGTTTTGATTTTCTGCGGCTTTTTGTAATTTGATGCGATGTTTATAATCTCCGTCTTTGGATAACTGCGTTTCAGGGCGATATTCAGCGGTATTTCCTTGCTGAAACGCTTACGCTCGTCGGTGATTTTCATCTTTATTGGCAATGTGCTGCTGCCCTTGTAGCGGCGGCTTATGCTGAATGCCGTATTTAATGACACTTTTCCGCCGGGCTGTATATTGCCCTTGCTGAACTGCGTATTGTCTATAAAATGAATTTCTGCATCGCCGCTTTCAAATGTGATTTTTGTGTCTTTTGTAATGCCGTCGCCGTTGTTAAGCAGGGCGAGGTTAAGGACTATGCTTTCGCCAGGCTCTACAATGCCATTGCCATTGCCGAATGAGAGTTCCCCCTCGGTGTCGTCAAGGCCAAATTCCGCCAGCTGAACATCAGGAGGGTCTGTCCTTACGGTCTGTATTTTTATTGTTTTGGAATCTGGCCCAAAGCCGTTTGCTTCAGAGAAAGTTATTGTAAAAGCCGCCGTGCCGCCTGCAAGATTTTCCCCTGTTTTTATAGGAATATTCACATTTACGGATTTGCCAGGGGCTATATTGCCTATTTCATTTGTATTTTCAAATGAAATTCCCTGCACGGCATTGCCATTTGAATCTTTTGCAGAAACAATGGCTTTAAGATTATAGGCAGTACCGCCAGCCGCTGCATTGGCTACAGTAAAGGATATTTTGCCCTCGCCGTCCGCCATAAGAACATTGGAATTTGTGCTGTCGGAATAGGAAACATTGCCAACGGAAAGCCGTGGCGGCTTGGTAAATTCTGCTACGGAACTTCCGTTATCGATTTGTGGAGATTTCAGATTGTTCAGATTAATTTTGAAGGCCACGCGAACAGCGAGGCGGTCATCATAAACGCCGTCGCCGACAGAATCCACGCCGCCGCCGTTGGAAACGAATGCAGCGGTATTCTGTTCCTTACCGGAAGAACGTAACCACCACCAGCAAGAACCTCCACGTGAACTAATAAAATATTTATTTGATATCCCTATATTGCCGTTCACGCTCTTTCTGCTCTTAGCATACGGAGTTGGATATGCTATTCTCGCTTTGTCATTCTCAAAGTACTTGTTTGCCTCCTCTATGCTCAAAAAGAACAATTTGTCGAATGTATCATTGCCTCCTTTTGTGTTGTACTTAAAATTATCCTTGTTTACTATTTGGCTTTCTATAATTTTACTACGCTGTTCCACTGTGAACGCTTTTTTAAGAAAATCATTGTTCAGCCATTTTCTGATGCTGCTCTTTTCCCATGTCATGTTTGCCCATCTTTTATTGTAGTTCACATTATCCAACGCATAGTCACTTATTACCAACGCATTATTTTCCTTGTCTATATCCAATATTCTCCACTCTATCGCTTTTTCCCTGCCGTCTTCATAAAACGGATAACTTCCAAAGGTTATCTTGTCACCTACCTCGTAAACAAAAACATCCGTTGAAGAATTTCCTACATTAGTTGGAGCAGATTTTAAATCGTTCAGATTAATTTTTAAGGCTGGGCGAACGGAACCTTCATCACTATGAACATATTGACCACCACCAGAAAGCCTATACATATTACCGGTTTCGGCTACGTATTCAGCCTTATCCTGATTAAATCCTATATTGGGGGAACGCAGCCACCACCATGAACCATCGTTGTACTTGTATTCTCCTCTTCCTGTAGCATAAGGTGTTGGAATTACCTTCCGATCTTCAACGTTTTTGAAATATTTTATCACCTCTTCAACACTTAACAGAAAGACTTTGCTATTAGCTTTATCGTATTTAATTATAATGTTTTTTTCATAATCATTGAATGCCTCATTGTAAAAATCTATTTTCAACCATTGTCTTATTTCGCTTGTTTCCCATTTATTACTTACTTCATCAAACTTCCTAAAATCTAACGCATATTTACTTATAACCAAGGCATTATTGCCTGTTATTTCCAAAATTCTCCATTCGACAGGTCGTTTTGTACCGTCTTCCTCATAAGGATAACTGCCGAATGTTATTATATCCCCAACCTTGTAGGCAAAGATATTCTCTTTAGAACTTCTGTCACTGATTTTGGTAGATTTTAGATTATTCAGATTAATTTTTAATGCCGGACGAACGACCCTACTAATGGAGACATCGCCGCCGATAGAAATCACGTAGCCGCCGTGGTAGACGTATGCAGCGTTAAACTGACCGCCGCCGGGGGAACGCAGCCACCACCAGCACGTTGTGCTGTCCTCCGTCTTCAAATTCGCATACGGTGTCGGATATGCCTTTCTGTCATCATTGCTCTTAAAGTACGTGTTTGCTTCTTCTATGCTCAACAAGAACAACTTGTCATTTGTGGCTTCCCCCCCTCTTGTATGCCAGCTTGTTCCATCTGACAATTTTCCTTTATTGTCTGCTGTGATTACTGTTGTCGTCTTTATTTTTCCCTGTTCTGTAGCAGTAAACGCCTTGTTTAGAAATTCATTGTTCAACCACTTCCTTATCGTACTCTTTTCCCATGTTATGTTTTCCGTTTTTTCATTGTAGCTCACATTGTCCAAAGCATAGTCGCTTATTACCAGGGCATTGTTGTTTTTGTCTATGTCCAGTATTATCCAGTCTATTGCTTTTTCCCTGCCGTCTTCATAAAACGGATAGCTGCCGAATGTTATCTTGTCCCCAACCTTGTAGGCAAAAACATTCGCAGCTGCCATTAGCATTACAGACACTGCCACCATTATTATGTTTATAAATCTTTTCATAGTTCTTCTATATTGTACAAATACAAATGACAAAAATCACAGACTGCGGCAAAATACTATAATATATATGTAAAGATTTTATTATTTTAAGGATTCTAATAAATCTATGGCAAAGAAAAAACAGACTTCAAAGAACAAGAAAATGACATTTCAGGACATGGAAAACAGTATTCCGTCCGCACAGGCAGAGAAAACAGCTGAGGCAAAAACCGGAACAATAAAAGAAGAGACTGCCCAAAAGCTGACTGCTGAAATTTCTCCTGAAAAAAAGAATTCAGATACTGCTGAAAAAAACAGTACAACCTCACTTTTAGGCGAACAGGATTTTTATCTTTTCAATGAAGGCAACCATGTGCGCATGTACAATAAAATGGGCGCGCACCTTGCAGAATTAGACGGACAAAAAGGAACTCATTTCGCGGTCTGGGCCCCCAATGCCTATTCAGTAAGCGTAATAGGGGATTTCAATGGCTGGAACAGAAACTCACATCCTTTAAGTCCCAGAGGATCCTCCGGTGTATGGGAAGGATTCATACCCGGCGTGACAAAAGGAACAAATTATAAATATTTCATAAGGTCCAGGTATAATAATTATTCTGCGGAAAAAGCGGACCCCTATGCCTTTGCAAGCGAGATTCCGCCAAAGACAGCCTCTGTGGTATGGGATTTTGACTATAAATGGAATGACAAGGAATGGATGAGCGCCCGTCAGAATAAAACAGGGCGCGACAAGCCGGTTTCCATATACGAGGTTCATTTAGGTTCGTGGTGCCGTGTTCCCGAGGAGGGAAACCGACCGCTTACATACCGTGAAATGGCAAAGGAGCTTACGGAATATGTTAAATACATGGGCTTCAGCCATGTGGAATTTCTGCCGCTTACAGAACATCCTTTCTACGGTTCATGGGGTTATCAGACCATAGGATATTTTTCCCCCACCAGCCGGTACGGCAAGCCGGAAGACCTGATGTATCTGGTTGACACCCTTCATCAGAACGGAATTGGCGTTATAATGGACTGGGTTCCCGCGCATTTCCCGCAGGATGCCTACGGCCTGGAGTTTTTCGACGGGACACATCTGTATGAACATGCGGACCCGCGCCAGGGCTTCCACCCGGACTGGAAAAGTTCAATTTTCAACTTCGGCCGGAATGAGGTAAAGAGTTTCCTGCTCAGCAGCGCAATGTTCTGGCTGGACAAATATCATATAGACGGTCTGCGCGTGGATGCGGTAGCTTCAATGCTATACCTGAACTATTCACGCAGGCAGGGAGAATGGGTGCCGAACAAATACGGCGGCAGCGAAAACCTCGAAGCCATAGCTTTCCTCAAACAGTTCAACACTGTGGTATACGAGAATTTCCCTGGCGCACAGACATACGCGGAAGATTCAACGGCATGGCCAATGGTATCCCGCCCCACTTATTTAGGAGGCCTGGGCTTTGGTTTCAAATGGGATATGGGCTGGATGAACGATACTCTCAACTATATGAAGAAAGATCCGGTATACCGGAAATATCATCACAATGCCCTTAATTTCCGCATGATGTACGCTTTCAGCGAGAATTTCGTCATGCCCCTGTCACATGACGAGGTAACGCAGATGAAAGGTTCGCTGTACACCAAGATGGCAGGAGACCGCTGGCAGAAAATGGCCAATCTCCGTCTGCTTTTTACGGATATGTACGCCCAGGCAGGACAGAAACTGCTTTTCATGGGCAGCGAAATCGGTCAGGAGCGGGAATGGAATCACGACGCCAGCCTTGACTGGCATCTTACAAACAATCCGGAAAATCACGGCCTGCAGAGTCTGGTACGGGACCTGAACCATATTTACAGAAATGAACCGGCGATGTATGAATACAATTGTCTGCAGGAGGGGTTCGAGTGGATTGACGCGAATGATTCACAGCAGAGCACAATGTCATTCATGAGGAAGGGAAAGAATCCTGATGACACAATTGTATGTGTTTTCAACTTCACGCCGGTTGTACGCGGAAATTACAGGGTTGGCGTACCGCAGGGCGGCTTCTGGAAGGAAATACTGAATACAGATTCAGCAGCATATTCCGGCAGCGGAATAGGAAATCTC
>Ga0310690_10008203_pt1 | contig 13295 bp, 11 predicted proteins | sample AusTroGonzalo_MG_2_FD_207661 | JGI IMG/M metagenome (GOLD analysis project Ga0310690, IMG submission 207661) | Bovine rumen microbial communities from tropical cattle in Woodstock, Queensland, Australia - Gonzalo_04 (v2) (version 2) | ecosystem: Host-associated > Mammals > Digestive system >... | reverse complement strand
CCCGATAATCCGAAGAAGCAGAAAAAGGGCTTGGATATTTACTTTTCGCCCCTTCACTTCGGCCAGGTAGCCGTAGGCGACTCCTTGAATGAACGTGCCTGTGTGGTGCTGGTTGCCAATAGTGAACATGCCAAATATGTTGGCCGCCGGATTGCACGCATTGACGGAAAGCCTGCCAGCGATCTGTTTGACATTAGCAGACGCAGAGTTTGGCTCTACGATGCACACGTCACCTCTGTGGGAGATTACCAAGCCTGCTACCACAACGCTTTGGACTATGCCTTTGAAACAGGATACCAACCCCAAGGCGGGACAATGGTTTATGACTTTGAAGACGGGGAACACTTGGAACTTCCCTTGGTAAGATGGTTCGTGGGAGATGAAAAAGACCGTAAGAAGTTCTTTCACCAGCATTCTCTTAACCGGCATAAGGATAGTCCCATCGGCATCCGTCAACTAAACGACAGCGTCCTCTATATCGGAATCAGCACCTTCGGTCTCAGCCAAGTGGACTGCGACAGCGTTATTTCTGCCATCTATGCAGCCGAGCGCAACGGTATGCCCAACCTTATCTTCGATGTCCGCAACAACGGAGGAGGTGATGCCGGAGTGATGGAACGTATCACCCGCGCCTTGATGGGACGTACCCCAGACCGTCCGCATACGGGTTACCTGAAGGTCAACGCAGCCTCCTTCAACAGCCCCACTTTGAACTGGATTGCAGGTGACACCATCTTCGGCGATTTCAAACCCGTAGAAGGACAAAAGGGACTTTACCAGATGCCTACGGAGGAAGATAAGGCCAAGACCCCTTCCGTCGATTCTTTGGGTTATAATGGCAGACTCTATGTTCTTACCGACTGCTGGTCCGCTTCTGCCTCCGCCTTCTTAGCAGGAACCGTCAAGCGTAACTACCGAGGCTACATCGTAGGCCGTGAAACAAAGAGTGCCTACCACCATGAGACCTGCATGAAGTTCGCTAGCATCGAACTGGCCAACAGCAAGTTTACTGCCAAAATCCCTATGGTGCGTATAGTCATAGACGAGACTGTCAACGACCGCTTGCCAGCCTTGCGTGGTGTGATGCCTGACTGTAATATTCCTCTCACCGAAGAAGAGTTCCACTACGATGGTGACTATGTCCTGGACCGCACCCTACAACTCATTGCCGACGGTACATACATAGAAGCTCCCACTGACAATTCCGTTAAGAAATGTAAGATTCTCCCTATCGTTCTGACAGCACTTGGTATCATTACCCTACTGCTTATATTGCTATTCTTCCGCTCTCGCAAAGGGCAAAAGGGAATGACTTGATACTAAGCGGAAAATAGGGTTTTTCTTTGGAATGTAACGCAAAAAGAATTATCTTTGTCCCCAGAATCAAGCAAATCATGCACAGAACCCTGTTACCTATATTATTCCTGTTGTTTTCTGTTTCTGTTTGGGCACAGGAACTGACCCTTCAGGGGCGTGTGGTGGATGCAGAGACGGGAGAACATCTGCCGTATGTAAACATCTATTCGGCAAAAGGGGAAAGAACCCTGAGCAACAATAAGGGGGATTTTAAGTTGACGACAGAAGAGAACTGTCTCGTGACCTTCAGTTGTATCGGCTACGAAAAGAAGACAATCAAGGCAACCGAAGAGCCTCGCATTGTCCGGCTCAAGCCCTTAACTGTCGTAATGAAAGAAGTCAACGTCGGGCCTGTAAACTACGACGAGATTCTGAAACGCACGATAGAGAACCTGAAACAGGATTTCCGCAACCAGGACCAGATGGCAAGAAAGTATTTCTTTCGCACTCTGATGGAGAAAACCGAGGGCACATACATAGCGGAGGCTTTCATGAATGCATATTCTGTGGTGAACATCCGATCGGCAAATATAATAAGTGGATTGCAGAACAGCGATACGCAGGGAAACGGGAAAACTCTGAACGTGAATGCTTCGAACATCCACAGACTCATAGAAGTCGGCCCGATGACAGTCAACAGCCGTTTCTGGTCGAGTGCACAAAAGCCTTTGCAGCACTATTCCTACACACGCGAACATTACGACAGGAAGTTCCAACACTTGTTCGGCGAGAATGGGGAGTCATACTATAGGATTGACTTCTCACTGAAAGAGAAATTGCAATCGGAATTTACGACCAAGCCCTACATCGTCGGAACGGCATACGTGGATACCGAGACTTGTCGGCTGTTGCGCTTCGACGGCTCATGCATCAACTACTTTATGAGGAACGAACTGATCCAATACCCTACCAGCATTGACTTCCATCTGGAATATGACTATAGCCAGGGGTATGCTTCTGTGTCGAACTTGGCCATCAGCGGCGGCAACGCTCTTATGCTTTATCATGCCCTGCTGTTCGCTTTGGAGGAAGACAAGCTACAAACAGAACAAATAATAGGAAGCGGCTCTAACATCGTAACGGCCCTGAAGGATGCAGGTTTCGATGCCAAGCTGTGGGACGAATACGACATAGTGAAGCGTACAAAAGAAGAAGAAAGGGTGGCTTTTGGAGATTCGGTACTTACATCAACACGGTGCCGATGATGCCGCAGGCGATGCCGATGAGGGTGCCTCCGAGTACTTGCGCCAGAGAATGCTGGCGCAGTACCATGCGGCTTGTCATGACACAGCCCGAAACGAAGATGGCGAGGGATAGCCACCAGATGGGATTGAAGCCAAAGATGGCTGCATAGGCTATCAAAGCACCGATGACTCCGCCAGATCCAGCCGAGTGCATACTCACTTTCCACCAAAGATTGACTACGACACAGGTGCATTGTATGAGCAGCGATATGCCAATAATCGCCATCAGGAAGTGAGGCATGTGCGTGACTGCAAAGATGTGCATGAGGCAGAGGTAACAACAGATGTTGATGATGTAGGGTACGGCTCGCTTATGGCGCTTGCGCAACTCGGAAGCGCTCCATCCATGAACGCGACGGTAAATGAAGACACCCAGGGCGGGGAAGCAGAAGGTGAAGAGATAGACAAGCACGAGCAACCATAGCTTGAAGACCCATGGGAACAGACTCAGATAGGTGAAGCTGAGCAGGATGAATGTCCCGACTGTCGGATAGTACGATGGCCGGAAGATGGTGGAGAGGATGCGAGCTATGAGTATTATTTGCCTCATTTATAATCTGATTCCCCCTAAAGGGGGTTAGGGGGTCCTTACTTTCTCATTCTTGCTACGGGAATGCCCATCTGTTCGCGATACTTGGCTATGGTGCGGCGGGCGATATTGAAGCCGTCGGCATGAAGCATCTGAGCCAGGCGTTCATCGCTGAGTGGCTGGGTTTTGTCTTCTTGTTCTATATAGCGTCGCAGGGCAGCCATTACCTGGCGGGCTGTGACATCGTCGCCTTCATCGCTCTGCGCAGCACGATGCGTGAAGAACCATTTCAGCGGATAGGTGCCAAAGGAGGTCTCTACATATTTACTGTTCGAGACGCGGCTGATGGTACTGATGTCATACCCTGTCGCAATAGCTACGTCTTCGAGTCTCATGGGCCGCAACAGGGTTTCGTCGCCTTCCTGGAAGAATGGCTTCTGGAGGGTGACAATCGCTTGCATGGTGCGCATCATCGTCTCCGAGCGTTGCTTGAGGGCATTGATGAACATCTGTCCGCGTTCCACATATTGGCGAACGAAGGCGTTTTGCTCTCCTTCGGCATCGGGACTGATGATGAGCGAGGGCTGATTGCCGCGACTCAGGGTAACGGTAATCCTACCATTCTCATCGGTATCGACCAGGAAGTCGGGTTGGATGCTCTGTGCGCGGTCGGCACTCTTGGCACCGAGTGTACCGCCAGGTCTGGGATTGAGTTTCAGTATCTCCCGTTGCAGCTGTTCCGCCTGAGCACGATTGATATGCAGACGCTGTTCTATGCGTTGCCAACGCTTGTGGATGAAGTCATCGAAATACTTGCTCAGCATTTTGATGAGCAGTTCACGGTATGGGTTCTTCTCGTCGCGCTGAACCTGTATGAGCAGGCATTCCTGTAGCGAGCGAGCTCCGATGCCTGGCGGGTCGAACTGCCACAGCACTTTCAGGACGCGTTCCAACTCCTCAGCATTGGTGTTGAGGCCTTGGTAGATTTCCGCCTCGTCGGCAAGTATCATAAGCGATTTCTTGAGCAGTCCGTCCTCGTCGAGCGACCCGATGAGGTATTCTATAAGTTCCTTCTCGTGGTCGGTGAGGTCGAAGTCGGCCATCTGCTCCCTCAGACGATCTGTGAGCGAGAGCGTATCGTCGTAGGACATGAACTCGGCAGCATTGTTGCTGTGGCTGGCACCAGTCAGGAAGTCGGGCATATCCTCCTCCGAGCGGTAATCGTAGGAGGCATCATCAAGCCTCTCCCCATCCCTCTCCAAGGGAGAAGTCGTTCCTTCTCCGTTCTCCCCTCCTTCGGAGGGGTCGGGAGAGGCTTCCAGCCAGGGATTCTCCATGCATTCCAGTTCCACACGGTGTTGCAGAGCTTCGACAGGCATCTCCGTCAGACGTACCAGCATGACCTGTTGCGGCAACATTTGCTGTACCTGCACCTGTTGCTGCGTCTGCGTCTGTTCTTGTGTCTGTATGTTTCTTTGACTCATGATTTGGAAACTGGTTTGAGACCCATTTCTGCCGCTTTTTCCAGCATGAACTGGAAGGCTGCATCGTGGTCGTTAGGGATGACCGAATCCCAAATGGCATCTTTGACGGCCTGCTTCAGGATACCTATCTTATAACAAGGTTTCAGGTCGAAGGTCTCCATAATTTCTTCGCCTGTTATGGGGTTGTGCCAGGTGCGGTAGTTGTCACGGGCCTGCAGGTCGATGAGTTTCTCGCGGACGAGTTGGAAGTTCTGCAGGAAGCGTTGTTTCTTCTCGCGGTTCTTGCTTGTGATGTCTGCCTCGCAGAGACGCATCAGGTCGTCAATGTCCTCGCCTGCCTCGAAGAGCAGACGGCGCACAGCACTATCGGTTACTACATCGTCGGCAATAGCGATAGGACGCATGTGTAGCCCTACCAACTTCTGGACGTATGCCATGCGTTCGTCTAAAGGAAGTTTCATCCGACGAAAGAGCGGCGCCACCATCTTCTGCCCGATGTAGTTGTGATTGTGAAAAGTCCAACCATTCAGATTGTCCCAACGTTTGCTGCGTGGCTTGCCAATATCGTGCAGGAGGGCAGCCCAACGGAGCCATAGCGAAGCCTCCTCCGTTGCCACATTATCCAGCACCTCGAGGGTGTGGTAAAAATTATCTTTATGGGCGCGACCGTTACGCGCCTCTACGCCTTCCAGTGCTGCTACTTCGGGCAAGATGAGAGCAAGAAATCCGCTACGGCTCAGTTCGATGAAGCCGATACTTGGAACGGGCGCCATCATAATCTTGTTCAGCTCGTCGATGATGCGTTCCTGCGAGATAATCTTGATGCGTTCGGCATTGCGGCGGAGAGCTTCCTGCGTCTCTTCCTCTATATTGAAATTGAGTTGTGTGGCAAAACGAATGCAACGCAACATACGCAACGGGTCGTCGCTGAAAGTAATGTCAGGATCGAGCGGAGTGGCAATGATGCCGTCCTCCAGGTCAAGCAGACCCTCGAAGAGGTCGATGAGTTCGCCATATCGGCTTTCATTGAGACAAACAGCCAACGCATTGATGGTGAAATCGCGGCGGTGCAGGTCATCATCGAGCGTACCCTCCTCTACAATTGGCTTACGACTTTCGCGATGATAGCTCTCCTTTCGTGCTCCCACAAACTCCACCTCCTGGTCGTGCCATTTGAGTTGTGCAGTACCGAAGTTGCGGAAAATACTGACATGAGCATCACGTCCCAGATCCTTAGCCAAAGCATTTGCCAATCGGATGCCGGCCCCTTCCCCCACCACCACACAATCAATATCCTTCGATGGGCGTTCCAGGATGATGTCGCGCACATAACCACCTACTACATAACACTCCAACCCCAGAGCATCAGCAGTTCTCCCGATGCGGTGCAGCAACTGATTGTCGGATGAACAGACCCCCCGTCCCCCTTTAAGGGGAGAATCGAAAGGCGATATTGTTCGTCGCGTATGTTGGCGAAAATCGTCGTATTCCTTTATCGCTTCTAAGATAGTCATCTGGGCTATCGATTGTTCCCCCTAAAGGGGTTTAGGGGGTCTTCTACTTCTTCAGATCTTCCTGCAGTTTGCGCTCGAAGAATTGTTTTTTTACGTTGAGGCGCTTCCATTCTTCGCCTGTAACCAGACGAAGGCTATCGGCAGCAGCATTCATCTCGATGCTGTCGAGAAGCAGAATAGCCTGTCGGCGTGCCTCGATGGCAGTCGGACAGTTGCGTCGGAGAGAGAAAATGGTATCGCGAGCCTCGTCGTAGAGGTGATGATGCAGGGCATAGCGTGCTTCCTTCAGCATGTTAGCCGCACGCTCATCCGGCGTTTTTTGAGAACAGGCCACCAGCAAGGCCGCCAAGAGGAAAAATAGAACGGAGTGTTTCATAGGGCTAATGGGATAGGGCTAAAAACCAAAGAGGGGTAGGATGAAGTTGCGTATATCGTTGCTAAAAGCAAGTAGCATGAGTGCAATAATGATGCCGAGGCCAATCTTCTCTATCACTGCCATCACCTTTTCGGAAGGCTGACGGCCCGTTATCCCTTCGTAGAAGAGCAGCGCGATGTGTCCGCCGTCCAGACCCGGGATGGGCAGGATGTTCATTACTGCCAGGATGATACTGATGAAGGCCGTGAGTATCCAGAACTGTTGCCAATCCCATGCTGATGGGAAAATGTTACCAATGGTGATGAACGAGCCGACGCTCTTTGCTCCATCAGCACTAGCTACATATTTCAGGTCGCTGACATAGCTCTTAAGTACGCGCCAACCATAGCTCAAGCCTGCAGGGATGCAGGATACGATATTGTAGTCCAAATGCACCTTTTCGAAGTCGGGAATATGCCGCGTGACGCCCATCATGTATTTCTCATCCAGAAATAGTTGCAGGGTATCTGTGCGACTTTGGTCTGCAGTAGCAACAACGACGTCAAGTGTGCGCCATTTCAGGCTGTCGGCAGCGGTGCAGTCGGGAGAACTGAGTACATCTTGGCGGCGCAGCGTAACCTCATAATCGAAGTCTGCCCATGTGTTAATTTCTTTTCCGTTGACAGCAACCAGTCGCATACCGGCTTCTATGCCAGCTTTGGCTGCGGCAGATCCAGGTAAGACAGAATCGATGTATGCTTCTGCCAGAGGTGTCAGGAACTGCGGCTGAGCCTGTATCATCCGCAATAAAGAAAGATCTTTTTCTGGCATCGTCAATTCTATTTCCTCACCCTGTCGCAATACAGTAACTGTGGAGGCATTGGCGATGGTGCGCATCACCGCAACAACATTGAATTCCACTATTTCTTTATCGTCGGCACTGATGGGGATGTCGCCGTCGCGGAAACCGATAACATGTGCTTGCTCGTTGTACTGGAAGCCGTCCTCGATGCTTGTCATGGGAACATAGTCACGTCCCCAGGCCAAAAGCACGAAGGAATAGATGACCCAAGCTGTAATGAGGTTCATCAGCACGCCACCGAACATGATGAGGAAGCGTTGCCATATTTTTTTTGAACGGAATTCCCAGGGTTTAGCTTCGCCAGAGAGTGTCTGATGTGTCTCGTCTATCATGCCGTCGATAGCTACATAGCCACCTATGGGAAGCCAACCTATACCATATTCTGTACCGGCCTTCTCGTCGTATTCCTTGTTGCCGATGTTTTCTGTCACAACCTTTTCTTGTTGTCCGGTCAGCATGTAGTACTGGTTGCGGAGCCAAGCAAAGAAGTTCTTGCCCTCGTTTCCACGCTTTGTGATGAGGGGCTTGCCGATGAGACGGCGGAACCAGTTGTCGTAGGAACTGAACAGATGGAAGCCATAGTTGGCAAACATGTAGAAGCGTGTGACACGTGTCTTGAACAACTTGGCAAAGCCGAAGTGACCGCCCTCGTGCAAAACAACGAGCAGTGAGAGGCAGAGTAAAAGTTGAAGTGTCTTGATTAGAACTATATTCATTTTTGTTGATGATTATTTTAGAATTTCATTGGCTATGATGCGCGACTCGTGGTCGCAATCGAGATAATCCTGCAGGGAAGACTTGTCCTGATGGGGAACTCGTTGAAGCGTCTGTTCGATGATGTCTGCCATTTGCAGGAACCCACAACGCTCCTGACGGAAGGCGAGGTTAACCACCTCGTTGGCAGCATTGACGATACAGGCAGCATTGCCTCCCATACGAATAGCTTCGTAAGCCATCTGGAGGCAGCGGAATTTCTCCGGGTCAGGCTTCTCGAAGGTCAGGTCTTTGAGGTCCCACCAGTCAATTCGGGGGAAAGAGCTCTTCAACCGTTCGGGGTAGGAGAGAGCCAACTGGATGGGTACCCTCATATCTGGTGCACCAAGTTGCCCCTTTACGGCTCCATCCTCGAACTGCACGGCGCTGTGCAGGATGCTTTGTGGATGCACGACAACTTGAATTTTTTCGGGTGTGACATCGAAAAGCCACCTTGCTTCGATGACCTCGAAACCCTTGTTCATCATTGAGGCGCTGTCGATGGTAATCTTCGCGCCCATATCCCAATTGGGATGCTTCAGAGCCTGTGCGGGAGTCACGTCGCGGAGTTGGTCGAGCGTGAAAGTACGGAAGGGACCTCCACTTGCCGTGAGGATAATCTTCTCGATGGGACTCACTTCCCCCATCAGGCTCTGGAAGATGGCGCTGTGTTCGCTATCAACTGGTAGCAGAGGCACCTTGTGTTCCAGGCAGAGTTGGGTGATGAGTTCGCCCGCCACTACGAGGGTTTCCTTATTTGCCAAAGCGATGGGCTTGCCTGCCTTGATGGCGCTGATGGTGGGGCGAAGACCACTGAAACCTACGAGGGCTGTCAGTACAATGTCTATCGGTTCCATTTGTACCACTTGGCAGAGGGCATCCGCTCCGGCATAGACCTGAATAGGCTCGTCTTTCAAAGCCTCTTGCACGTAATCGTATTTGCTCTCGTCGGCAATGACAACACAACAAGGTTGATATTGCTTTGCTTGTTGGATAAGAAGGTCGGCTCTGGTGTTGGCGGTTAGCACATACGCCTCGAAGAGGTCAGGATGTTCGGCGATGACTTGCAGCGTCTGAGTGCCGATGCTCCCAGTTGAGCCCAATATGCAGATTTTTTTCATAGGTTAAGTAATCCTTCGGGCAGCGCCATACGGATGGTACGCTCTTTATGGTTGATGTTTTTTATCCATTCTTCGGTAGCAGGGATGAGTCGTTCGCCGACTTGGAAGAGGATGTTCTGTGTGCTTTCATCGACATGGTCAATCGTGCCAATGAGACCCGCTTTCTCATCGTAGAGATTGAATCCTGTGAAATATCGCCAGGTATATTCCGCGTCCTCGTCGGCTTCTGGTGTTAGGGAGTGTGGAAAGAACACCTCGCATCCCACAAGGAACTGTACGTCTTCGGCCGTATCGTAATCTAGGAATTTGACAAGAGCCGTGCTATCGCTTCGGAAGCGGTATTCCTCTATGAAGAAAGGCACGAGAATGCCTTCCACGCGGAGGAACAGATATTCGCTCTCGGCACGATCCCACACATCGTCGGTGAAGTTGAATGTCACCTCGCCTTTGATGCCGTGTGTGCGTCCTATCTGTCCGATTCTATAGACTTCCGATTCGTTCATATTAGACCCTTGTTATCTTTGCTCCTAATGCACAGAGTCGTCCTTCTATGTTTTCGTAGCCGCGGTCTATCTGACCGATGTTGTCGATGCGGCTGGTACCTTGCGCACTCATGGCGGCAATAAGTAGGGCAATACCGGCACGGATGTCGGGACTTGTCATGCGTCCTGCGTGTAACTGACGCTGGTGGTCGTGTCCCACCACAACAGCTCTGTGGGGGTCGCAGAGGATAATCTGTGCACCCATGTCGATGAGTTTATCCACGAAGAAGAGTCGGCTTTCGAACATCTTCTGGTGGATGAGTACAGAGCCTTTGGCTTGTGTGCTTACGACGAGCAAGACACTCAGCAAGTCGGGTGTCAATCCTGGCCAAGGTGCATCGCTGATGGTCATGAACGAGCCGTCGATAAAGCTTTCTATCTCGTAATGCTTCTGTTTAGGGACGAAGAGGTCTTCGCCGTGCTTCTCAATGCGGATGCCTAAGCGTCGGAAGGTAGCAGGAATGATACCCAGATGCTCGGGGGCAACCTGTCGGATATGTATTCCGTCGCCCACCATTGCGGCCATCCCGATGAAGGAACCCACTTCAATCATGTCGGGCAGGATGGTGTGCTCCGTACTGTGCAGAGAAGTGACGCCTTCGATGGTGAGCAGGTTGCTGCCGATGCCGGAGATGCGTGCTCCCATTGAGCATAACATGCGGCAGAGTTGCTGAATGTAGGGTTCGCAGGCAGCATTATAGATGGTGGTGGTTCCCTCGGCCAGTACTGCCGTCATGATGATATTGGCTGTACCTGTTACCGAGGCTTCATCCAGAAGCATGTATGAACCGGTGAGCCGCTCTGCCGTCACAATGTATATGTGCTGTACTTCATCGTAGGTGAAGTGTCCGCCGAGTTTCTGTATGCCGTGAAAATGTGTGTCGAGCCTGCGTCGGCCAATCTGGTCGCCGCCGGGTTTGGCAACGATGGCATGACCGCGTCTGGCCAACAGCGGACCAAGCATCATCACACTGCCGCGTAACTGCTGGCTGCGCTGGATGAAGGCTTCGCTGGAAAGGTATTGGTCATCAAGATGAGTGGCAGAGAAAGTGTAGTCATGTGTGTCGTTCTGTGTCACCTCCACACCCATATCGCGAAGCAACTGTATCTGGTTGTTCACATCGACGATATTGGGGATGTTCTTGATGCGTACCGGCTCTTTGGTCAGCAGCACAGTGCAGAGCACCTGCAGGGCTTCATTTTTTGCGCCCTGCGGTGTGATATCGCCTTTCAGCCGATGCCCGCCCTCGATGATGAATGATGCCATTACCTATTTCTTTTTCTTACGTTTTTTCCCACCTTCAGAATGCTGTAGCGGAGATTCTCCGACAGTCTCGAAGGCGAAGTTGTCTAAATCCAAACTGAGTGCTCCGTTGGAGTAGCGTTCGATGTCCTGGGCTACGAGAGCATTGTCCATCGAGTCGCGGTTCCAAATAAAGAGGTCTTGCTTCATCTGGTTGGCGATACATTCGGTGATGAGGCGGCGCTGCTCTTCGTCTTTCACCGTCTTGGCATAGTCGAGGGTTTGCTCTACGAGGTAGCCGTAATGGCGACGCTTGATGGACTTCATGGGGTAGGGGAGCGGAGCAGGATGAGCCTGAACCTCTTCCTGGGGCACGATGTTGACTGGATAGTCAATATCGAGCTTGTAATGGGCGATGCGTGCCAAATGGTTCCAAAGGCGGTGCTCATCGTCGTCTCTGCTGGCTGTAGAAGGAAGCAGTCCCGACATAATCTTGACAATAGTCTGGGCACAACGCTGACGCTCTTCGCGGTCTTCTATCTGCACGGCCATATCGACCATCATCTGCACACCGCGACCATATTCGGGCATTACAAGTTGTTCTCTTTGTGTGTTGTATTGCATCGAGTTGACAATTAACAGCCTCACCCCAGCCCTCTCCAAAGGAGACCGGGATAGGAAACTGGATTATTATTATCTTTTCATTTTTCTCTATTTACGCTATGTTCACGCACCCTTTTGGGGAGCAGGTAGGGGGCTTTTGGGAGTTCCGGCTATATATTCTTTCAGGTAGAAGGGCTCGAAGTACGCTACATCCTGTTTTTCGCCGAGGTGCAGAGCGCGTTCTGCAAGAGGGAACATCCACTTTGCCAAAGGAATAATCCCCTCGATGAAATGGGCGTTGGGGTGTTGGATGACGCTTTGGCACTTTGTGGAGCCGTCACCGAAGAAATAGACAGGGTGTTCATCGAGGTAGGGCAGATAGGTGTCGGCATCCACGATGTCGGCTCCGATGGGACGAACCTCTTTGAGTGCTCTGTCATAGACGGCACTATAGACCTCCATCCTTCGGGCATCTATCATCGGAATGAGCAGGGCATCTTCGGGTAACTCTTCTTTACCGAGCAGCACAGGCACGCACAGCAGTTTCAGCGTCGGCACACTCAACAGCGGCAGGTCGCGCCCGTAACAGACGCCCTTTGCCAGCGAGACACCGATGCGGAGTCCCGTGTAGCTGCCGGGACCTTCGCTCACAGCAACCGCATCCACGGGAATCGCGTGAGAGTTTGCAAAAGAAAGTGCTTCATCGACGAAGACACCGCAGACGACAGCATGGTTCGGTCCCTCAAGGTCCTCCTTGTGGAAGATGAGGCTTCCGTTCTCGCTCAGCGCCACGGAACAGGCCTTCGTACTCGTCTCAATATGCAGGATACAGGACATTCTTCTTTATTTCGCGCTGCAAAGGTACGAAAAAAAAGTGAAGAGTGAAGAATGAAGAATGAAGAATTTGCTACCGTCCCCGAAAAAACGAAAAGAAGTAGGTCTCTCAGGCTCTCTAAATGTAATTTTATCCTTCGCTATTTACTTTTCACTCTTCACTTCAAGGGTCTTCATTACGTTGAAACCATAATCGAGGAGGATTGCCGACTCCCTGAATCGCGATGAGTAGCTGCGGCTGCCCAGCAGGACCAGATAGAGCGTCCTGTCGTCGCGGGTAGCTGCCGATGCCAGGCAGTTGCCGGCTTGGCGGGTAAAGCCCGTCTTGATGCCGATGCAGCCCTCGTAGGAAGTGAGCAGCTGGTTGGTGCTCTGGCAGGGCATGTGACGCCCATCGACCAATGGAAGGTCCGCTTCCGCTGTTCCCACAATCTCCGAGAAGACACTATCCCACATGCAGTACCGCGACAACTTGACGAGGTCGCTTGCCGAGCTGTAGTTGCTGTCGTTCGGCAATCCGTTGGGATTGGCGAAGTGCGTGCTGTCCATCCCCAGATACTGAGCCTTTTGGTTCATCATGTCATAGAATGTCAGGGTATCGCCGCCGATGTGCCTTGCTATGGCGTATGCCGCATCGTTGTCGCTCATCAGCATCATCTCGCAGATGAGGTTGCCAAGCTTGTAACTGTCGCCCGGTTTGACTCTGGCGTCTCTGGTGACACAGTCTTCGGCAGTAATGAACAGCGTGTCGTCCATGTTCCCGTTTTCAAGCGCCAGCAGACAAGTCATCATCTTTGTGATGGAGGCGATGAAGAGTTTCTTGTCTGCATTCTTCTGACTGATGATGAACCCAGT
>Ga0310690_10008202_pt1 | contig 13296 bp, 6 predicted proteins | sample AusTroGonzalo_MG_2_FD_207661 | JGI IMG/M metagenome (GOLD analysis project Ga0310690, IMG submission 207661) | Bovine rumen microbial communities from tropical cattle in Woodstock, Queensland, Australia - Gonzalo_04 (v2) (version 2) | ecosystem: Host-associated > Mammals > Digestive system >... | reverse complement strand
ACAACCAAAAGAAACATACAGCTGTTAGTATGAGTATAGGGTTCGTATATGAGAAAAGTAAACACTCTCCCAAATGCTCCAAATAACACTCGTGTCCCATCATACTCCTTACCACAACGGCTCCATAATAAGCGAACAATCCCAGTAGGTAGCCGCCGAAGATATATGAGTTTTTGATATGCTTCTTTATCCAGTCTTGATTCTGGTGCAAAATTCTTCCAATCAGGTAGATGATGATGAAGGTAATAAAACTAAATCCGCTAATATATTCAATTAGACTGCTTCTGGCCATGCCGAAATAAACAGCAAAGATTATCATAAAAGCAACGGTTGTGATGCTTGTTTTCTTGGGTGTATGGTCAATAAATGCATTCAGTATTGGGGCAAAAACAACAAGCATCAGGTAGTCGGCTACAAACCAGACACTATTGCTGATAAACAGGAATGGATTTTCCAAGTTGTTTGGCACTTCCTTACCAATACTCCAACAAACCAAAAGATAGACCACTCGAATTCCAATTGAGTAGAAGAAGCAACTGAATAACAGGTTGGATACAGACTTGATGCTTGGTCTGATGGAGAAGTAGCCTGAGATCAGTATGAATACATCAACTGCAATAAAGGTAAATGACTCAATAAAGTGACGTATGGCAAACTCTGGAGCTGAAACTTCCATATATATAGGCGCATCGATAGAGAGGTAGTTGGCATGCAATACAAGTACAAAGAACATGGAAATTAATCTCAGCAACTCAAAATTCGACTTTCTCATATGTCATAAATAGTTTTTTGTTTATACTTCCTGGAAAAATTATTTGCAAAAGTACAAATAATAAATAAAACATCCAAATCTTTTATTCACTTTTTGATTAAGAGTATTAGATACACTTATCCTTTAAAAGCCCATAAATGCATATTGTTGTCTTTACACTTATCCGTATGTTTATACAGATTTTTGCGTCTTTTTTGTGTTAAAAATGCAGTTTTGCAAAATAGTATTAGTATTGGTCAAAATAAAGTCGTTATATTTCGTAAATATTGTTTAATTTTGCCCACGATTCGGTGTGTTCTAAAAGAACTATAACTATAATAAAACTTAAAAGATACCAAAACGTATGAATCAAGTCAACTCTTCTTAACTAATTAGAGAGTCGCGCGTACCTTATTAATATTATAAGGGGCGGGCTTCGGGAGTGCTGTTACTCCAACCAATGCTAAAGGTGACTATTATAAACCAATTTAATCTATAGTAAATACTTAAAGTATGAATCGTAAATTTAGAAAGACAGCGCTGCTGATGAGTGCCATGGCTCTCCTGGGAATTGGATACTCATCAAACGCCAATGCCGCAGGAGCTCCTCAGGAGGTTCAGCAGGCAACGAAGAAGATTACAGGTACTGTAGTCGATGCTATGGGTCCCGTTATCGGAGCCAGCGTAGTGGAAAAAGGTACCACGAATGGTACGGTTACCGACTTTGACGGTAACTTCACGCTCAATGTGAATCCAGGTGCGACGATCGTTATCTCGTTCATCGGATTTGAAACTCAGGAAATCAAGGTAGGTAACCAGGACAACTTCCAGATCACAATGAAGGACGATAATGCCGTCCTCGAGGAAGTGGTAGTTGTAGGTTATGGTGTCCAGAAGAAAAAGCTGGTTACCGGTGCTACCGTTCAGGTGAAGGGTGAAGACATCGCCAAATTGAACACCACCAACGCGCTGACAGCCATGCAGGCTTCTACGCCTGGTGTGAACATCACCCAAACTTCTTCTCAGCCTGGTAAAGGCTTTAAGGTAAATATCCGTGGTGTCGGTACTATCGGTGAGAGTTCTCCTCTGTTGATTATCGATGGTATCAATGCCGGTACGGCTGATAACGGTCTGAACGGTCTGAACCCGAACGATATTGAGAGCATCGACGTGCTGAAGGATGCTGCCTCTGCAGCCATCTATGGTGCCCGTGCTGCCAATGGTGTGATTCTCGTTACCACCAAACAGGGTAAGGCTGGTAAGGTGCAGCTGCAGTACGACGGCTTTGTAGGTTGGTCGAATGCCTACAAGGTGCCTGGTATGGTTAATGCCAAGCAGTACATGGAGATTATCAATGAGACCAACTTCAATACTTACGGAACCACCACCAACTGGAGCAGCCTTGTTCCACAGTCGATTCTCGACAAGGTGAACCAGGGTTGGGAAGGAACCGACTGGTTTAAGGAGTATGAGAACAAGAACGCCCTTCAGTTCAGTCACGCTGTGACACTGACTGGTGGTTCTGAGCGTTCCAAGTTCTCGATGTCACTGAACTATAGCTCTAACGAGGGTATCATGGGTGGCGACAATGCTTCGAATTACAAGCGTTACGGTGGTCGTATCAACTCAGAGCATATTCTGCTGAAGGGTAAGGATCACGATATCATCACTATCGGTGAGAATGTTTCTTACTGGTATCACAGAAGCCACGACCTTGCTGAGAGCAACGGTTACTGGAACATTATGCAGGCTGCCTATATCGCATCTCCGCTGGTAGAACCTTACGATGCTAACGGCAAGCTCGCTTCATATAAGGACAACGGTGCCGGCTATAGCACTATGATCTATAGCAACCCGCTGAACCATTTCCTGAATGGCGGTTTCAGCTCTATCAACGAGAACCGCGACTTTGGTGTAGGTGCTACCTTCTATTGGATCATTGAGCCGATTAAGAACCTCCGCTATCGTGGACAGTTCAACACCGGTTACAGTGCCAGCAACTATCGCACCATCTCACTGCCTTACAGCTCAAGCTCTACCAGTTCGAGTGCCAACTACGGCCTGAACATGAGCGAGGGCCAGAGCAGCAGCTTCACCATTGAGAATACCCTTTCGTATATTCTTCCGAAGCTAGGTAAGCACACCATCGACGTACTGGTAGGTCAGTCGATCGAGCGCTCTAACTGGAGCACTGGTATGAGCATGAACTTCACCGTGAGCGAGGAGAACCTGAACTCACTGGTTCGCAACGGATGGGACTTCAACATCCCTTCAAACTATGAGACTCAGTACATGACCGGTCACAGTGGTTACGACAACCCCATGCAGGGAAGCATTGCTTCGTTCTTTGCTCGTGCCAACTGGAACTACGATGAGAAGTACATGGCAACGGCCATTATCCGTGCCGACGGTTCTTCAAACTTCGCACGTGGCAAGCGCTGGGGTTACTTCCCCTCATTCTCTGCCGGTTGGGTAATCACCAACGAGAAGTTCATGGAGAGCACCAAGAGCTGGATGGACTTCCTGAAGCTGCGCGCTTCTTGGGGTCAGAACGGTAACTGTAACATCGGTAACTTCTACTACCTCTCTAATATTGCCTTCTCGCCCACAGACTATGCCGACTATGGCTATAAGTTCTCAAGCGATATGATCAGCACGGTAGACAGCAACGTATATACGACTGGTGCATACGCCAAGAACGCTCCTAACCCCGATGTAACTTGGGAGACTTCTGAGCAGATTAACGTTGGTCTCGATGCCCGTTTTATCAGTGGTAAGCTGGGCGTGAACTTCGATTGGTATGTAAAGAAGACCAAGGACTGGCTGCTGCAGGCCCCGATGAACGAGGTGCTGGGTTACGAGGAGCCCGCCATGATTAATGGTGGTGATGTGAAGAACACCGGTTTCGAGATCGCTCTCTCATGGCGCGACCAGATTGGTGAAGATTTCAGCTATCATGCTAATGTTAATGTGGCTACCAACAAGAACGAGGTAACTCGTATTGCCAACGACCAGGGTTTGATCAACGGTCAGAACAAGGCCCTCTTCGAGAACTCTTCATACGTTTCTCGCGTAGAGGAAGGTCATCCCATCGGCTACTTCTACGGTATGTCTTACGACGGCATCTGGCAGAGTCAAGCTCAGATCGACAATGCTATCGCTTCAGGTAAGGCTGTGCTCGACGGTGCTGCTCCTGGCGATCCCATTTGGTGTGACTACAATGGTGACGGTGTGATCGACTACGACACCGACCGTCATGAGATTGGTAATCCTCATCCTGATGTAACCCTCGGTATCACCCTCGGTTGCGAGTGGAAGGGATTCGACTTTGGCGTAACCGGCTCTGGCGCATTCGGTATGCAGGTGATGCAGTGCTACCGCACCGCTTTGCTGGCCAACCAGTACAACAGTTACACGGTTGACGCATTCGACCGTTGGCATGGTGAAGGCACCAGCAACAAGTATCCTCGCCTGACCGTTGGTCAGATTGCCGATCAGTGGGTTTCTACCCGCTATATGCAGGATGCCGACTACTTCAAGATCCAGAACATCACTCTGGGTTACAACTTCAACAACATCTGGAAGAGCTCTCCGTTCAGCCAGCTCCGTCTCTATGTACAGGCTCAGAACCTCTATACCTTCACCAAGTACACTGGTGTTGATCCCGAAGTTGGTTCTTCTGGTGGTAATGATTCTTGGGCACGTGGTATCGACGTAGGTCTGTATCCTTCAGCCCGCACTTTCGTCGTAGGTGCAAGTATCAAGTTCTAATTTAGAATTAATCATTAAGAATTAAGAGAAAGAATATGAAAAAGATATATTTAATGGCAATCGCGACGCTCTTCGCTGTGGGTCTCACCTCTTGCGAGGACTTCCTCGATTCCAAGAATTACACGCAGGCTAATAGCTCGAACTATCCTGCTTCTGCTGACGACCTGAACAAGGAGCTCGCAGCCTTGTATGGTGTGATGAACCAGTTCAGCACTGGTCCATTGGAGACTCCTTGGTTTGTTGGCTATATTATGTCTGACGATGCTAACGGTGCCGGTGGTACTGGCGACGTAGAGAGTCATGCTGTTGGTCACCTGATGGCCAACAAGGAAGATATGTACGATAATGCCTGGCATAACACATACGTAGGTATTGCACGTGCCAACGCCATTATCTATGCTGTTGACGCTTTCGATTGGACTGGTCAGGAGGCTACCCGTAACCAGCTTCTTGGTGAGGCTTACTTCATGCGTGGTCTGTTCTACCTTTGGGGCGTTCAGTTCTGGGGCGATATTCCTGCTTACTGGGCTTCTGCCGCTCCCGATCCATGTCCTCAGCAGAGCGCAGAGGATGTCATCATGCCGCATATCCTGGCTGACTTCACCAGTGCAGCTAATCTGATGACTCACGGAATGACCACTCGTGGCGACGGTCATGCTACTAAGGGTGCTGCTGAGGGTTATCTGGCTCGTGCTTATATGTTCTATGAGGGCTTCTATAAGAAGGCTGGTGAGCTGGCTTCTGCCTCTCTCGCCGATGTTACTTTCGACTTTGAGCAGGAAGCTGCTGGTTCTTCTTTGAGCAAGGCTCAGGTGGTTGCATTCCTCGAAGATGCTATCAACAATGGTGGTTATAAGCTGGTTGAGGACTTCCGTCTGCTCTGGCAGTACACCAACGAGTACACTATTCAGGACTACAAGTTTGTAGCCGACCTGAAAGCAGCTGGTAAGCAGTGGGCAGGTAATGGTAACGAAGAGGAAATGTTCCAGGTACAGTACATGAACTCTGGTTCTTGGAATGGTACTATCGGAATGGGATTTGTTAATCAGATTGAGCTTTATTGCGCTCTCCGTTGCGATGACGACGGTGCTGGTACAGCCAATGGTGACCTGAACACCTATCCGTTCGGACAGGGTTGGGGCCAGGGTACTATCAATGCTAACCTCTGGGACGAGTGGTCTGATTCTGACCCACGTAAGAAGGCTACTATCCTCGATGCTCAGGCTGAGTGCGATAAGTTCGTGTTTACTACCTCATGCTCTGAGGATGCTGGTTACTACAACAAGAAGTGGATGGCCGTTACTTGCGGCAAGTCTACCTGGAGTGATCACAATGATGCTTACATCTGGTGGGGTGTTTACCGTAAGGAACATACATCTGCTGCCAATAATAATGGTAACTCTATGCAGGGTGACCACTTCTCTGACATCGTGCTGCTCCGTCTGGCCGACGTGATGCTGATGCACTCTGAACTCACTGGTACTGCCGATCAGATGAATAAGGTACGTGCCCGTGCAGGACTGCCTGCCACCACTTATTCTTGGCAAAATATCCAAAATGAGCGTCGTTTTGAGCTCGCTGGTGAGGGCCTGCGCTTTAACGACCTGCGCCGCTGGTCGGGTAAGAACGGTGGTGAAGGCTGTCTTGCTGCAACAGCTCTGCAGAAGCAGGATGGTACTCGTGTGAACTATACCGGTCACTGGACTGTGATGCATCATGGTCAGAATGTAGGTGGTAGCAGCTGGGCAAAGCGCTATGCCGATACCGACGGTTTCCTGATGATTCCTCCCAAGCAGATCAGCATCATTGGCGATGAGAACATCCTGAAGCAGAATGCCGGCTGGGGCTCAAGTGCTCCTGGTGCCAATATGTCGGGTACACCTGTTTACGATTAATGAAGAGTTATTAATAACGAATTTAGAGAATACAAGATATGAAAAAATCAATATTATTGTTCGCAGTAGCGCTGGGCATGCTCACGGCCTGTGATCCTATCAAGGAAGACGGCACATTCGAAGTGAACAGCTACACCAGCAGCAATCTGCTCAATGGCGCTGAGTTCTCTCAGTATGCAGATCAGGCCTGCACCACGCCTAAGGCTGATGGTAACTGGATTAAGTATAATATCCCCAATGTATCGGGTATCTATATCTATTATGTCAAGCCCGACGGTTCTGAGTTCAAACTTACCAGTGGTGCAGCCGGTGGTGTGTTCAACTTTGTTCCTGCTCGTGGTTCTGATCCTAATCAGACGGTTTACTTCCGTTATATCAATGCCAACAACGAGGAAACAATTGCAACTCATGAGTTTACCGTTGAGGTGGCTGCTGAGCTGAAACCCGAGGTTCGTATCATTGCTTCGAATGCTTATGGCAAGAAGACTTGGAAGTGGGACACCCAGAGTTATCCTGACCAGTGGTTTGCTGGTGCCGTATGGGGTAACTTAGGTTACACACCTGGCGATGGCGATACATTTGTAGATAGTGGAAATGGTATCTGGTGGGGTGCTAAGCCCGAAGAACTGACCGGTCAACTGAATCATTCTGATACAGGTGTTGCTACTGGAGAGGAAGATCCTAATGCTTATATGGTATTCACTGAGGACGGATTGGTTAATACTTATACAGCTGATGGTACGATCATCCGTGGTGGTACTTATGAGATTAAGGATTGGTCTCCAGAGAATCCTCATCAGGTGAATGGTGTCAACTGGCATATCGGTACACTGGTTACAGATAAGCCCGCTCTCCTCTTCCCATTCAAGATTAACGGTGGTGGTACAACTGTAACATCATTCGAGATCTTACAGCTTACTCCCGATGAAATGAAATTGGTCTATGCTGATGCTGGTACTGGCGGTTGGTCTGAGGCTACATGGTGGGCCTTCAGAAGCAATTCTGATGGTGATGGCTGCCTGACAGAATATGACAAGAAAGACTGGACGTGGGATACTGAAAGTTATCCTGACCAGTGGTTCGCTGGTGCTGTATGGGGTAACTTTGGCTATACTCCTGGTGATGGTGATTCATTTGTCAATGCAGGAAACGGTATCTGGTGGGGTGCTAAGCCTGAGGAACTCACCGGTCAGCTGCAGCACTCTGATACAGGAACTGCAACAGGCGAGGAAAGTGCAGCTGCTTACATGACCTTCACTTCCGACGGTCTCATCACTACTTACGCTGCTGATGGTTCTGAAATCCGTGGTGGTACCTATGAGATAACGGAGTGGAATCCTGATAAGCCTACTCAGGTTAATGGTGTTAACTGGAATATTGGTAAGATGACCACGAATCAGCCTGCTATCCTCTTCCCGTTCAAGATTAATGGTGGTGGTACGACTGTCACATCATTCGAGATCATGCAGTTGACCAATGAAAAGATGAAGCTTGTTTATGCCGATGAGGGTACAGGTGGCTGGAGTGAAGCTACATGGTGGGCCTTCAAAAAGAAGTAATCTCGCATAAGATTTAGGACACTCTATATGGACCACCCTGCAGCGCATGCTCTGCTGCGGGGTGGTTTTTTAAAAGATTGTTTGGCACTTTCGAAATAATGTGGTAATTTTGCAGCTGTTATGATGAAGGCTTTGACTAAGTACGGAAACATGGCTCTGTCGGTGTTTGTTGGCATCGGCATGTTCTTGTTCTGGTATCTGATTTACCCCCATGCCTTATCATATCAGGAGCAGTACCAGCTATTCCTTTTGACCTGGGATTATTTCATAGAACGAATCAGTCTGCCAGGTGGCTTGGCTGATTGGCTGAGTGAGTTCATCGTGCAGTTCTATTATGTAGAATGGTTAGGGGCGCTGTTGCTGGCATTGCTCTTTGTGGCTCTGCAACGACTAACGGCGAGGCTTCTGCCACAGTCGTTGGTACTACTGAGTCTCTTGCCTGTCATCATGCTTTGGTGGCTGATGGGCGATATCAACGTTTTACTATCCTTGCCCGTAGCTATCGTGATAGCCTTAGCGTTGGCTTGTATCCAATTGTCAAAACCACTTTCTTGGACGGATATCATTATTTTACCAATCGCTTATTGGTTGTTAGGCCCCGTAATCTTGCTGTATGTTCTCATTCGTGTGATTCAGTTAGGTTGGAAACATCTGTGGTCGGCTGGTTGGTTGCTGGCTGTACAGCTGATGGTCTATGCCTGGCTATTGCCCCAATGGCCTTTACAGCAGGCTCTGACAGGATTGAACTATTACCGCATCCCCCTGTATTATCCGCAACTGAGTGGCTATGATAAGGAGATGTACGAGCTCATCCGAATGGATTATCTGGTTCGTAACGAACGATGGGATGATATCGTGAAACGGGCTGGGGAGTATCAGGTTTGCACACCATTTTGGAGCAATTGTGTGAATCTCGCTCTATCGCAGAAACGCTTATTAGCCGATCGTATGTTCGATTTCTACCAGAGTGGCGAGGATGCACTAATCATGCCACGAACACGCGACCTGACTTCGATGCTCCCATCGGCTGAAGCCTTCTGGCGATTAGGAATGGTAAACTCTGCCCAGCGTTATATGTTCGATACACAGGAGTCGATACTCAATGGCAGGAAGAGTGGACGCTGTACCAAGCGCATCGCAGAATGCATGATTGTAAATGGTCATTATCAGACTGCTCAGAAGCAGCTCAACTTGCTGAAGAAGACTCTGTTCTATCGTAGTTGGGCTGAAGATGTAGAGGCGATGATGAAGGATGAGAATCAGATCAATACGCACCCCGTCTATGGCCGTCTGCGCCAGTTACGATATAAGGAGAACTTTCTCTATAGTTACGAAGAGATGGATAAGATGTTAGGATTGCTCTTAATGAACAATACAGAAAACAAGATGGCGCTCGACTATTTCTTAGGTCAGTTGCTTCTGAAGGGAGATATCCGTGGCTTCCAGCAGTATCTGGGTCTGGCTCAGCAGCATGGCGGCTATCGTCAGATGCCATTGGGCTATCAAGACGTGATGCGCTGTATCCAGGCTCAGGGTAATGTACCTGGCTCGCCCTTTGCTGAATATGCCAAGCGACACTTTGTGCCTAAATGATAAATGATAAAGAGTATAGAACGATGGCAAGAAAATCATTGAAACTCAAAGTATATGGATGGATGATAAGTTTATCATTCATCATTTATCATTTATCATTCAGCATGGCGTGCAGCCATGCGCCGAAGAGTCTGGCGAGAATGGGCCGGTTGCCAGAGATATATCCCGACTATATCGGAGTGACAATACCTGCGGATATCGCCCCGCTGAACTTTAATGTCAAAGACGATGCATTCGACTGTGTGGAAGTTGTGGCTTTTGGTAGTAAGGGTGGAGAGATTCGTACCAAAGGCAAGTGGGCCGATTTTGATATCGACGAGTGGCATGAACTGACGAGGCAGAATCAAGGAGGTAAGATTACCTTCACAGTGCGTGTAGAGCGCGATGGTCATTGGGCTCAGTATGATGACTTTGAAGTCTTTGTGAGCAACGACCGTCTTGATGAATGGGGACTGACCTATCGTCGCATTAAACCTGGTTATGAGGTGGGTGGCGATATCGGCATCTATCAGCGTGAACTCAGCACATTCGATGAATACGCCATTCTGGCGGAGACGGTGGTGCCAGGACGCTGTTTCAACTGTCATACGGCGAATCGTACAAATCCCAACCGTATCACCCTCCAGATGCGTGGCGAAGGTGGGGGTACGATGGTTCAGAAAGACGGCAAGCAGACGTGGGTAGAGACGAAGACAGATTCAACCAAAGCGGCTGGTTCCTACAGCTATTGGCATCCGCAGGGCGATTATGTAGCGATGGCTGTTAACTCCGTGCATCAGAGTTTCTTTACGGGAACAGGACAGCGCATCGAGGTTTATCATAAGTTCAGTAACGTGGAAGTGCTCGACACCCGTACGAACGAGTTAATCCTCTCGCCTCTGCTGCAAACAGACGATTTAGAGATATTCCCAGCTTTCTCGCATGATGGCAAATGGCTCTACTACAGCACCTCGAAACCTTGTCGGGTGCCTGCTGAATACGAGAAGGTAAAATGTTCGCTTTGTCGTATCGCCTTCGATACAGAGAAGGGTGCCTTTGGTGAGGTGGTGGATACATTGCTCAATGGTCCGGCAACAGACAAGAGTTATGTACTGGCTCGTCCTTCGTATGATGGTCGATGGCTGATGTATTGTGTGAGTAGTCGAGGTAACTTCCCCGTTTGTCAGGATGATGCCGACTTGTGGCTGATGGATCTGAAGACGGGTGAGAGTAGGGAATTGAAGGAAATAAACAGTCTTCAGACGGAGAGCTACCATAACTGGAGTGACAACAGTCGTTGGTTTATCTTTGCCTCCAAGCGTGAGGATGGAATGTACACTAAGCTCTATCTGGCCAGTATCGACGCAAAGGGTAAGGTATCGAAGCCTTTCCTCCTGCCACAGCGGAATCCCCGTAAGTATTATCTGGAGATGATGGATGCCTATAACGTGCCCGATTTCACGAAGACGAAGGTGGAACTCGATGCCCATGAGGCTTATCGCCAAGTGTTTGAGAATAAAAGAGAAAACGTAAAGATAAGATGAAAAAGATTCTATTGTGTTTAATGGCTGTCTCAGCTGTAGCGATGATCTATAGTTGCAAGTCCTCTGATGGAGGAACGTGCCGTATCCAGGGCATAGTGAATGGTGAGCAGTATGAGGGCAAGCGTATTTTCCTTGTGCCGTTTACAGGCCCTAAGACGGCAGAATATGTCGACTCGATGGAGATCAAGGATGGCAAGTTCCATTTCGAAACCGATACAATGCAGATGTACACCATCTTGATGGACTATCATTATCGTTTTGGACTCCAGCCTCTGTTGGTTATCGGCGAGCCAGGTGAGTTGAAGGTGATCATCGACAGCGTGAGTCATGCTATGGGTACGCCACAGAACGATTCCTTAGAGAAATGGAAGGTGCGTACTGAGATCCATAACCGTGAGTTGGGTAAGATGCGTCGCTATATCCTGAATCTTCAGAAACAGGGCGATACCGTGCAGGCTAAGTATATCCAGCAACGTGCCGATAGCTTCCATCTGGTTTACAAGAACTACTCCCGCCGTTTGGCAGATAATATGAAGGAAGGCATATTGCACGACTTCCTGAAGAACCAGTTCCCTCTGACTTATAAGCGCAAGATGCCAGATGGACGAGTAGCAACAATGAATGCCGATACGAATGAAGAAATCCCTGAGTAAAATCTGGAAGATAGGGCTGACATTGCTGTTCGGCCTAGTGGTGTTCCTCTTCTGGAGATTCCGCTATCCCTTTGCGCTGGCCTATCAGGAGCAGTTGCAGCTGTTCCTTTTCGATGACAATTACTTCTGGGAGCGTTTGTCGGAGCCGGGAGGTTTGGCAAGATACATCGCGGAGTTCCTGGTGCAGTTCTATAACATCGTTACTATAGGCGCCCTTATCATCGCCCTGCTCCTGATGACGGTGCAACGGCTCACGTGGCGGTTGATGCAGCGTAGGGTACATTATGCCTTGAGCTTTATCCCAGCCAAGATGCTTTGGTTTGCCATGGGCGACGAGAACGTAATGCTGACGTATGCCGTAGCATTGGTTCTGGCTCTGATTGCGATATTAGTATTGAACAAATATCTGACACAGAAAAGATATATCAGACTATCCATCCTTTTTTTGGTCCTTCCGCTATTATATTGGCTGATTGGACCATTGGCGTTGTTGGTAGCTGTATGCGTCATGCCTGTATCGGTTATCTGGGTGCTGATTGTAATGTTGCTGAGTGCTCATTACCTGCCATTCCCCATGCAAAGGGTTATGTTAGGTATCGGATATTACCGTATACCGATCACCACGTCTTATTGGTTGATGGTCATCCCCGCAGTGGTAGCATTGGCATATTGGGTTCATCGCTTGGCCAAGAATATGAAGACCTCGCCTCGCATGGAAGTGTCGCTTGCCTTGGTGATGGTTGTTTTGGCTTTTTTATTGGTTCCCCGCCATTACGATGCCAAAACATACGAACTTATTGAGTACGATTATCTGGTACGTGTAGGCGACTGGGACGCTATTATTGCCAAGGCCGAGAAACAAACGCCTGATCTGCCGATGAGTGTCAGCGCCACGAACCTGGCCTTAGGTATGACCAACCAGTTGGGCGAGCGTGCCTTCGACTTCTATCAGCGCGGTACTGGTGGTCTGTTGCCTCAGTCAGAGCGAAACTTTGCTACTACGCAATTGTCTGGTGAAATCTATTTCAACCTCGGTTTGGTAAACACTGCCCAGCGTTTCGCCTTCGAGGCCATGGAGGCTATACCTAATTATAATAAGAGCGGAAGAGTGATGAAGCGTCTGGCAGAAACCAACCTCATCAACGGTCAGTACGAGGTGGCCCGTAAGTATCTGCAGATGTTGCAGAAAACCATCTTCTATCGCTTGTGGGCTCAGCGCATGATGACGATACTGGGCGACGAGAAGGCCATCAACGCCCATCCGCTCTATGGTACCATGCGACAGTATCGCCTGCAAGATGACCTTCTGTTCAGCGATCGCGACTTGGATAAGATCTGCGGACAACTCTTCCTGCATAACCAACAGAACAGGATGGCGGCGCAGTATCTGTTGATGATACCTCTGCTCGAAAGGGATGTCCCTCGCTTTATGCAGTATGTGCAGGTGGTTCAGAATCGCATCCCGTATAATCCCCGAAGTTGTCAGGAGGCCATCGCCTTTGCCTTCTTCCAACAGCGACAGAATCCGCCACAGGGAATAGTCAATGACCT
>Ga0310690_10008201_pt1 | contig 13297 bp, 10 predicted proteins | sample AusTroGonzalo_MG_2_FD_207661 | JGI IMG/M metagenome (GOLD analysis project Ga0310690, IMG submission 207661) | Bovine rumen microbial communities from tropical cattle in Woodstock, Queensland, Australia - Gonzalo_04 (v2) (version 2) | ecosystem: Host-associated > Mammals > Digestive system >... | reverse complement strand
CAGGGCTTTCAGTCTGTTTATTCGGTTTGATTTTCGGTTTTATTCAGTACAAATCAATTAAAAATTTACCGGTTCACAAATCAATGCTTGAAGTTTCGGAATTAATTTATGAAACTTGTAAAACATATCTTATAACACAGGGTAAATTTATTATTATATTGGAAGTTTTACTTGCAATAATAATAGCGGTTTATTTTGCAAACACAGGTTTTGCTTTTTATAAAATAGCAATTATTATTCTTTGCAGTATTATAGGTATTTTAGGTAGTTATGCCGTTGCATGGTTTGGTATGAGAATTAATACTTTTGCAAATTCAAGAGCGGCATTTGCAAGTTTGAAAGGAAAACCTTTCCCGACATTTGCAATACCTTTAAAATCCGGTATGTCTATAGGTATGTTACTTATAAGTATAGAACTTTTTGTTATGCTTATAATATTGGTATTTGTTCCCGGAAACCTTGCAGGTCCTTGCTTTATCGGTTTTGCAATAGGTGAATCTTTAGGTGCTTCCGTTCTTAGAATTGCAGGCGGTATTTTTACAAAAATTGCCGATATAGGTTCTGACTTAATGAAAATTGTATTCAGTATTAAAGAAGATGATGCAAGAAACCCCGGTGTAATAGCTGATTGTACCGGTGATAATGCAGGAGATTCCGTTGGTCCTACTGCAGACGGTTTTGAAACTTACGGTGTTACCGGTGTTGCTTTGGTTACATTTGTAGTACTTGCTGTTAGGGAACCTCAAACACAGGTAAAACTTCTTGTTTGGATATTTGTTATGAGACTTATGATGCTTATAGCAAGTGCTGTTTCTTATTGGATAAACGGTGCTATAGCAAAAGCAAAATACGGTAATGCAGATAAAATAAATTTTGAAGCTCCTTTGACTTCGCTTGTTTGGATTACATCGGTAGTTTCCGTAATATTGACATTTGTTGTTTCCAACTCAATCATAGGTGATTTGGAAAACGGACTTTGGTGGAAACTTTCAATAATTATTACATGCGGAACGATGGCAGGTGCAATAATACCTGAAGTTGTTAAAATATTTACATCTACAACAAGTTCTTTCGTTAAAAATGTTGTTAATTCTTCAAAAAACGGTGGTGCATCATTGAATATTTTAGCAGGTTTAACATCAGGTAACTTCAGTGCTTATTGGATGGGGTTTGTTATAATTCTTCTTATGGCAATAGCTTATGCAATAAGTTCTTTAGCAGGTTTCTCCGATGTTATGTCGAATCCTGCAGTTTTTGCTTTTGGGCTTGTTGCTTTCGGTTTCTTGGGAATGGGACCTGTAACAATTGCAGTTGATTCTTACGGACCTGTTACCGATAATGCACAATCGGTATATGAACTTTCTTTAATTGAAAATGTTCCTAACATTAAAGAAGAAATTAAAAAAGATTTCGGTTTTGAACCTAACTTTGATAAATCAAAAATAACTTTGGAAGAAAACGACGGCGCGGGAAATACGTTCAAAGCAACTGCAAAACCTGTTTTAATAGGAACGGCAGTTGTAGGTGCAACTACAATGATATTCTCTATTATATTTACATTGATGAGTGAAAGAGGTATTTCCGCAGTTTCCGAAAGTCTTTCATTGTTGCATGCTCCTTTCTTACTCGGTTTAATTGCAGGCGGTGCGGTAATTTATTGGTTTACAGGTGCTTCCAACCATGCCGTTACAAGCGGTGCATATAAAGCCGTTGAATTTATTAAAGCAAATATGAAACTTGACGGTGTAACAAAAGCATCGACGGAACAAAGTAAAAAAGTTGTGGAAATTTGTACACAGTATGCACAGAAAGGTATGTTCAATTTGTTCTTGGTTATATTTTTCTCGACGATAGCTTTTGCATTTATCGAACCTTACTTCTTTATAGGTTATTTGATTTCAATAGCATTGTTCGGTTTGTTTCAAGCAATATTTATGGCAAATGCCGGCGGTGCATGGGATAATGCAAAGAAAATAGTTGAAGTTGATATGAGGGAAAAAGGTTCCGAGCTTCATAAAGCAACAGTTGTCGGAGATACTGTAGGCGATCCTTTTAAAGATACATCATCGGTAGCTTTAAACCCGATTATTAAATTTACAACATTGTTCGGTTTGTTGGCATTGGAGCTTGCACTCGTTGTTCCTTCAACAATAAGTATAATTTGTGCAGTTGTATTTTTTATAATATCACTTGTATTTGTAGTTAAATCTTTTACAAGTATGTTAATAAAATAAAATTAATAACAAAACAAAGAGGATGAAGTTTTTTGTGTTTATTCTATCCTCTTGCGAAGTGATTTAATATTAATTGACAAAAATTTTTATTTTTATTAGAATTACTGTATGAGTTAAGTGATGGAGTTTTTAAAAGTTTTTATGTGAGCAGGTTAATGTAATGTTTGCAAGTTGTTTTATTTTTGTTATATAGTCAATGAGCAATTTATAAAATAAAAATAGATAAAATATGATTAGGAGTAAAAAATGAAAAAACTTTTGATTTGTTGTATTGCATTGTTTTTTGCAGTTTTTGTAAATGCTGCAGTTAATGTAGAAATTGGCGGTAAGACAAAAAAATATCCAGATGGTAGTATATTAAAAATTGCAGCAAAAAAAAGAACTACCGTAAAATATTCAAATTTTAATATTGTTATTCCAAGAGGAAATAATTTTGTATTGGATTGCGAAAATGATATGGTAACTTTTAAAGGTAAATTGGATAAGCCTATAAATATGAATTCTTATGTTATAGAAACGGAATCAGAAAATGCGGATTTTTCAATAACATCCGAAGGAGAAGTTGTAGTTAATGAAGGTTCCATAACTATAAAGGATGCTCAAAATAATGTAGCCATTGCTTCAAGCGGTTCCGATACAGTTACAAAGTTAGATATGCCTACGGAAAAATTTGTTGATGAGAACGATTCCGAAGGTAGAATTTATGTTACAGAATCTGCAGATGAAGTAAATTCTGAAATAGACCAGACAGGGTATATCCAAAAAATTCAAGATAATGATTTAAGCCCTTCGGCACCTACAAGGTAATTTAAGGAGATATATAGAAATGAAAAAAATATTATGTACTATTTGTTTATGTTTTGTTGTTTCTGCAGCTTTTGCGGAAACTCCATTTAAATTTGCAATATTGGAAAGCCTAAAATATGATGATAATATTTATTTAACCGAAAAAGATAAAAAATCTTCAGCAATAAGTTCTACTCAACTATATGCTGATTATCTCTCTCAAATTCCTAATTCTTCATTAAAAGTAGGTTTAGGAGCAAATGTAGGGTATAATGTATATACTGAAAGTCCAAGTAAAAATAACTATGTTAATGCCGGTATAAAAGGTTTTATAGAAAATGAATATTTTAAACTTTCCGAAGGTTTTATATATACATCGGAACAGGCTACAAACGAATTGACCGAAAGAACGGATCGTATAAATAATAATATTGCTTTAGCCGTTAGAACTTCAAGAGAAAAAATGTTTTCTTTAGGATTGATTGCAAGTGATGTTTTAGACAGATATATGAAGTATTCAAAAGTAGGTTTAAACAGAAACAGATTCAATATCGGAGCACAAGTTTTCTATAACATATCTCCTAGAACTTCTATTTTTGTAGAGGATGTTGTGTCTTCAATCCATTATGAAAAAAACACTTATAATGATTCTGTTCAAAACAGTTTAGCAGTTGGTGTTGAAGGAAACATAACTGAAAAAATTAAAGGAACCGCAAAAGTTTCTTATGATTATAGAGATTATAAAAAGGACAATACCGATAAAGCAAACTTGTTAGGGTACCTTTTATCGTTGACTTATAAACCTATGTCAACAAATTCATTTACTTTAATAGGTAAAAGAGATTATGAAGAAACTACTTATGTAAATAATAGATATTATATATCAACAGCAATTAATTTGTTTGCAACACAGAAAATATCTCAAAAATTTGATGCTTCTTTATTGTTATCTTACGAAAATATGGACTATCCTAATAAAGTTGGTAACGATTTCAGAGTTGATGATTTTTATGCAGTAAAACCTGCGGTAAATTATAAATTTAGAGATTATTTAATGGCAGGGTTATGGTACAAGTTTAAAACCAAACATTCCAATATAGCTAACGACTATACCGACAACACAGTAGGTTTGGATATTAAATTTACATTTTAATAATTAATGTCGTTTATTAAAGAACAAATTTTTAAATACTTTCATATTACCACTACTAAACAAAGTGGTAATATGAAAGATTTTTATTTTAGAAAGAAATTTTGTATTGAAAACAATATAGATTATTCAAAAATAGTTTTTGCTTCACAAATTCACGGAATATCCGTCCAAAAAGTATCTTTAAGTAATGCAAATTCTTTTATTTCAAATTGTGATGGGCTTATCACTGATGATAAAAATATTTTTCTTTGTATATTTACGGCAGACTGTATGCCTGTATTTATGGCAGCTAAAAATAAAACAGCTGTTTCTTTAGTTCATGCAGGCTGGCGGGGACTTGCTAAAGGAATATTAAAAAATGCAATTTTAAGTTTTGATAAATATTTTAATATAAAACCGAAAGAAATTGATGTTTATATAGGTCCGCATATAAAACAATGTTGTTATGAAGTAAATAATGATGTTTTAAGTGCATTTAATTTAAACACAGATAATAAATATTTATCATTAGCACAACAGGCACAAAAACAACTGAATATTTTGGGAGTAGAAAATATTTTTACAAGCCCTTACTGCACTTGCCACAACAGTAAACAGTTTTATTCCTATAGAAAAGAAAAAACCGACAGCAGAATAATGTCGTTAATCAGTTTATAAATTTTCCATTTTTTGTTGGTAGTATAAATTTTCTTTTTCCAATTGTTGTGATAATTTAAAGAATTCGTCATATAAAGCGGAGACTTCTTGTTTCAATTGTTTGCTTTCTTTGGGTGCTTGCGATAAAAATTCAAAATTTTGTTCCTGGCAGGCTTTTACCAAAAGTTGTTCTATTTCTTTTATCCTGTTTTCTTTTGTTTCAATATCTTGTTCTATAGCTTTTACTTTTAATTCCAACGGTTTTATTTTTTTTGATTTTTCCTGTATTAATACGGCTCTTAATTTTTTTATATCTTCTTTTGTTAATATATCTTTTTTTGTTTTTTCTGCTTTTATTTTAAGTTCATCTGTTTCATCTTCCCAACCTTGCTCATCTAAAAATTCCTGATATGTTCCGTTGAACAACGAAACTTTATTTCTGTCAAAAACAATAAGTTTTTCGGCAACATTGTATAAAATATCTTCGTTGTGTGTAACCATTATAACAGAACCCTCAAATTCGTTTACGGCTTCTATTAAAGCCTGTGTGGATTCCAAATCCAAATGGTTTGTCGGTTCATCCAATAATAATAGATGGCAAGGTTGCAATAATATTTTACCAAGCAGAACTCTGCTTTTTTCTCCTCCTGATAAAACTGAAATTTTTTTCATTGCATCATCACCGCCGAACATCATTGCCCCGCATATGTTTCTGACTTGTTGCGGCAGACAATTTTGTGCGGATGAAAAAATTTCTTCATATATTGTACGGTTATCGTTAAGTTTTGCAGTGTCGGACTGAACAAAATAAGATACTTTAAGTTCGGGATGTTTTTTTATGTTTCCAGATAAAGGTTGTATCTGTTCGGCTAACAATTTCAATAAAGTGGATTTTCCTTTTCCGTTTTTACCTACGATACAAATTCTTTCTCTTTTTAAAACGTCAAAATTCAAGTTATCAATTAATATATCATTTACATCGTACCCGAATTTTAAAGAATGGACACTCATCATTTTACTTGCAGGAAAATGTAAACTGTTAAACGAAAAATCCAAACTTTCAAGTTCCGTTAATTCTTCCATATCTTTTTGCTTTTCTAAAGTTTTAATTCTCGATTGAACCATTCCGGCAAGCCTTGCTTTTGCTCTAAACCGTCTTATAAAAAGTTCCGTTTTCTTTTTTTGCTTTTCTCTGTTGATACGAGTTTTTTCATAAATTTCTTCTTCTTTTTCTATTTGTGCATAAAGCTTTTGAGTGTTACCTTCAATTTTTTTTGCTTTGTTCCTGTGTATTGCAACGGTATGTGTAACTACTTTGTCCATAAACGAGCGGTCATGTGTTATTAAAATAAGTTCGCCTTTCCAGTTTTGTAAAAATTTAATTAACCATCTTATTGCAACAATATCCAAATAGTTGTTAGGTTCATCAAGCAGTAGCATGTTTGCATCGGATAACAAAATTTTTGCAAGATTTATTCTTATTTTATAACCGCCTGAAAACATTAAGGGGTTTTGTAATATTGATTGTTTTGTAAAACCTAATCCGAAAAGAATTTTTTCCGCTTTCCAATTTTGGTCTGTTTCGGTTTTTTTCATAACGGAAGAAACTTCTTCTATTACCGAATTGAATTTAAAATTTATATGTTGCTGGAGATAACCTATTTTATAATTTTTAGGAACTTGTATTTCACCGCTGTCATATTCAACTTGTCCTAAAATCATTTTTAAAAGAGTTGTTTTACCGTAACCGTTTCTTGCAACAAGCCCTATTTTTTCACCTTTACCTACATTAAAACTTAAATCTTTAAATAGAATTCTTGTTCCGTAAGCTTTTGATAAATTGTTTATACTAATCATTATTTATCCGGTTGCAAAATAAGTTTTAACGGTTCTTTCTTAAAATATTTATTTGCACATTCTAAAATATCGTCTGCGGATACTTTTTCCAAATTTTCAATAAACAAATCGTTATATTGATAACCTAAACCTAAAATTTCTCCGAACATTAAATTGTATGCTTGTCTTTCTACCTGTTGGTTTGATAAAAGATAAATTCCTTTAACATATTGTTTTGTATCCTGCAATTCATCAGAACTTACCGGCTCTTTACATAAAGTATCCATTATTTTTTCTATACCGTTTTTTGTTATATCTATATTCTTTTTATCAAGCCCTATATAAATTGAAAAGTAACTTCCGTTTCTTCTTGCGGGAAACCTTGTGTTTACTTCATAAGCAAGCCCCAATTTTTCCCTTAATTCAATAAAAAGTCTGCTTGTCATTCTGCTGCCTAAAACGGAAGCTATAAGTTTTAAAGTATAAAAATCTTTGTCGTAAATATTCGGTGCATCATAAGCATAAACAATAAATGCCTGGTTAAATTTTGACGGATAAACTTTTTCATTTCTTAACGGTGCAATGTCGGTAAATGCAGGTTGAATTGCTTCTTGTGTTAATTCCAATTTGCCGAAATATTTGTTTAGGTTACTCTTTAATTTTGAAGGGGGGATATTCCCTACAACGGTTATTACAATTCCTTTGGTTGTGAATATTTTATTGTAAGTATCTATAATGTCTTGCCTTGTTATTTTTTGTAAAGTTTCAATTGTTCCCGAAACTATATGTGAATAAGGATTATCTTTATTAAAAAAATCCGAAATCATTTTATCGTAACCTGTTTGGTTAATGTTATCCTGCCTGTTTTTTATGCTTGCTATATGCAATATTTTCTCTTTTTCAAGTTCTTTCTCGTCAAAAGCAGGGTTTGTAATAATATCTGCAAGTATTTCCAAGGTTTTATCGAAATATTTTGTCATACAGTCAAGCGAAAAACCGGAATAATCGTATTCAATATCCGTTCCTATTGAAGAACCTAAATTTTCAATATCTTTTGCAAGTGTTTGAACATCTCTTTTTTTTGTCGATTGGTTCATAACAGAATAAAGTAACGATGTTACACCGGCTTTATCTTTGTTTTCATAAGCAACAGATACGGGCGAAAAAATTTTTAAAGCTGTTAAGTCCTTATTTTCTACTTGTTTATATACTACTTTTATACCGTTTTTTAAATTAAATATTTCCACTTTATCTCCCCCGAAAATTGATTGAACACAAAAAAAACAGATTAGTAATGTAAAATAAAATAATTTATTGTTCATTTGGAAAAATTACCGCCTTTGACAATTTTTGTTTTGCATAATATTTGTTCATAAAGTTTTTAATATCCTGTACTTTTATTTTATCAATGTATTTTAAATAGTTCTTAAAGTAATCCCCATGCCCCATAAGTTGCCAAAAACCCATTTTTAAAGCTTGTTCACCTACCGTTTGGTTTTCAAACATCCAATTTGATTTTATGTTTATTTTTGCTTTTTCAAGTTCTTGTTCTGTCGGACCTTCTTTTGCAAATTTTTCGGTTTCTTCTTCCAATACTTTACAAATTTGTTCATATTTATCTTTGTCGAATATTGCAAAAATATAAGCGGTTCCTGTTCCTTTAAAATTTTCAAAGGCAGCTCCGATATTTAAAACAAGGTTTTTTTCTTCTTTTAAAACTCTGTATAATCTTGACGATTTTCCCGCACCTAAAATATCCATTGCAATAATTGCCGAGAACATATCTTTACTTGCCATGTCAGGTCCCAAAAAACCGGCTAACATATAACTGTGTGATGTTTTATCCGTTTTTGTTGAAGTTGACGGTTTTTGTTTTAACGGTTCAATTATTGTAGGGTCCGCACTAAAAAATACAGGGTTTTCTTTTTGCCCTAAAGTTTCTTTAACTATTTGTTTTGTTTGTTCCACATCTACATCACCCGTAACGGCTACAACCATTTTATTAGGTCTGTAATTATAGTCGAAATATTTTTGAATTTCTTTTTTTGTTACCGAAGCTATAACATCCGAAGAGCCTATTACACTGTTTTTATACTGGCTTGTTTTATATAATTCCTGCAGAAAAAATTCGAAAAGTTCGGCTCTCGGGTTGTCTTTATGTCTTTGAATTTCTTCAATAACAACTTTTCTTTCTTTTTCAATTTCGTCTTCCGGAAATAACGGGTTTGAAACGGTATCGATTAACATTTTGAGTGTATCGATATAACCGTCTTTTTGAATACTTACATGGTAACATGTCATCTCATTTGATGTAAAAGCATTTATAAGTCCGCCCATTTTTTCTACATTTCTGCTTAATAAATCACCTGGATAATTTTTGCTTCCTTTAAATAATAAATGTTCTATAAAATGTGAAAGCCCAGCTTGTTGCGGTGTCTCATTTATCGAACCGACATTTACAAAAATGTGGACGGATGTTACCGGCATACTTGTATCTTTTTTTATAACCAACTCCAAACCGTTGTAAAATTTCATTTCTTCAACTCCTTTATTATTATCGGCATATATGTATGTTACACACAGCAAAATTATACAAATTATAATTTTTTTCATTTTTGTTGTCCTTGTGTAATATTGTTTTTTGCGGAAATAAAAATATCTACTATCGAATATGCCCAAACTGCGGCAAAACAAACATCAAAAAACAACATCGTTTTATCGTATGTGTTTTGAAATTGTACATATAAATCTTTAAATTTATCAAATCTTTCGTCGGCAGATAAATTTAATATTGCGGTTATATTTTCCTGCCCCATATCGGATAAAAAATTAATGCCTAAAATAAGAAATAGTCCGAACGATAAAGAAATAAAAAAAATGGCTTTTTTCCATTGCTTTAATAACAAATGTCCTGCACCGGGACCTAACATTAATGTAACAAGTGCCGATAAAAATATTATAAATTTTTTATTCATAACTTGCTCATTATACCATTTTTTTTACTTTTTCTTCCAAAATCCCTCAACTTTCAGTTCTCATCTCTCAGCTAAAAATTGCTTTAGCAATTTTTAAAATTTCACAAGTTTTTTACAAGTAAGCCGTTGAAAAATTTAAAATGTGTGTTATAATAATGGTATGAAAAATTTTGGATTTTATACCATTACAAATATTTTGTTGATTAAAAAATTATTTTCAATTTTTTTAGTTATGGCAATTTTTTTCAATGGCTTTGTCCCAAAAAGTCAGGAGTTTAAAAATAATTTTTTAGTAGCGGTAAGTTGTGCAGTTGCAACCCAAACAAATTTTTTAGATAAGTATGCAAATACAGTAGTAACTATAACAAATACCATAGCGACTAATATATTGAATACATTTAAAAAAACGGGATTATTTGAAGGTAACATAAGTAAAGTAAAAGAAACAGCAAATAATAAAGATAAACAAAGTTCAAAACCTGTAAACACATCGTCAGATAATTGTATAATAATCGGAAATAATACAAGCAATCAAAATGAAATAAGTATAATAAAAGCAATAAGTAGTGTATTATATTTTTGTAATGAAAATTTAAAATATGGCAGTTTAAAGGTAGATAATGAACTAATAAATAATATAGGAATATTATTTTTTATATTGTTTAGTATATTGGTAGTAAGAATAAAGGATACAATAGCAGTATTAAATAACAATAAAAATATAGTAATAAACCGACTTGGTTAGAAGTAAATAAAACCAAGTCGGTTTTCTTTTTAGGGTATAAAAGTAAAATAATAAAAATTAATTAAAAAAGGAGAAAAAAATGAAAAAATCTAAAGTATTGTCAATTTTAGTAGCAATGTTGTTTTGTTTTGGTGTAGTAAGTCCTGTTTTTGCAGAAGTAGAAACTACAGGTTCAACAGGTAATATCCCTTATAGTAATCTTGGTGCAACCGAAATGCAAACCCCTGCACAATCAGCTGAAAAAATTAAAATAGAAAAAAGTATAGATAGTCTAAAGAAAAAAGTTGATAAAAAGATAAAATCAACAAATAAAAAGATAAGAAAAGCAGAAAAAAAGGTAAAGATAAATAAGTATAAAAATATAAAAAAACAAAATTATAAAATAAAAAATTTAAAAAATAAGATAAAAAAAGCCAAAGGTAATAAAAAGAAAAATTTACAAAAACAATTAAACAAAGCCAAAATTGAATTACAAAAAACAAAAGAAAAAAAAGTCAACAGTAAAATAACAAATTTAAAAAAACAGATAAACAAATCTAAAGGTAATAAAAAGAAAAATTCACAAAAACAATTAAAAAAATGGAAAAAAGTATCAAATTTATATACAAAATTATATGATTTGAAAAAATTAAAAAATAACTTAAAAAGTAAAAATTTAGATAAAAAAACATTAGATAAATTATCAAAAGATTATCAAAAATTTGAAAACTCAGACAATGTGGAATATGCTATAAACAAGTTAAATGATATTTATAACTTAGGTGATGTAAAGTTAACTCAAAAAGATAAGGACCTAATAGAAAAAATGAAGAAAGAGTTAACGGAAGCATCCAAAAAAAATGATACAAAAAAGATAGAAAACTTAAAAGCGGAAGCTCAGGTATTTTATGAATTTGGCAGAAAAGCGGTTGATAGCATGAAGAATTTATCAGAAAGTAATAAATATGGTAAATATCTATCGGAGAAAGATATAAGTAAAGTACTTTGTAATAATAATTATTTAGAGAGAAATTCCTTGAATAAAATTTTAGAAGACTTTAGTTTGTTTGATCTTATGGAATTTCATCAAGGTGCGAGTGGTTTGAACGGTATGGAAGTAACATTAGCGGGGGATTTGCTTACTGTAGCAGAAAAAAACGGGTATAATCGTTATTAATTGTTTGGTTGTATGTTAAATAAATAAAATAAAATTTGTAAATTATTATAATAAAAATATCAAGGCTGCTCTAAGTTGGTTTTTGGGTAGCCTTGTATAAATTATGGAAGAAATATATTTTTAATTTAAAAAAGGAGTTAATATGAGAAAAATTAAGATAGAAAAAAATTATTTAAAACATACCGAAGGTTCGTGTTTGTTTTCGTTGGGTGAAACAAAAGTTCTTTGTGTTGCAACGGTTGAGGAGAAAGTTCCGCCTTTTATAGAAGCCGAAAAAAAAGAACAAGGTTGGCTTACAGCGGAATATTCAATGATGCCTCGGTCTTGTAATGAAAGAATATCAAGAAAGAAATTGCAAAACGGCAGAGCACAGGAAATATCAAGGCTTGTAGGAAGGTCGTTAAGGGCATGTTTGGACTTAACAAAATTAGGTAAAAGAACAATTACAATAGATTGTGATGTTATAAGAGCAGACGGTGGAACAAGAACAGCTTCAATTAACGGCGGTTTTGTTGCATTGGCATTGGCATTGGCAAAACTAAAAAAACAAAAATTAATTGAAGAAATACCTTTAAAAGGTTTTTTAGGTGCAATAAGTGTAGGTTTTGTAGGTGATAAAATGGTACTTGATTTATCTGCTAAAGAAGATAATGTCGCCGATATAGATATGAATGTCGTTATGCTTGAAAACGGTGATTTGGTAGAAATTCAGGGAACGGCAGAAGGGCATACTTTTAACAGAAAAGATTTGGATAAAATGTTAAATGCTGCAAAAACAGGAATAGACCAAATTATAAAAGCCCAAAAAAAAGCTTTACAAACAATTTTGTTTAAATAATTTATAAAAAACTACCTAGAATTTTTAAGTAAGAGGTAGTTTTTTATTTTAAAAAATTGCAAAGCTTTTTTGGAATTTTATATAATAAACCGTTAATTTTAATAAGTTTGTAAAAAATGAAAAAAGTATTAAATATCTTTAAATTTAAAAATTTTAATTTTGTTAAAACAAATATTTTCTTTTTTGTTTTAATTACCATAGTAATTTCTTGTGTGTATTTTAAATCAATAAATTATGATTTATTGGATTTGGATGATAAATGGTTGATAAATGACCATTTGGATTTTTTAACAGAATATAAAAATATTCCGAAACTTTTTGTAAAAGATGTTTATTATCAAAATGCTTATTTGTGTTACCGACCAATTTTAAACCTTTCGTTTATGACAGAAACACTTATTTTCGGTTTTAATCCGAAAGTGTATCATACTACAAACATAATATTGTTTATTTTAAGTATTTGGCTTATGTATATGTTTGTGTTAAAACTTAATTTTAATAAAAATGTTTTAAAAGTAATTTTTTTGCTTCTTGCGGTTCATCCTATATTATCTTCGGTTTCTGTATGGGTTGCAGGCAGGAACGATTCTTTACTTGCAATTTTTGCTATGTTGTCTTTAATAAATTTTGTTTCTTATTTGCAAAAAAATAATTTCTTTAATTTTATAATGACAATTTTGTTTTTTACAATTTCAATATTAACAAAGGAAATGGGATTAATATTGTTACCTATATATTTACTGCTTATATATTGTTTTAATTTTAAAATATCAAAAAAGCAATTTGTTCTGTTTGCTATAGCTTTTCTTGCCGTAACAATTTGTTATTTATATGCTCGAAGTCTTATTATTCCGAGTGTTAATATAAGTGAATATATAAATAATTGGAAAAGTTATGTTATAAATATGGGAACGGGTTTAACTATATATATAAAAAAA
>Ga0310690_10008200_pt1 | contig 13297 bp, 13 predicted proteins | sample AusTroGonzalo_MG_2_FD_207661 | JGI IMG/M metagenome (GOLD analysis project Ga0310690, IMG submission 207661) | Bovine rumen microbial communities from tropical cattle in Woodstock, Queensland, Australia - Gonzalo_04 (v2) (version 2) | ecosystem: Host-associated > Mammals > Digestive system >... | reverse complement strand
CATATATTATATGGATTAAGAAATAAATCAATATCTTGAATTTGTTTTTGTTTTAGAAGATCTTGTATAAAATTTTGTTTATTTAAATTATATTTTAAAATACTATTCATTTTGTATCCTCAAAATTATCTTTAAAATCTACTAAATAAGGATTTTCTTCAAGAATATTATCATATTGATTTTTATCTCCATAAATTGCTTGTGGATCATATTGTTTATAAAATTCTACTTTTTGTTTTCGTAATTCTAAACTTGAATATGCCCAATGTTGGACTTGAAGTTTAGTTGGTAAAGCACAAAAATATCCATTTATTGGTACTGAACCACCATGAAGTTTCAAATTATTCCAATAGTAATATTTAAATTTATTATATTTTATACACCATATCCATAATCTTCTATCTGACATACCAATAGGATTATCTCGATATTGTGTTTCATTCCACATATCATATTTTGTCCATCCAATTGCATCTCCACCTATTTCATCACATTTTTTTAATTGTTCATGAAAATGTTTTATAGAATTTGGTGTAAAAATTTCATCACAATCACCATTAAGTATATAATCTCCATCTTCAGCTATTTCAACAGTTTTATCCCATAATATACTTCTTAATTTTGCCTCATTTTCATTATATATATGATTAGTTTGATATACATATTTAGTATATTTTTTACATATTAATAAAGAATTATCCGTGGAACCATCATCTATTAACACAATTTTATCAGTAAGTTGAGATACACTATCTAAATATTTTTCTAGAAATCTATGTTCTTCATTATAACAATTACTAGCTACTATAAGATTACTCATATTGATTTTTTTCCTTTATCCATCTTAAATAATCTTTTTCATGATAGAGATGCCGTGCTGGTAATCTAGTATCAATCCATACTTGTTCATCTGGAAAATTACATTTAAATCTTAAACAAAAAGCATAATCTTCACATCCAGTATTATCAACACCAAAAATTGGCCAATATGAAATTTTTTCATTATTGCATACTTCTGAAGAAATTAATAAACAAGCACAAGTCCAACCTATTGGATATAATCCAGGTTTTTTTAATATTTCTAAATCTTTATTAGAATAAGCACCCCATTCTTCATCTTTACCACAAATTGCAGTTATTTCATTATTCATTTTAGTCCATAACATATTTCCTACAACTTCTTTATTATCTTGTAAAAGTAGAGTTAAAGTTTGTGGATGTAAAAGAATATCACTATCTACTGTAAATAAATAATCATATTTTTCTTGAGCAGTTTTTCTTAATAAAGCTGTTCTCATTTGATATAAAGCTTGAAAATTTTTTTGAGTCCAAATTTTTTGTCTGTTTGTTTTCTTAAGAAGTTCACTATCATCTTCAACTAATATATATTCATTAGGTTGTAAAAATTCTTTAAGTTCTGAACAATTATGAAGATAAAAAAATTTATTAACTATATATCCTTCTGGAATAATTAAATGATTTAAAGAATTTAAATACTCTTTAAAAATTTCTGGTTTTTGTCTTACTGGTGCAGCTATTAAAATTCTTTTTTCCATTTTTCCTTTTCTCCTTTAAACCAGTTATTTATATCTTCTTCTCTATATAAATGTTTTGCTGGATGAATAGTATTAATATAGAATTGAATATCAGGAATAACACATCTACATCTTGTACAAAAAGCATAATCTTCCCAATATGAGTTAGATAACATTTGAATAGGATAATAAGTAATTAATGGTTCATTAAAAATCCTTGAAGAAATTAAAATAGAAGCTCCAGTAACACCAACTGGATAAGTCCCAATAATCTTATATTTTTGTATATCTTCATAATAAAAAATTTGACCTTTTTTATTTCTACCATCATAACAATTAGGAGCTAAATTCCAAGGTTGTTCGGCAGACCAAGCAGTCCAGTAAATTTTAGCAATTGCATCTTTTTCTTCATTTAAAAGATCAATTAAGCTTTTTTTATGTAAAATAACATCACTATCTATAGAAAAAATATAATCAAAATTATTATTTCTTGCATACTCTAATGCTTTTGTTCTCATTTGAGCTACAGCACCAAAATTTTGTTGAGTCCAAATATGAGTAATATTACTTTGTTGAATTTCAGTATCATCTTTAAATACTTCATATTCATTAGGTTTTAAAAATTTTTTTAAATTATCAGCATTATGAAGATAAAAATGTTTATGAAGTTCATATCCTTCAGGAATTTCTAATCTATTTAAACTCCATAAATATTCTCTAAAAACTCTAGCATCCTGATGTACAGGTGCTGTAATCAGGATTTTTTTCATTATAAATATACCTCCGGAGTTATAGCTCCATTAAGAAGAATATTTTCATCTTTGATATATTTCAAATAATCTTCTCTTGTAAAATTTTTAGTTCCAATATGTCCAATTTCAATAGTTGGATCACAAATAATTTTAAATCCATATTTTTGAGTAGCTTTATGAAGAAAAGCTATATCTTCACCCGTATATGGCACTGGTAAAAACCAAGGTTGTGGCATCTTTTGAAAAACTTCTTTACGAATCATGGCACATCCTAATCCACAATTCGCCACATAAAAAGGTTTAGTTAAATCTTGATTTGCAATATCACAATATTGTAAACTTATTTGTCCACTTTCAAGTTCTACAGAACTAGCAAAAACACAGGGTTGATATGGAGGGTCTTTTCTAAAAATAAGAGTAGTAAGAATATCGGCGCCTCTATCCATCCAAGCTCCCATTCTAATTATTAAATCTTCTGGAATTATTTGGTCAGAATCAAGAAAAAGAATATAATCTGCTTCAGCATTTAAAGCTGATTGAACTAAATATTCTCTAGATATAAACAATATACTAGATTTTAAGGGTGCAAATTGTATTCTATAAGGTCCAGTTTGCATATGTAATAAACTCATTGCTACATCAGTAGGCAAAGTCCCTGTATGTGGAATTGCTATTACTATATTTTTAAGTTCTTGTTGTTTTTCATTTTTCATATAATTCTAATCCTTTTTGATAATAGATAATTAAATTTTTCAATTCCATCATCTATAGGAGATTGTTTATTTTTTAAAATATTTTCAAAATCAAATATAAAACTCATATTACAATAAAGTTTGTATTTATTAGATATTTCATATAATTTATTATAATATTGTTCACATTTTTTATCTTTATTATCAATATATTCTTTATCAAAAGCTATAATAATTTCTTTAGCACCGCAATTAATAAGTTGTTGAATTTGTACTTTAGATATATTACTGCCGCAACAAGCTACTAAATTATTATATTCTAATTGTTCACCTAACATTACACTTTTTTCACCTTCTACTATTACAGCTTTATGTGTTTGCTGTATTCCAAAATTTGTGTTCCATAATCCATAACAGAATTGAGAAAGTGGATGAGAATATATTGTATTTTCTAATTTTAAAGGTCTATATTTTCCTTTAATCATATCTTCTTCATTAAAAGCTCTAATTCTTATTCCAACTAAATTCATATTAATATCATAATGAGGTATTATCATTTGATTTTCAGTTGGATAATATCTTACATTGTATTTTTTTAATTCTTCTAATGTAAGGCCATCTTTTGCCCATTCATATGGAAGATAATAGTTAAAGAAATTCATTATATTTTTTTCATATATACAATAAGGAATTTTATGATTTTTCTTTTCAAAATAATCTTTTCTTGATTGATATATATCTTGTTTTAAACGTTCAAAAAAATTTTCTTGTATATTTAATTTATTTGATAAATAATATAAAGCATCAAAAAAAGAATATTGATTATTTCCTCTTAAATGTTCTATTGTTATTAATAAACTAATTATATCATAACTTTTACTACATTGAGTAAAACAATAAAACATTTTACTATTTTTATAATAATAAAGCTTATGAGAAGCATCATGTGCATGAAGATTATGGCATATAGTTGGAAACATAATTATTTCTTTAGTTTCACATGAAGGATATGCTTCATATTCTGCCATAATATTCTTAATATCATTATCTGTTATAATTTCTTTTATATATTGTGCATTAGATATTTCTGTCATTGATAACTCTTAATAAATTTTCTGTATCAAAAGTTTTTTCTTCTTCTCCAAATAAATATTTAACAATTTGAATATTTATTGGTTGAAAAAGTTGATCAGTTACAAATAAATCTTGCATACGACAAGTTCCTAAATCAAATTGATGCCATACTCTTACAGCTGTATATCTACCTCTTCTATTTTTATAAATATCACTTACATGAGTGGGAAGTGGCAAACATAATTTTTGACAAACTGGTTCAAGTTTTGTTGCTTCTTCTACTGTAATTGGCATTGTAATATATCCAACATCTACTTTATCAGATACAGCTTTAGAACCGCGAAGCATTGCCTGATTCCGCACTTTTGGATTTTTGCTGTCATTTTCTAATGCAGAACCATTAAGTTGAGTTGCACTTCTTACATATACATTACATTCAGTTGCAATTTCCTTTAAACTATTTGATAACATAAGAAGAGCTACATCCTCTCTAATTTTTAAATCTCTATATTCAGATAATAATCCAGGTGAAGAAAAAATATAATCAAAAAATACATATTCTACATCATAATTTTGTACATAAAATCTTATTAAAGATTGTATTTGTGCTGCATTAGGATCTGGAATTTGTTCAATATAAAAATGTGGATAAGCTTTCATTATTTCAATTGCACATTTAACTCTTTCTTCTTCATCATCTTCATAAGATGCTTGAAGAATATGTTCTTCATTAACATCTGCTAAATATGCTGGAATCATTGTTTGTATTTCATCTGGTTCCATTTCTGTAAGAATAAATAATGCTTTTTTGGCAAATCCATTCTGAACCCATCTTTTTGCAGTTTTATTATATCTAAATGGATATACTAAATGACACATTTCACCGCACATACTTCTTGATTTGCCGACACCAGAACTTGATGAAGATAGATAAAATTTTCCTTTTCTTTGACCTCTTACAATTGTATTCATAATATCATTATAAAATGGCAAACCAACTTCTGGACTTGTTTTAAAACTTTTTAAAAGTTCTTCAATATTTTCATGTGCGGCAACACTTCTATCTGTATGTTTATTTCTATAAGTTTTTTCTATATTATCAATCTTAACCTTAAAATAATTAAAAATATCATCTAAGCTCATTTGATTGAACTTTTCTTCCATTTCAATTTCTTTTTTGGGTGATTGTATATCTTCATTATAAATTTCTTTAATATTATAACCTTGTGATTTAAAATATCTTAAAAGAGATAACTTTTTAAATCTTTCATAATAATAAAAAAAGTTTTCTGGTTGAGCAAAATCTTCTGCATCATTAAGATATTGTAAGCCATTTCCATTTTTATAATATTCATAATTAACGCTATAGGTTGATAAATAATTATCTATGTCTATTGGAGTAATTTTTGACATTCCATTATTGAACAAATTATAAATTGCTCCATATACTAATTTATGCATTTTTTCTGTAAAATCTAATTGTTCATTAATATAAACTTTAGGATCGGCTAATAACATTGGATCACATAGTAAACAACCTATAACTTGCATGGTATTATTATTATCAATTAAGGAAGCTATAATTAACTCCTTTCTCACAACATATTAATATCAATATTTTTTCTTTGTTTATTATTATGTTGTTCGGTTATGTGTATTATTTTTGTTTCTTTTTGTTCTATTGTACTATTTTCAAATTTTTTAACAAGTTTATCTTGTTCTATTTTTTCTAATGTAATAAATTCTTTAGCTTCTTCTAATACATAAGGGATAATACCAATTCCACCTTGTGATTTATTAATATCTCCTTTTTTAATTTCATAAAAATATTTTAAAGCTAATAACATATCAGAATATGAAACACCACGTTCATAATAATTCGACATTTGTTGATAAATTTTTACACTAGGTTTTTTATAATTAAAAAGTTCACAAATATAATCTACTAATTGTTTTCTTTCTAATAAGATATTATAACATAATTCATGATAATATCTTTTAGTTTTTGTATTATAAATTGCATCTTCTTCTTTTACTTCATTATTACAATGTGGACACTTTGGCACAGCACCCTCCAATACAAAATAAGCCGATACATAATTATACATATCGGCTTACTAATTTTATATATTAATTATATACTATTTTACTTCTGAAAGCAAATTTTTAAGATCTTCAATTACACTTTCAACAAGGTCCTGTTGTGCCGGAGTAGCCGTAGAAAGTTTAATTGGTTGTCCAAAATATTCTTCAACAACTTTCATTTTTCTTTCATTCCATTCTTGAGTTTTAGGGAATTTACCCCAAATTACTCCAGCTTCTGCCATTGTTTCACTAAAAGAACGTTTTTGTGCTTCTTCAAATTTAGGTTCTTCATTAGTAATTAAATTCAAATTACCTTGAACACCACTTTCAATAGCCTTTTGAATTTCAGAAATTAAATCATTATAAGTAAATGGAATCCTTGATTTCATTTGTCCAAAACGTGAACCAGCCGTGATAAATGGAGTATTCCTAGTGTAGAAATACCTATTATTATTTCCAGTTTCATCCCATTCAGAACCAATATACAAAATAAAATCAACAAGAGCATTAATTACTTTCATTCCCCGCTTATCTAATACAGGTTGAATAGTTTCATATTCTTCACCTTTGTCATTCTTATTGATTTTAATTTCTTGATGAGTAATAAAAACTAATCCTAATCCCATCATAGTAATTTTACGGAAAATATTTGATAATTCTTTTTCATATAATCCATAGCCTTTACCATAAGGAATTTCACTTAATGAACTAACCCCATTTTGCTGACAAATATACTCTTCACAAAGAGAGTTTAAAATTACTGCTGTATCAATAACTACAGTTTCATATTTTTCTCTTGCAGCTGGATTTTCCAACTGTTTGACAATTTGTTTAAACTGAGTCCATTTAGTTACATCAACTGCCATAGCACCTGGAATTGCTGCATAACCTTTTTCAGTAGCTACAATAAGAGGTTTAGGTAATTGAGTTGCACAAAAAGTAGTTTTACCAATTTTTGGTGCACCATATAACAAAATATATTTACCACTTAAGGTGGCATTTACTTTGTTAGGTTGAATATTTAGAATATCAATGTCTGCCATATTATTATTCCTTTAACCATTCATCTAATAATATAGCTTTCTCTCAAAAACCAAAATCATCATCAACGGTTGCTTTAGCCGCTGGTTTCTTTGCTCCTTCAACAAGTTCAGCCTTTCTACGTTCACGATCAGCTAAACCTTCTTTAACCTTTGCTTTTTCATAAGCAAATTCTTCTTCTTTTGGTTCTCCGCCACTTGTAATAATATATTCTACTCTATGATAAGTTCTGGTTTCTTCTTCAGGTTCACCAAAACCACCTTCATTTTCTTTATTAACTGTCTGAGTAATTGTTTTTCCAACAATTTTACCACTAATTGAAACTGTATCACCAGGTTCCCAATTATTCCTAATATAATCTACAGCCTGTTGACTTTCTGCAATAAAATTAATAATATCCCATCTATTAAACTGCTGAATAACACCTTCAACAATAAGACGACCAGTTTCATCACCGTCACTATTCACTTCATCTTTAATGGATTTAATTGCAATTCCGCAACTAAAATTAGCTTTCGGATCTTCATTTGCGCCAAGAGTAAAGAAAGAACCTGTAACTCTTACTGAACTTACAACATTTCCATTAAAACGAGAAGCAAACATATTTTCTTCAAGTCTACAACTACCAGCACGAAGTTTTGTAGCTTTTGTAACATCACCACCACAAGCTGCAAGACTTACACCTTTTTCACAGACACTCATAATTTGAGTATATGCTGGATTTTTTGTTCCTTTTTTAGTATCTTCAAAAGAAAAAACATTTACAGTTACTTCATTTTCTGGAGTGATTCTAATTTTAAAATTACCTGTAACATAATTTCTTCCATCTTTTGAACGCTGTTCTACATTATTTTCACTCAATAAACCAACAATATTAACTTTATTATTATCTTTGTAATCCATTTTATTATTCTTTTCTATTTTTTGTATATTCTAATTGCAATTATAATTTACAGATAAAAATACCCCTACATACTTCTACATAGGGGTATATAACATTACAAATTAATTATTCACCAACGTAAGAAATATAGCGAACTTTCTTAGTAGCTGGTTTACCTTCATCATCAGTCACAGTAACTTCAACGGGTTCAGAACGAACAACTTTATTACCACCACGGGCAGTAGCCCAGTAAGTAACCATAGGAATAACCTGTTTAACTGTGCAACCAAGTTCTTCAGCAAGAGTTTCATGAGTAATCATTTCACCCTGATGATTCTTCAGATAATCCAAAACTTTTTGAGTATTTTCACTAATAGCCATGTTTTTATTTATTTTCCTTTTCTTTATTTTTAATTATATATTAATTATATATTTACTTTGATTTTGTGTCAAAAAAATAAGAACTAAAATATTTTAGCTCCTTTTTTATCTCTTCCCAATTCAGGAATATTTTCTACTTCAATATCTCCAAAATTTTCAGAATAATACATTGTTTCATCTTCTTCAAGACCGTAAATTTCAACAAGAACTTCATCATCATTAAGTTTATGAGCAATACGTCCTTTTGTTGCTCTACTTTGAATTGGAAATTCTGAAATTGGAGTTTTCTTAATCATAGCATTACTTGTATCAGTTACAATATATGCTGTTTTTTCCGTTACAAATGCCGCATCAGCAATTTCTCCAATAAGTGGCTCAAGTTTCATACCTTGGACACCCTTACTTCCTCTTTTATAAATTGCAATATCGGCACCACTAAAATGAACCGCTTGACCTTGTTTAGAAGCCAGAATAATTTCTTCATTACCATTACCAAATAATACTGTAACAACTTCATCATGCTCATTTAAAGCAATAACAGAACAAGTCTTTTTCATAGAAAGAAATTCACTAACTTCCATCTTTTTAATAAGACCATATTTAGTAATGAAGAAAATAATTTTGTCTTGAGCAAAAGGATTATAACTACCTATGGTATGTTCACCTTCTGCATATCCAAGTTTTTGGGCAATATCTCCTTCAGATTCTTCTGTGAAATTTTCTAATGCTACTTTATAGCATTTACCTACATTAGTAAACAAATAAAATTTATCTTCAGTTGTTCCACTCATTGTATATACTATTCTATCCTTTTTATAAACCTTAATTTTTTGTTTGCCCTTATCTTTGACTATATATTTATCATGAAGATTTATATATACATCAATATTTTTAATTAATTTTGGTGGTTGCTCATCTTGATAATTGTTATATACTATTGTTCTACGAGTATCACCAAATTTTTTACTAATTTCATTCCAACCATTTATAAGTTGTTGATTAAATTCTTTTTCATTTTCTAATATAATTTTAATTCTATTTGCTTCTTCAGTCAATTTTATTTTTTCATCCTGTAATTTTTTGACTTCAAGTTTAGCAAGTGAAGCTAATTTAAGAGCTAATACTGCTTTAGCTTGCTCATCATCAAGAAGAAATTTAGATTGAAGAGCAAGATTTGCAGCGCTTGATGAAGATGCTTCTTTAATTGTTTTTACTACTTCATCAATAGAAGCTAAACAAATAAGTAGTCCATCAATAATATGGATTCTATGTTCAATTTTAGCTAAATCAAATTCAAATCCTCTTCTATATACTTCTTTTTCATGATTAATATGTGCTTGAAGAGCTTCTTTCCATGTAAATACTTTAGGGAATCTTCCATTATCAAGCATTGTCATATTAATACCATAATAATATTGTAAAGAAGTATTTTTATATAAAAATGAAAGAATTTCTTTATAATTAGCTTTTTTATTAAGATAAATTTTAATCAGGGGTTCAGTACCAGTGAGATCATTAAAACGTTCAATACCAGGATTATCTTCGCTTTCAATTATTTTTTCAAGCTCTCCGCAAATAGTGTTGGTATATACTCCATAAGGAATTTCTGTAACAATTAAACATTTTTCAGATTCATCCCAATTAATAACACTTCTTAATTTACAAGAAGGCCCTGAACCGCATTTCAATGATTCTTTTACTTCATTTCCATTAAGAAGTAAAGCGCCAGTTGCAAAATCTGGCATAATTATTAATTCATCATCTGGGATATTTGGATTGTTTAAAAGTTTAATTAATACATTATTAAGTTCAACAAGATTAAATTGTGGAATTGAAGCTGCTAATCCTGTACCAATGCCAAATGTACCATTAACTATATTATAAAATGATTTTGAAGGTAAAACTGCTGGATATTGTTCTGTATCATCATAATTATCGCGCCATTCAGATATTGTATTTTTATCAATATCTTGAAAAAGTGAATCACATATACCACTTAATCTTGATGCAGTATAACGTGGAGCACTCCAATTACCACTTGCAGTAAGATTTCCTTCGCTACCTTCAACTTCAACTAATGGATAACGCATAGCAAAAGGTTGTCCGGCACGCATAATAATTCCTTCACATGAAGAATCACCATGAATAAACATACGTGCCGCACTACCAATAGCTTTGAGGGTTTTCTTAAATGGTTTATTTGAGGTAAATTTATCTGTATACATACAATAAAAAATTTGTCGAGCGGAGGGCTTAAGACAATCTCTAACATCAACTAATGCACGAGATTGTAATACCGCTCCACTATATTGTATCATACAATCTTTAATAATTTGTTCCATATTTTCCATAATTTATTCCCTCAGTTGTGAAAAATCTACATTATTGAAGATAAATTCTTTTCTTAAAGAAGAATCATCCCCCATAAGATTATATAATAATTGTATCGCATTTTCCGTTGGTTGTAAAATATCTAAACGTTGATATTTTTCAGTAAACATGGAATTATGAGCTTGATCTACTGAAAGTGCACCTAAACCTTTTGCACGATTAATTTCACCTTTTATAGTTTTTCGAACTTTATCAAAATCTTCATCAGTAAAAAAGTATTGTTCTTGTTTTCCATTTTTTACAATATATAATGGAGAACGTAGCCAACATAATCTATTTTCTTGAATAAATTGCGGAGCTAAATATTGAAGAACAGCCATAATTAATAAAGCGATGTGATAACCCATTTATTCTAATATTTCTATTAGCACAGACTATATTTTACTCATTATTTAATGAGGATGCTCTTTCCATCTATGTACTAATAATAGATGTACTCTCCTTCCGGGAGATAGTCGTTACAGGTTTTTATTAATCCATTTCTTTTCTTTTTTCTTATATATTGGTAAATTTTTATATGTAAAACCCCACAACATTTTTTGAAAACCATCATAAGAAATTCTATCTTGAAAAGAAGAATATATTTGTTTTGCAGTTTCATTAACATATCTTTCTCTACAATTAATCACTTCTTCAGAAGTTAATGCTGCAAATTCTGAATCGGCTCCATCAGTTGCATGATACATATAATATTTTTTATTTTCTTCTGTATAAACCTCTGGCATAATAGAAGTCCATGTGGTTCCATCCCAAATAGAAGCAAAAGAATCAAAACTTATTTTATTTTTAAATTGTTCATAAACTTTTTTACGACGTTCATGATTATTATAACAAGTTCTAATATATTTTACATCTTCATTTGTTAATTTAGTTCTTGGATTATTTTCACAAGCTGAAGAACCGCCACCTTCATTACAATTATAACCAAAACCTTTGTAGGTATTATAATATTTTATCCAATATTTTTCTTTTTCATTAAGTTCTTCAAGAGAACATTCTTCTAATATTTCAAAAGTAAAAGCTTTTTCTCCATATTTTTGAATTGCAATTTCTATTGGAATATTAGTTTTAGTTTTATGTTCAGAAAATCTTCTTTCTATATCATTACTTTGACCAATATAAGATTTTCCATTTTCAATTTTAGTTATTTTATATATTCCTATCATATTCCTCCATGATAGAAATGGATTAATAATTTCCCACGGTATCAGCATATCCTATTAGGATTTAGCTTCTCTTACCACTTTAATCTTACGATTTAGTTGACCGTTAGCTTACTTTAAAGTAAACCCGTTTAGTTAAACGAAAAGCATCTACGGACAGTATTATTTATCCGAATCGGCATCAACGCATATACCAATTTTTCCATATCTTAACTTTCTATTATCATATTTACCAGGCACTATATTCATTGCACTAAGTAATAATTTAATTTCTTCATTTTCAAAAATATCTTCTTCATTGTTACTTAATGGATTAATAATTTTACCACGAATAGCTAAAACACCATATTTTGTATAATCTCTAGCCTTAACTATACTTGATGCGGCACTATTACCTTCTACTATAAGTAAAATGGAATCTTTACCAAGAAATTCGGCATCTTTAAGTTTATCTGATGCAAACACTTTTCTTTTTTGATTTTTTTCTACTTCATTTGCAGCTTGTAAAACTTTTAATCTTGCTTTATCAGCAGCTGCTTCCGCACGAGTAATTTTATTTAATAATTCAACAACTTTATCAAAATCAGATTTATTTCTAGTTACAAAATCTTTTAATGCATTTGTTATTGCGGCACTAGTAGCTGTTCTTGCTTCTGGATTTGCAAGTGCAGTTTTAGCTTGATTACTAAATTGTCCAACTTTTACTTTTACAGATACAAATCCATCAAGTACACTTCTAATTTTATCACCATCAAAATTTGTTTTTGCTAATGAATTAAAAGTTTTTGTTAAACTAATTTTAAATCCAGTTATAAATGCACCACCGTCAGGCATATAAAGTCCATTAGCATATCCTTTAATATTACCTTTTTCGGCAACCCATTGTAATGCTAATTCAACTTTACAATCATCTGTTTCATAAAAATATGAAAATGGTTTTCCTATTCCTTTTGAAGATTTTAAGCCGTCAATAAGACCATGTTCACTATAAAATTCTTCTTGTTTTCCATCTATAATAAGATATATATGTAAACCTTTTGTAAAATAAGACATTTCTGTAAGCATTTTTCTTAATGCATTTGTGTCAATGAATACATCACCATAAACCCTTTTATCAGGTTTATACATGATTTCTGTACCTGTTTCACGATATGGCCATTCTGTTTGATATACATCTGTAGTTGGATGTGCTCCTTCTTCATCTGATTCAAAACATTGGGTATATTTATAACCATCTCGATTAACTTGAACCATTAACCATTCAGCTGTATGACAAACAACCTTATTACCTTCACCATTA